>ERZ791833.644-NODE-644-length-15392-cov-2.93154_pt1 | contig 15392 bp, 8 predicted proteins | sample MGYA00510294_ERZ791833 | MGnify/ENA primary metagenome ERZ791833 (study PRJEB30046, sample SAMN00715270) | human gut metagenome | study: EMG produced TPA metagenomics assembly of the A metagenome-wide association study of gut microbiota in type 2...
ATTTTTATAGTCAATGAAAAAAAAGAAGGCGCATCGTGTATTACGACACACCTTCATTTATTTAACCAAACATGGGATTACAACTGACTAACCTCTTCGAATGTCAATCCTGTAATTTCCATAATATCTTCTGTAGAGAATCCTTTTTCTTTCATTCTCCGGGCATTGCGAACGACACCTTCCTTAATGCCTTCTTCGCGACCTTCCGCACGACCTTCTTCGCGGCCCTCCATGCGCCCTTCTTCGCGACCTTCCATACGCCCTTCTATCTTTCCTTCCAACTTGGCAGAATCAAGAACATCATTCTGAATCATTAAAGCGCTGAGATGTTCATCGTAAGCATGACGTTCCTGAGGGGTCATTGAATAATATTTCAATTTTTCACGTGCCTCCCCCAATCCGGGAGCTGTCGTGTCAGGACGGATAATACCCGTCTTCAAATATTCTATCCATTCCTCAAGGGGAGTCATGGCCACCTTATTAAACTCATTCACACGGATAAGGAAATACTCAGGATAAATTTCGGAAGGCATACGAGGCACAATAGCATCCTTCTCCCGGGTACTGACCTGCAGGAAATCTCCCGTATGCACCCCTTTAAATATATTCTGCCCATGATAAAGATAATCAGTTCCATAACCGATATCGAAATAAAGGATACTGATGGAATATATCTTTTTAACTTTATAATAAGTTTCACCCAATGAGATATGCTCCGTAATGGCCTTGGCTACTCCATACAGGATACGCTCCAAATAATACAGTTCACGGGTATTTTGGATCTCGATGATAACAATCTCATTTTTACTATTAAGAGCCTTGATATCAACCCGGTTGAACTTATCCTCTTCCGTTTGCTGATTACCCTCGCTTTCCAGAATCTCCACTATATGGATATCATCACCTATCAGCACCGTAAGGAACCCTTCGAGCACACCAAAATTGGCTTTATGACGCAACAGGCGTTTGACTGCCCAATCAAAACGGATATATCTATCTTGTAATTCCATAAGAATATAATTTATTCATTTTCAATGGACAAAGATACGAAAAAGGATTGCTCTTAAAGAATTATTCCACTTAAATAATTACCCTTATTTTTTATTTCACAAATACTGCATTCTCCATATGCTCTTCCACAAAGATACCTGCCCAATCCGGAATCTTATACCATTGGGGCCCTTTGGGCATATCATGCCGACATCACCTTACCGTTTATCATCAGGTTCTCGAAACGAATACTCTTTATCTTCCTCATTCTTGAGAGGAACAAAGGAGCCTGTCTGATGGAACTCCTTATTTCTAATGGTGGAATCAACTGTTCCACACGTTGGAACACCCTGTTAACCATATAGGTTATCTGCATGAAATAGCTCATCGAGAGAACTACTTCATCCGTTTCTGTGTGACAGAAGGGTGACACTTTTTTTATCTGTCACAGTATTCATCACAGATTTAACACGCTGTATAACAAGGCATTGAAAAGTCATATGACAGTGTGACAGATATTTTTCAAAAAACATACAGTAAGAAAACAGTCGCTATACTACCGAACTCACTGCTACCTCATGCCATTTATAATAATCTTCTTTAGACAATGTTGTAGGTCTTTTTAGCTGAGTTGTTTAAATCTTCTTGAAACTCTTGCTTGAGACTGACCTTTTTTATTTTGTAAATACAATACTGCCCACGTGTTCCCCAACAAAGAAACGCGCCATGTCTGATGTTTTATACCATGCAGGCTTGCCGGCCATATCATCCGATATAACTTTACCGTTTATCTTCAGATTCTCAAAACGAATATTCTTCACCATCCGTTCCTTGTCATAGCCAACAATATGTGAGAGCTCGGCATGATCGCCATTATAGGTAATATCTTTAAAAAGCACATTCTCAATGCCCCTGCCCGGAGCCTTGCAATACTTCTTGTTATAAAATATACGCAGATTCACCAATTGTCCTTGCCGGAAATTCTCGATGCGGATATTCTCGAACCGCACATTCCGGACCAGATTATTATCACCTGCATTGATAGCCAGACAGCCTTGATAATCCACCTGCATTTCCCGATGATCCAAAATATCAATGTTCCGGTAAGTCAGATTCTCCATCACTTCATTTCTTTCCACATCTCCATGCAGCCCGATAAAAATAGGATGCGCCACATCTGCCCACAGGGTAGAATTCTGCATTGTTACATTACGGCATCCGCCATGAAACCCCATACGTGTAGCATACACGGTAGTGCAATCATCGGAGTTACGGCAAAATACTCCGTCAAACAAGACGTTGTTGCTGGCAAACACATTCATACCGTCCCCCCACCCGTATGAACTGATGGCCTTTACATTGCGGATTGTCACACTGTCCGAACCTCCAGTGGGACATTGGGTTGTGATGAGACCTTCCACATATATATTTCGTGAATTAATAATGCTGATACCTGCCCCACGACCTTCGGGATGCACCTCACCCCGTCCCAGAATTTTCACATCACGGGCATTGACCGCACGGATACATCCACGCACAATGGCCCCACCTGCCACATAGACAGTCTTTCCCGAAGGAACATTGAGTGTATCGCCGGGTAACTGATGTATTCCCGGAGCGAAATAAATCAGATTCTTGTCTTTCAATTTCTTCGGGCGGTTTTCATCTATCGGATTCGCAAAAAGATGAAGATTATGGAAGATGTCTCCATTTACTTCAATGGACAAGTTACGCGGACGGTCTAGTGTAAAAGTCATCGTACTGCCGCTGATCCTCGGAGTGATACCATACGACAACGGACGCACCCTGCCACTCTTTACTTCTCCTTTATTATAGGTGACGGAAACTTCCACCTGCCCGGAAAAGTCAAAATATCCCATTGAGGCCAGTTCAACATGATGCTTCGTCTGGCGTACTTCATCTACTTTCACCGGATAAGTGACTACTTCTTTCCATCCACCGCCCGATTGCCTCACCCGAACTGTAAAATCGTCTTTCAACTCCACCCCGTCACCGGGAACCGTGTAAGTTATCAACTGGTTTTGCGCATAAAGGATACAGGTCATCATCCATAAAAGACCTGTCAAGCATAATGTTCTCATTCTTTCCATTTGTAAAGTTTATTATTGGTTTTATAGAATATACGTTCGATAACTATCAATCACTCAAATCGCCTACCGGCAATTCTAATATACTGCAATTTCATTATAAATTAGGGCGTGAAATAATCTTTTACCTAAAGAATATTCTTATTTCACACCCTATCTGCTATAAATCAGTCTATTGATTTTCGATTTATCCTTCAGTTTTTATTACCAACCGGGATTCTGCGTTAATTGCGGATTCAAACGTATCTGCTGACGAGGAATAGGATCTAAATAATCTCTTTGTGTATAAAGCAAATTACCAGCCAAAGTTGCTATAGAACGTCCATAGTCAGGGTCGTTAGGATCAGAGCCTTCATAAAGCCCATAAAGCAAAGGATACTTTTCCGGATAATAACAAGGTTCACCGAAGTAAGTGGCATCATTGGCTTTCTCTGTTTCGTATGCTGTCCTCAAAACATGTCGGCCCAGTTTACGGCCAGTCAGGTTGATATGCGCAATACCCCAACGTTTCAAATCGTCCATACGAAAGCCTTCACCAAAAAGTTCACATGCACGCTCTCTACGTATTTCATCCAACATATTCATTTTTTTACAAATAGTTTTTCCTGTAGCATGATCCCAATAACCAGCATCCCAAACATTGGCAATCAACGCATTGGTCAAAGGAGCCACTCCGGCACGGGCACGATTTTTATTAATAGAAAAATTAAGATCTTCATCTGAAATGTTTCCATTGTTCAATTCACAAGTAGCTTCGGCATAAATGCAATGTACTTCTGCCAAACGGATCAACGGGAAATCTGCAGATTCTGTATTATCCGGACGATTCGCTCCTTCAATCAGATATTTACGGCTGCTATATCCCCCCATTGTACTATTATTTCTGATTGTGGGATGGAACACTGCACAAGAACTGCTATATACGGGATCAGTAGGATCATAATGATCATTGTCCTTCGGAAACACAGGAGTAGGATACGGTTGATTAGCATCCGTACGCTGACGTCCATCTTCAGTACGGCTACTATAAGATACACGGTCAGGCAAGAAAGTACAGCCGACAAAACGATAATCACGATTACGATATTCACCTATAAATGTAGCATATCCCTCGAATTCTGGATTATTCTGCGCATCAGACATACTACCTGTATAACTGATACGAATAGGAAGTCCGTTGCGACAAAGGAAAGATTCACCAAACTGGGCACTCATACCCGTTGCTGCGCCTACCATGACTGAATGCGATAAATTAATACCACCGCGGTTCAGATCGTAGTCATATTTTTTGTAAAAAATAAATTCTTTATTTGTACTTTTTCCCGCACTTTTGAAATTAGGAATATTCCCACCTTTATCATCAATATTAAACAAATAGTAATAACTCAAAGAGTCACATTCTGTCCACAACTTATAAGTTCCACTTTCAGCTTCTTCTATCACCTCTTTTGACATCTGCTTTGCTTCTGTCAGCATATCGGTTATAGAAGGATATCCTTCTGGCTTAGCAGTGCCTGCCCCTTGTGAAGTACCATCACCATCTAAATCATAATTGATAGCAGGAACATACTTTTCCCACGTAGCCTCATAAAGCAATACTCTGGCCAAAAAAGACTTGGCAGCTTCCTTGCTTACTTTTCCTTTGCTTCCTTCCGGGATTTCTGTCTCTTTAGGTAAGTGCTTTACAGCCTCTCTTAAATCGGACATAATAAAGGCTGCCACTTCATACCGACTGTTTCGAGGGGCCTGTAACACTCCGTCACTGACAGTCAACACATGGTCTGAAATAGGCACACCACCAAAATGTTGCAACAAATAAAAATGCTGCCATGCACGAAAAAAATAAGCAGTACCCACTGACTGGGCAATATCGCTTTGGCTTCCATCATAGGCTTCTGCCTTTTCCAACAAGATATTGCAAGTACGGATATGGGAATAAGGCTTGTCCCAACTCCAATTTTCTTCCGGTGCAGAACCACCTCCATTGCTTCCTAGTCCACTGATATCCGTCCCCCGGTCCATTATATCATCGTAAGACGGCTTATCATCCAGATTTTTCCATCCAATTACATTATATAAAGCATTGGCAGCCTGTTCAAAATGTTCAGGAGTCTTAAACACAATAGCCTCTGTTCCCTGAGACAACGGTTCTTTATCAAGAAAATCACTGCATGCTGTCAATGCCATCACTACAGCCGATACAAGAAAAAATTTATTTATTATGGTTTTCATACGTTTATATTTTAACAGATTATTAGAATGTAACATCTACCCCGAATGTCAGCAGTCTGCTGAACGGGAATGTATTATTTGAATTTTCACCATATTCCGGATCATATCCATCCTTTACTTTTGTCCATTCCCAAAGGTCATCACCGGAGAAGTAAACTCTCAGTTTGCTGAGTCCGGCTTTTGAAATCCACTTTTGAGGCAATGAATACCCTACTACCAAAGATTTCAAACGGACGTACCGATTATTCTGAACACTGACATCTTTGTTATTATAGTTCCACTTATTAAAATCCTGATCACGTGAAGCGATAGTATATTCTGCATCCCGATTATTCTCACTCCACATTTTCCCTGCGAAGTTTTTATTTTGCAGAACATAATTTGTTGTCCATGGAGCAGCCAAATATCCATTTCTTAACAATACTTGTTTACCTACTCCCTGTAAGAAAGCCTAGAAGTCGATTCCTTTCCATTCCAACCCCAATTTAAAGCCAAATGTCAAACGAGGGGCCATATCTCCTGCATAGTAAAGGTCATCCTTCGTGATAGCACCGTCGCCATTCAAATCGACTACTTTGCGAGCACCCGGACGAAGTGTATTGGTAGCCGCCTCCTGAGGTGCAGGAAGAATATTATTAGCTTTCGGTCCTGAATGATCCGCATTCCAATAGTACTTTTCATAATATGCAGCCACTTCATCCGCATTTTGGAAAATTCCATCAGTCTGGTATACATACAATGCTTGTCTTGGCATTCCTATCAAGCGATTTTCATTCTTACCCTCATTGGGTACATTTTCATTATTAGCTAATTCAAGCACTTTTGACCATGCATCCGAAAGAGATCCTCCAATACTATATTTCACCTGACCTATTTGATCATCCCAATTCAAAGCCAATTCCCAACCACGGGCACGAAACTTACCATTGTTGCTTTTAGGAGCAGCCGCACCTAAAATAGAAGGATATTGTACATCAATAAACATTCCGTTATTGGTCTTGATAAAATAATCAAATGAACCTCTCAAACGGTTACTGAGAAAGGCAAAATCCACTCCCACATCGTGACTGTCGATAGTTTCCCATGTACGGTCCGCAGATCTCATACCGTCTACCCACAATGAAGTATGCGTACCGGGATTTATACCAAAAATAGTCGTACCAGTTTTGATAGTAGCAAACCTTTCGTAATTATCAATACCTTCCACACTACCCGTTCTACCATAATTATAACGCAGCTTCAGATCACTCAACCATGAAACATCTTTTAAAAAGTTTTCATTTGAAAGTCTCCAAAAACCAGAAATAGAGTAAAAATTCTTCCAACGTTGTTCTTTCGCTAACTTAGAAGACCCATCCCGACGTCCCAATATCTCTATTGAGTATTTATCAGCATAAGTATAATTTAAACGTCCTAAATAAGAAACCAATCCCCAAGAATTCTGTCCACCGTATGCCTCATTATTATTTCCATTTACCCATACATCCAAATCTGTTAATCCGGACCCCGGATAAACAGCACCGGATTTACGAACCGCACCTACCTTTTTATATGTTTCTTGTTCGGCAGTCATACCCAACATGGCAGAAACGCTATGTACATCAGCGAAAGTACGGTTATAATTAGCAAAAGCACCTAAAGTAATGTTTTCCCATTTTTCTATTTCTTCTTTCAATTGTCCGGGACCTTGCTTATTACCAGTCTGTGTACCTACCCAATCATAATATTGTACTTTATTCTTCACTTCCTGCATATTTCTCTGTACAGTTTTATAAGCTCCCGAAGCTGAAATAGAAAGTCCTTTTACCCATTTAGAAAAATCATAAGTCGCTTTGGCACTTCCTCTGAAGGTTGTCAATGAATTTTTCTTTTCCCCCCCTTGAGTCAACCCGCCAATAGGATTCCGGTTACCACTGAATGTATCATAAGCCTGACCATTTTGATTATACACAGTCCAAAACCAGGGGTCAAAATATCCAGCTCCCACATCAGTAGTTGGAGTTATAATATCACGTTTGTCATACGACATGCTTGTTTCAAATTTCAAAGCATCTGTCGCTTGATAATCAGCATTTAAACGACCACTATATTTTTTTTCTCCATCATTAGCAACTTTCAATTGTGAATTATTATCCGCATATCCCAAAGATGCCCGATAACTGAATTTTTCATCTGCTCCCGAAATACTAATCGAATGCTTTTGGGAAGTTGCCTGACCATAAAGATAATCCATCATATACACATTTGGATCCCAACGTTCTACCTTATCGCCATTTTGTAATGTCAAGACTTTACCTGCACGAAGGGCATTAAAAAGTGTTTCTCCCTTATATACTGTTGGTGCACCAGTAGCCGGATCAATATCTGATTGATCCAGAGTTGGACCTCCAAAAGAATTAAATATCCACCAATTCACAGCTTTATGAATTTCATCAGCAGTAGTCAAATTAGGATTTAAAGCGGCAGCATCGTTATATTGAGCTTCATAAAACATATCCAACCATTCCTGATTATTTGTGATAGGGGGCTGAATACCATTAATTGTACGACTAACTGAACCACTATATGATATTTGAGCCTTTCCTTTCTTACCACGCTTTGTTGTCACCAGTACAACTCCTGAGGCTGAACGGGCACCATAAATCGCTGCTGAAGCATCCTTCAGAACTGAAATATTCTCAATATCACTTGCATCCATGGCATTTAACTCATCCAATGAACCAGTTATACCATCAATGATAACTAATGGAGAAGATTTTCCGTTGACAGAAATATCACCACGTATTTTCATCTCTGCTCCCTCACTACCCGGACGAGTAGAAGTGCGTGTAATTGTCAATCCCGGAACTTCACCTTGCAAAGCGACTGTAGCATTAGCAATACCCTTATTTTTAAAAGCCTCATCCCCCTTGATCTGACTAATAGAACTAGTTAAAGAAGCTTTCTTTTGGGCACCGTAACCAACCACTACTACTTCATCCAGCACCTCGGTATCCTCTTTCACAACAACCTTAATGCTCGTTTTCCCTGATATATTTACTTCCTGAGCCTTGTATCCGATATAAGAAATAACCAATATGCCTTTTTCCGGGACATTATTCAATATAAAGTTACCATCAAAATCGGTAATTGTACCATTAGTCGTACCTTTTACTTGTACCGTGGCACCAATAACAGGTTCTCCGGCAGCATCCACTACTTGACCTTTCACTGTACCAGCCTGCATAACAGACTGTAACTCATTCACCTCTGCAAATACAGCCTGCGGACTACCTGCCAACAAGGCAGAAGCCATCACCGTAGAAAACAAGATTCTTCTCGATGAAAATTTAAAGAATTCGTTTTTCATAAACTTGAAATTTAATATTAACAGTTTTATTGTTGTTTTCTTATTATATACACTGTTTGATAAACTCGCGCACCTCATGCCGCCCTATCCTTAAATGGTTTTCAACGGTACGATGCGAAAGATTTAATTCCTCTGAAATATCTGAAATAGATTTGTCTTCAAAACGACTCATTGCATAAATAGTACGACGCTGTGGAGGAAGCAAAGACAATCTATATTTCTCACATGCTTCCAAGTCATCAGCCACCACACGAGCCTCAGTCTCATTTGTATAAGTTACCGCATGCTCATATAAATAAGAAGTCACTTCCTGCCTCTTATAATAACGACGTAAATAGTCAGTCACCAAATTACGGGCAATGGTAAAAATGAAATACTTAATAGTTTCTGCACAGAGCATCCGATCGTAATCCATCAGCCGTACATACACATCTTGTGCCAAGTCTTCTGCCTCTTCTTTATGACCTATCTTATAATAAAGATACAGATAGACCGAATGATGATAATTCGTATAAGAGTCTTTTATTAATTGAATAGATTTCATGGATATGTTTTTCATGTCTTCAGCTTTTTGGGTTACATTTACGAATGCAAATATAGAAGGTAGAAGAACAAGAAAAGCACTTTTCCGGTTCCAATAAATCTCATATCATTACCCTAGACAAAAAACAGTTTAAGCTGCTAATTTATAGCAGCTTAAGAATTTGAGACTATCAGTATCATATAATAATTTGATACTCTCAACAAGAAATAGCGAGGTTATTCATTGTTTTTCCCAATACTTCGGATGTACTCATTGGGAGTGATATTTGTCGCTTTTTTGAAATATCGGAAGAAAGAAGCCCGTGAACTGAATCCGCACAACTCTGCCAAAGCACTCAAAGTGTATTTAGCATATTCATCTTTCTCCACCAAGCGCTTGAATTCAGCTATACGATAATCATTAATATAATCATAATAATTACGGTTTAAATACTGATTAAACAAATAGGACAAAGTATGAGATGAGGTTCCGATAGAGGCGGCCAAATCGGCAATCTTCAAATTAGGATTGGTATAAGGCTTTTCTTTATGCATAACAATCTCCAATTTATCCGCCAACCGTTTACATTCTTCCACACTTATCTTATTTGTCTTATACTTTTCTTCCGCTACAACATTGGTTTCCTTAACCGATTGTATTTCCTTTTCTATAACCTTAGCAGGACCAGGCATTGGTTCTTCCCTTTCGTCCTCTCCCTCTTTCTTCTTTGACAAAAGAACAGCAATACCTCCGGTCACCACTGCTATCACGATAAACACTATGCTCCATATACTGATAGAAGAAGCGATTTTAACCGTCATCTGAGTTTCCGACTCTGGATTCCCCGTCCGCCTTACTTTAAAAGTATAGGTACCGGACGGCAAATCATAATAAGTCATATCCGAACGACCTGTCACAGCTATCCATCCGGCATCCTCACCCTCCAACTGATATTCATATGACATAAAGGCAGGTGCCGTATAACTGAAATCGGAAAAGTAAAAGGTAACATTCTTTTGAGAAGACTCCAATGAAATTTCACTCTTGCCGCCATCTCTCACAACAGATTGCACTACAGATTTTCCATTTACACATACCTCTGTTATGGCAACCGGATAGGGAATGGATTTCTTCTGATTCATCCGCACTGCATCCAAATATAAGAGCCCTTTGGAGTTTCCAAACCAAATGCCATTCTCATCACGCACCGGCGGACAAAGAGTAAATATGGAACTGGGAATGCCATCGACAAAATTATAAGGAATAAAACAGTCTTTCTTATCATACCGGAACAAACCCAGCCATAACCACTTTTCACGATCCTCCACAACAAACATACCATCATTCCCATCCAGAGGAGTCCCCGGCTGCAAACGTCTGAAAGTAGTCATTGATAAATCAGAGATAAAAAGCGAGCCTTTGTCCGGAAAAAAATAAAGATCATGGTCGGAATCTTCGTAGATCACTCTTACTTTTTCCTTATGAATAAATCCTTCAGGAAACACATCGGTTTTTAATGTCCGGACGGAAGGGTCCCAAATACACATTCCATTCTCCGTACATATCCATCCTTTATGGGTGGAATCAAAATAAATTTCATATACATTCCCTTCCGGCAACTTAGAGTTAGCACTGGTATAATGAGCTATCTGTCTGCCATTTTTATAGCAGAATATTCCTAAAGATGTCCCTATCCACAAATTACTTTCATTATCCTGCTTGATACAGAAAATATGTCCTTTACTGAAAGGCATTCCTCCATCGGGGGCAAAATCTCTGAGTGTCAAAGTTACAGGATTGAAAACATACATTCCCCCACCGTATGTACCTATATAATACTCATTCTGATAATACAGACAACTGAAAATCATATTTGAGCGTAACTGTGGAACCTTGAAACTTTTATAACGATGATTTTCTTCGTCAATATAAAAAAGTCCGTCACGAGATCCGATCAGCTTTTCCTTCCCCTCGATGGCAAGTGCACGTACCGGCATATCTCCGGAATCAAAAAAAGGAGCATACGTATAAGTGGAGAACAACCCGCTCTGATATAATGTGTAATCCAATCCCAGCTGATAGAATCCTACCCATATCAATCCTTCCTTATCAACCAAAACAGAATAAACGGAATTAGAACGCAAAGTCTCATCCTTCCCTGTTTCATGACGCATGGAACGAACAACTTTCTTTTTATCCGTTGATACAAAATGAACTCCGTTACCATCCGTCCCTACATACAAAAGGCTTTTGCCATCACCGGACAAAGAAGAAATGACATTACAACCTACATCAACAAAACGGGCAAATTCTTTAGTTTGTGTATCAAAACTGATGATTCCCTGTCCCATCGTTCCCAAATAAAGCATACTCCCTATCCGGGCTATATTCTTAAAGGAACAAACATGTTTCTCTTCCACCACATTATGATAAGCCTCTATTTTTCCATCTGAGAGTTGTAAGGAATAAAGACCATTCTCCGTAGCCATCCAAAGTATTCCATCTTCCCCCAAATTCAAACCACCAATCGAATTCGCCGCCGACAACATATTAGGATCTATCATAATTTGGTTCAGGCTCCCTCCTTTATAAATGAAAAGTCCTCTTTCTGTTCCGATATAAAGTATTCCTTTCCCGTCATGTAAAAGAGAGCGCACAGCATATCCTATCGTTTCACGGGCAATGGGCTCCAAACTATTTTTCTGCTTGCTAACACGCCATAATCCACTGCCATTCCCCATCCACAATTCATTGCCAGGCATCTCAGCAATGGCATTTACCCGTTTCAATTTTTCATCTGAACCCGGAATAAGATAATGCTTGAAATGAATTCCATCAAAACATTCCAACGAATTGCCGGTCCCCAACCAAACATAACCTAAAGAATCTTTATAAATGGCGTTTACCACTAAATCTGACAAACCCTCAGTTACAGACAAGCCACGAAAAGCGTAGGAACGAGAGAAAATGGGTAAAGACAAGAATATAAGAAACAATATAAATATAAATCTTAAAATGTTTTTCATTACATTGTGCATATTTGGAACCTCGTGTTTATCAAATAATGCAAATATAGTGAAAAGGGAATATATTTTCCCTATCAAAAAAAGAAAAAATCATCATCCACTTCTTATTTGCTGTATGAAAAAGAAAGGATGATGATTTAAAAAGATTACTTTATAAAAGAAAGTTTATATCAAAGTTTGCGTAAATCATGTCCGGGCAACAAATTATATTCTTTTCCATTCATCCTGACTTTACAAGGTGTAGAAGCTGCATATTTCCAAACGCCCTCTTTATACACCAACATCACATCTGTTACTGTCAATGAACTTATTTCAACATGTGGAGTTTTCAATAGTGTACCTCCTCCCAAAAAGAAAATACAATCATCGCCTTGTTTATTTCCCCACAATGCATAAGCTGCTTGTACAGTCATTTCTCCACTTTTACACAAATGGCCTGCATCATCCGAAGAAATAATCCGGTCCACACGCCCCTCTTTTTGTTGGATACAAATTCCGACATGACTTCCAGCCACACCACTTTCCACTTCTGGAAAAGTAACGGAGGAAATACATCCCGGCTCCTTTACAGAAGAAGGTTCATAAACAGCTACAAACGGACGATTCCAAGCTTCACCTTGTTGGCGGGCTACAAAAGTCAACGTAGGTTGCTCTTTGATAGCATAAGGCATATCCGGAATCCGGCTCAACCCTTCAGTCATCGGGCTCAAAGCCGAGAACACTTTACGTTCAGGAGCACCTTTCATCCACATATTCATACTGATATTATCCTCATCCGGCATCTGTATAGTAAACGTTGTTTTAATATCTTTGGAGGTCTCGGCACTTTTCTTATCAAACAAATAAGAATAGGCATATATATGTGCCCCTGCAAAAGCCAGTTCCTCCGTTGGTTGAAGAAACAAGCTACTCCCGTCAGCAGCAGTCAAGTTCATGGTTTGTCCCATATTATGATAAAAATAATCATGCATTTTATCTCCTCCCTCCACTTTCCTGCTACGGAAAATATCGACATAATATCCGTTCTTTTCTCCTGTAGTCACAATACTCATCATACGGTTTTGATCAGCCTGTGATTCAGGTTCACGGAAAAAGACTTCGCTATAACTTACAGGCTGATAATCCACTTTCACCCCCGTTTCGGGATAGCAGTTCAATAATTTGAAAGCATGATTGCTTTTCATAACCGGATAAGAAGAGATTCCATCTACACAAACCGTATTGTGTGCAGGGAACTGACTGTAATACTCCAAATAATCCAAACCGGAATAAAGGGTCAAGCCGATGCCGCCGTCCGGTGCCAGACGATATCCTTTTCCATAAAGTTCCATGCTGATGCCATTGGCATGCATGTGGTTCCCTTCACTGGCGTTTTGAGCGATCATCAGACTATGGCGTTTGTCCATGCCATTGCGTTGCACCAGCCAACTGGCATTGGGAGCATAAAAAGTAGGAGTCACATAATCATTGATATCACCGGCAGGTATCTTATCATCAATCACCAAAGGCTTATCACTGAAGAAAGAAGTTACCGCCACCTTCACGTTTTTCTTTTCAGCCGCCGATTTGGACGCATCGGGATCAAATAACTTCAACATAGCAGTAAATTGCCTTTCCTGATCTTTTTTACCATGCTTTTGCGCATTAGTTACCATACGGGCAAAGATAGCAGGATTCAATTTACCGGGATGTGTATCGCCAAAGCCCATTGTCATACAATCCGGAAACAAATATTGCGGGTCGGCGGCCACCGCTTTTTTTATGACGGGAATCTCTCCGGTCAGGTCCATACCCAAATTACGGTCAAAGATAGTAACCATATCCGTATAATCTCCGATAACCACTTGGCTATACCCCGGACATTCAGCCCAAATACCGGTTTCTGTATCATAACCATAATCAGCAAGCTGCTTCAGTGACCATTGACGGATGGAAGAACGATTCAACACATAATCAATATAATATTCGCCTCCCTTTTTGTCCGGATAAGAAGCATCAGGTTCCAAAATCATGCCGATGCTCATGATATAACGCGCCTGCATCAGATTCCAGTTATTATGCGGCACTCCATTATCAATGATATTATCCGCCCATTTCTTGAATGCTCCGGCATAGATGTCCATCTTATCAACCTTATCGGTTTTTAAATAATCATATAAAAAATCATACAATGGAACCAAAGCATTCACTGCATCCTCATGAATGACTTCAAAACTACTCATACCCACCAAAGTCTGCTGATGTCCATAGTTCAAATCCTTGGGAAGATTTCGGTAATAGATCCCCGTCATATAAGTATCAAATACCGAAGCTGCCAAATCAGCATATTTCTTCTCTCCGGTCATCCACCAAAGAAAAGCGGCATCACGGGCGATACCCAGTATCTCTACATTAATACTTTGGATGATATTTCCGGTTTTACTGATATTCACCCATTCGTATGGTCTGCCTTCCAACGTCCCATTTGCCAGATACATTCCCCGAGCATCTTCCTGATAAGGCTTCAAATCTTCCAGCTTGGGACGTACATAGTTAGTTGCATGACTGCGTGCACCGGTATACATCACCGTAGGAGCCGGCGCCTTCTCTCCTCCTGCATGATCATAATATTCTCCTTTAATATATACCTCCGTTGCATGAGTTTTCCAATACATTTGCAAGCGGGAAGTAAGCCATTCAGGCCCTCGGTCAGCATACCGGTCAGTCCGTTGCTTTAACTTTTCAAACACTTCCTGTGCCCATGGTTCTTCCTTTATCAACTTCTGCGTTTCGGCTTTACCCTTGTTATCCGTCAGATATCGGGGATGACCTTGTGACAGTTTTATCGACAAAAAATTCTCTTGTGCATATAATACACCTGTTATCAGCAAGCATATCAATAAAATAGTCTTTTTCATAATTCTATTCATTCTCTTTCACAAAAATACGTATCATAGAGCTATTCCACTCAATCCGAATGAATTATTTTATGATCCGCCTATTTAATTCATTATTTAAAGTCAACGAATATAAAATGTTTGCTTTACCGGCTCTGCTGTCTTTATCTTTGGATATGAGTTTTTTCCGTATTGCCAGGCTATCACAGTCACTTTCACCGGATAAGCAGCCTTAGGAGGAATAGCAGTTAATATCAATCGATTACCATCCACATAAGCCGGTCCCGA
>ERZ791833.658-NODE-658-length-14993-cov-2.38747_pt1 | contig 14993 bp, 10 predicted proteins | sample MGYA00510294_ERZ791833 | MGnify/ENA primary metagenome ERZ791833 (study PRJEB30046, sample SAMN00715270) | human gut metagenome | study: EMG produced TPA metagenomics assembly of the A metagenome-wide association study of gut microbiota in type 2...
CGGTAGTTATACCGATCACACGGGTAACCTACGCAACTCCATCGGGTATGTTGTGGTACAATACGGAAGAATCATTGCTGAATCTTTCAAGTATAACCGCCGTGTCAGACCGGACGGCAATCCTAAAGGGAACAAAGGTGCCGATGAAGCTCATGCCAAAGGGCTTGAACATGCCCGGTCTGTCGCCCGTGAACTTCCCGCTAACAAAACATATCTCGTATGGGTAGCCGGTATGGAATACGCGAAATATGTCGAGGCTAAAGGTTTCGACGTTCTCGAAGGGTCGGGAAACTGGGTGGAATCTACTGCTGAAAAACTCAAAGCGGAGTTCGCTCGATTCTTAAAATCGAAAAAGCGATGAACCTGACCTCTACGGAAATATTCAAACTCGTCTGGGATCGCATCCGGGATTCGCTGTTAGGGAAGACCGTGCCGATGATGTATGCGGACCACTACCCGAATAATCCTTCGGGAGAATTTATCGTCGTAGGCTCATTGTCAAATGTCGTCGGAGATTCGCAGGTGGCAACCGTAAATGTAAACATTTATGTACCGGACACAACACCGACAATCGGTCGTGAAGAGCAACGCTACCCCGATCGCAACCGTCTGAACGAACTAACTCGTCTCGCTTTCGATTCACTAGGATACTACCCTATCAACGAACGCTGGTTCTTTGATGTGAGCGATGAAACTCTTATTAGTGAGGAGGGGATCTCCTACACATTTTCAAACCTCAAAGTAAAACTTAAAAAATATTAAACATGGGACAAATAATCGGACTGAAAGCCGTTCATGCAGGTAATCCTCTCCCGAAAGGAGTAAAAGACGCTGAGGCTGCCGACTTAATGAAGGCTTTCACCAAAATCAGTCAGCCTTATAATGGTGGTGTTTCCACCAATTTCGCGATACCTTCCAGTAATGATTTTTATCGGGAAGGAGAAGCAGACCCATTTTACTCTGCAATCGACGAAACGACAGGCACAAAAGAAGTTACTTGGAATGTCGTAGATTTTGACGACGACACGATGGAATTTTACTTCGGAACTACAGAACCTGCAAAAGGCGAGATTTACGAAGGAGTAAAAGCATTCGTATTCGATTCCAAAAGTGGAGGCTCCATCGCTTTTGCAAGGTTAAAATATGTAGCGACATTGGGTGGTGGAATCAATAAAACCGACCCGCTCCAAATTCAAGTATCTGCGAAAGTTTTAGCTCCGGAACAAGGTGGTTATTCCTGGTGGCCGATTACAACTCCGGAATATACCAAGAGCGTTTTGTAAATTCTCTATCCCGCTGGAAAGCTGACGACTTGCATCACGTCTCGAGGACGGGGCGGGAGCAAAAACAATAGTTTATAATATGAAAAAAGAAGAAGTCGGCCGCCTTACAGAACAACGTGCACTTGACACACTGACTGAAAAAATTGAATCGTTCGAGATTGAAGGCAATGACAAAGAACAAATAACCCTTTACCTATACCCCCTCCAACTCGGACGACTCGCGATGATAAGTCGCCGACTAATAGACCTTGATCTGATTTTCGACGACGAACAGATGGAGGGTGCTGTTAAACGTATGTGGACCATATGCTCCGAAAAATCAAAAGAGGTGGCCGAAATAATCGCTATCGCCACACTTCGGACGCAACAAGAAATCGAAGATATGCTAAAAGAGCGGACAAAACTTATATACTGGTCCCCTACAATGGATACAACAGCTCTTACAAACATTTTGTCCACCATCGTATTTCAATCCTACTACGCGGATTTTATGAACGCTATTCGCTTGGTAAGAACGCTGCGGGTAATGATTTCCCCAACGACAACAGCGGAGCGGATAGCCACTACGGAGGGCGCAGTATCTGGGGACAAATAGATAATCTTATAAACCGCTATCATTGGACTCTTGAATATATTCTTTGGGGGATTTCATGGGCTAACGTACAGCTTATGATTTCCGACGCTCTAAAAACGGATTGTAAAAGTAAATCAACAACTAATATTCCCAACAATGAACAATCAAAAGTTCCCGATATAATTGACATGAACGATCCTAATGCAATGAACACACTTCTTCTGATGGCAGGAGGCAAACGATAACAAACGAAATAATTTATATGCTTGACAACATCCTAAAATCCGCGTCCGCACTCGGCGCCTGCGAACGACTGGACAAAGTGAAAAATTTTCACTCCCTGACCTCTCTGTTTTTTACGCCACAAGGACTTGAATTTTGCCATAAAAACAATTTCCCTCCGCTGGGAATATTTCAAGCTCACAAAAACGAAGTGAGTGATTGCAACATGTATGTGGATTGCGGATGCATAAGGCTCGACAAGCGAAAATACATTTGCTTAGTCGGCAATACGTCGGCTGAAATAGAAGCCTCGGGAGTAGATTTCGTCCACACTGTCATTCTTATGCATGGAGCCTCGGCCACAATCAACGCTTCGAATTATGCCGTAATAAAAGTCGTGAACATCAGCGGATCAAAGGTAGAAATCAATAAAGATAAAACCGTCATCGTATTATGAGTATAAACCTTACCGTAGTCATAGATAACGATGAAGCAATTCGCAAGTTCCGTGAACTTCAGAAAACGGCCAAAACCGTAACGTCCAGTGTCGTGACGGACGCCGACCGTATGGATATTGCAATGCGTCGCCTGGCTACCACCCTCGGACAAATCGGCGTCGGAGTGTCGCTTGCGGGGCTGGTGAAACAAATCGCGCAAACTCGTGGCGAGTTTCAACAGCTCGAAGTGGCCTTCGCAACTCTGCTCCAAAGTAAAGAAAAGGCTGATGCATTGATGTCACAAATGGTCGAACTGGCCGCCAAAACGCCGTTTGACCTGCAAGGCGTGGCCAGCGGCGCCCGCCAGCTTCTCGCATATGGATTCGCAGCAGAGGATATTACCAACACACTGACTCGGCTCGGTAATGTTGCGGCCGGTCTGGGACTGAACCTGCAAGACCTCACGTGGTTGTACGGCACGACGGCCGTACAGGGGCGTTTATACACGCGTGACGTAATGCAGTTCCAAAGCCGAGGCATCGACCTCGCGGGAGAGTTGGCAACGCAACTCGGCAAGACCCGCGCGGAAATCTCACAGATGGTCACGGAAGGCAAAATAGGCTTTCCAGAGGTGCAGAAGGCTATTGAAAGCATGACGAACGAGGGCGGGAAGTTCCACAACCTCATGCAGGAGCAATCCAAAACCATTACGGGCCTCATCTCCAATCTCGGCGATGCTCTCGACATGATGTTCAACGACCTCGGCAAGTCGCAAGAAGGCATCATTGCAGGTGCACTCAAAGGCACGATTTCACTCGTCGAGAACTATAATCAGGTGCTGGACATTGTCGCCCAGCTTGTCGTCGCCTATGGTACATATAAGGCGGCTCTGGTTGTCCTGACGGCAACGGAAAGGGTACACAGGACGGTAACGCTCGCCCACGCTTTCGGTCTCTCCACCCTCCAAACCGTAATGGGAACGCTGACCAAGAAGACGCAGGCACTGAATGCGGCTTTGATGAAGAATCCCTATGTGTTGATCGCTGCGGCCGCCTCCGCGTTTGCCGTCACACTCTACAAGATTATCACGGCGAAATCCGCAGAGGAGATAGCCTACGAAAAGGTAAACGCCGCCATCGACGCCTACAATCAGAAGCTCGATGAACAGAAGAATAAGGCCGAGCAGCTGCATGCGACCATGCAGGACGAGGTCAGCACGGCCTACACCAAGCGCAAAGCCTACGAGGAGCTGATACGTCTCTACCCCGAACTGTTGCAGCGGTACAGCGAGGAGGAAATCAAGCTCCTGTCGCTTATCGATCTTACAAAGGAGCTCAACGACATCAACGACACACGCAAGGAGAACAATCTGCAAGAGCAGTATGATGCCGCCCTCGAAAAGGTCAAAAGGTTAGATCAAGCGATAGCAGATGCTATGAAATTCGGTGATAGGACAGCAATGGCCGGACTTAGTCTTTCTTATAAAAATGCAGAGGCTGAGTTGGACGAGTACCGCAAACAGCTCTATGAACTAAAAGAAACACAAAAAGCCGCCGAGTGGGACGCTGCCCCTGCGGAGGTCAAGATTGCCACATTGCAGGGCAATATCGACGAGCTGAAAGCCCAAAACGCAGAAATCGACCGTTTAATTGAGAATGCACGCAATAAGCAAAAAGAAGCCCCGTATTTGCTTCCTCTGTATGGTGAGAGCGAAGATTATTATCAGTCGCTTAAACAGTCGAATCTATCTCAAATCGCAACCAAACAAAATGAAATATCATCCCTACGGTCAGACAGAAAAGAAACCAATCGCAACAAATCCTATTGGGAAGGACAGAAGAAGGAGGCGGAAGCAGCTCTCGAAGCGATGGACGTTTCATTGAAAGGGACAGCGAAATGGAATGAGCTGATCGCCAAAATCGCCGAATACGATTCGAAAATTAAACAATACAGCGTTTCGGGCAAAACGGTGACGGATGCCGCCAAAGCCCAGAAAAAGCTATCCGATCTTATTCTCGCCAATGATAAAGCCCTTCAGCAATCGCGCATCGATATTTTGAAAGATGGCAAGCAGAAAGAGCTGGCCGAAATAGACTTGCGCACAAAAGAGGAAATGAACAAACTCGAGCAGGATAAATCGAAACTTAAAGCCGCGCAGGGTGGAATCATAACTGCAGATCAAACAAAAGATTTTCAGGAAAGGCAATCGAATATTCAGCAAAAAAATGCCGATGACCGAGCTGCCATAGAACTGAAATACGCCCAAGAGCTTGACAAGATATACAAGCAGATCACCGATGACACGCTCTCGGAAGAAGATCGCCGCATCAAAGGCATAAAAGACAAATACGAGGAGTTCCGCAAGTGGGTAGAAGATGCTCTGAAGGCTGGAAATATCACCAAAGAGCAAGCGACCGATTTGGGTATCAAGATCGACCAAGCGGAAATTGCGGCCAGCCTAAATACCATTGTCGAGAAATACGGTACGATGGAGGATAAGATTGCCAAGATACGCGAGAAACACGCCAAAGACAGGGAAACAGCAACAAAGAACGGCCGCTCCGACCTTATTCCTCAAATCGACAAACATGAAACAGAGGAAATCGGACAAATCAAGGTGGACGAACTGATGAAAACCGATGACTGGATTAATCTGTTCCAAAACCTCGACGCCTTGTCGAGCCGTGAGATATTGCGTATTATTGACAACATAAACAGACTGCTCCAAGATGCCGACCTCGACCCTATCAATCTGAAAACAGTAACCGATCAACTTGACCAAGCAGCAGATATAGCCACTCGGAAGAATCCATTCGCAAGTATTTCGGCAAACTTCAAGGCTTATAAAAAGGCACTTGCAGATGGGGATGATCTTCGAGCTGTAAAGCTACGTGAAGATGCCTGGCAAGCAGTAGCGGAGGCAATTGACATCGTTGCTGCATCGATAAGCGGTGTGTCTTCTATTGCGTCAGCATTGGGAGCAGATGAAGACACGACGGCCTCCATTAACAACATTGCAGGTGCTGTAGGCGGAGCAGCACAAGCTGTGAGTGGATTCGCATCTGGAAATATTGTTCAAGGCATTCAAGGAACTGTGTCGGCTATCACCAGCCTGATAAACCTTTTCAGCGGAGATCGACGAAAAGAACGTAACATTCAGCGCTTACAAGATCAAATTGATGCTCTCGAAAAATCATATGATGAACTCGGGGAGGCCGTTGAAGAGGCATACTCTACAGATGCTTCTGAACTTATCGAACAACAAAATGAATTACTCGAACAGCAAAAAATATTGATACAAAATCAAATAGCAGAAGAGCGTAGTAAAAAAGACACGGATGAAGAACGAATCAAAGAATGGGAAAATCAAATTGATGAGATAAATAAACAAATAGAAGAAAATAAGGAAAAGGCCTTAGATGCAATTTTTGGCGAAGATCTAAAATCTGCAATTGATAATTTCGCAACAGCTTACGCCGATGCATGGGCAAACGGGGAAGATCGGGCAAGAACCGCACGAGATGTGGTTCGGAATATGATGCGTCAAATGGTAATAGAAAGTATTAAATCTGCCATACAATCTTCCGAAGCCATGAAGAAAATTCGCGAGAAATTGCAAGAGTTCTGGTTAGATGGGGTATTTTCAGCCGAGGAACAAGAGGAGGCCTATAAAATGGCTGATGACTTACAAAAATATTTAGATGATAAATATGGATGGGCAGGTTCTCTGCTATCCGACAATCAGGCATCTACCCAGAATGCTACTTCACGCGGTTTTCAGGCAATGTCCCAAGACACAAGCGACGAACTCAACGGTCGCTTTACTGACATGCAAGGTAAAATGAACATCCTTGTCAATGGTATGGAGCTGCTTCGATCGATCAATATGGATACGCGTAATGTGACTTTCGACATCCGAGATATTATGATTCAATTGAATGGTAATGTCGCAGATATTCGAACATACACCCGCATATTGCCTGCAATGGGCGAAACTCTTGTTGCAATAAATCGAAAACTTGATAACCTATAAAACATGCCAACAACAGAAGTAACTATAAATAACAAACCGTTATCTACAATGGGAGTTGCCATGCTTTCAGGAGCATATGCAGCCCTCCTTACACCTCCATCTCTCAAAGAATTTGTCGAAAATGACGATCCAACACAAAACGGAATAGATATTATTGTTCCGGATTCACCGGTTGTAAATGAACGTGACGTAACATTGACATTTTTGATCAAAGGAACATCACAAGAGGCATTTTTATCTAACTATGCTGCTTTTGTTGCAGAATTACACAAAGGAACCGTAACACTATATGTCCCGGATTTAGGCAATACGTATAATCTTTTATATAGCAACAGCACTCAATTTGAAAATTATCGATTGAATGCCTGTAAATTAGCAGTGAAATTCCGAGAACCCAACCCCGCAGATCGGGCGGCACGCGAATAGGAAAGGCCGGGAATCTATCCCAGCCTTTTACTCGCTTCTGCTATTCATCGTAAAATGATGCGTTAGCCCCTCCCCATCCTTATCAAATCAATTGCAGTTCTTCTCCAATCTTACGAATTTCGCTCTTTATCATTTCCATACGTTAGGACAATAAACGTGTATTCGGCTACGTTTTCATAGTGCAACTAAAAAGTTGGCAAAAAATTTGCACCTCGAAAAAACGTGTATTATATTTGCATCATATAATGAAATATAGACGTACGGGTCTATCCGTAACCACGAATATCGAACATAAAGGATACAATAAGACCGTCATAATATTACATGGCGGTCTTTTTATTTATTGACAATATAAAAAACTTACGTTTATGAAATTTCATTCGGCTCTTTTTGACTTTTGTTGGTTCCCTAATTATGACGCATCTATTGAATATCTTGCGAATAATATAGCAGATCCGGAACCATGGGATTTCTCAGATGCTACGCAAGCCAAATATTCCATTTTGAAAAGTTATATCGAACATACTTTCCGCAAAATTAAATCTGAAAATAAAATATCCTTTTCTTCTGATAACAATTTTGCATGTTTCAATACTGGACTTGTAACTGCAAATTTGGAAAGCATATTTGCTCTTGCTGAACGCAACAATAGGCCAGATGTAGCCGAGAAAGGTTTATCGCCTTATGTTTTCAAGGCATTTGTCAGGGAAAGCGATATTCAGCTAATTAGCAAATTCGGCGATAATATTCCGGACATTGCTGATTTTTTCCAGAAACCCGAGGATTTGATTTTCAATCCTCAATGCAGGGTAGTCCCTCAAATCGACCATATCATTGCGGACAACATGGACAGATTTCCTGCACACATGCAAGGGCTGAGTTCAGACGAAATGCGCAGAAGACTCGTTGGCGCGATTAATGAAGCCCAAAAAAAAGCAAGGTCAAATTACAAAATAGCTGTCCCCCAGTATTACGAAGGGAAAATACAACTTCTGTTGCCCTTATGCCTTACCCCTGGATCACCCAATCCGGATTTAGCTTTAGCCACGCATAAAATAGGGAATAATACCTATACAGCGCGCACATGCTTAACATTGAAGATGGCATATAACAACGCTCGTCTAATCGTTAAGCCGCAAAGTTCATGGCTTAAACCTTAAAATACGGATGGAAGCAACCCCCTCTTGCCCCGGTCAAAAGACCGGGGCGTTTTTCTGTATTTTTTCTTAAAATTACTTGCATAATGTGCCGAAACCCCACACTTTTGTATCGACCCTGTGATGGCACAGGATACATATATCGACGAAATGACAATATACAACCCTTCCGGTAAAGCGATATACGATGCGCCCGTAACAACGAGTGCCATTATCAAATACGCACCTATGGGGGATTATTACATCGAACTCCCCTTTAGTTTGCTTACCCCGCTGGATTTCCCCCTCGGATCATACATCACCTACAAAGGCCGCAAATTCGAAATCATGTCGGAGGTTTATCCGGATTTCGACAACAAAACCGGCGGCTACAAATACACGCTTCAGTTCCAGGCGCAGCAAAACCACATGAAAAATTTCATCTGCTTCTGGCTGGGAGGCGATAATCCTGAAGCTGTATTCCACAACACGACAGACTTGGCATCCTTCGGGGCGCTCATCGTCGCCAACATGAACAAGGCACTGGGAGGAAACAACTGGCAGATGGGAAGTGTAAATGTCGAACATCCGGAAACCAACAAGCTCGTATCGTTCAATGGCGATACCTGTTGGGATGCCTTATCATCCATTGCCGAGACTTTCGATGTCGAATGGTGGACCGAGGAGAACGGCAGTATCGTAACCCTGCATTTCGGAAAACTGAACTTCGGAACGCCGGAAACATTCAAACGCGGAGAAGTCGTCAAAAGCATCCCGGCCAAGAAAGGGGACGATTCCGAATACGGGACCCGTTTCTATGTATTCGGCTCCACGCGCAACCTGACGAAAGAATACGGACAATCCGAACAGGGCGGCGTAACGAACCACGTTTCCGAAGTCCGGTTACGGCTTCCGGATGGGCAGCAATACATAGACGCACGTCCCGGACTTACAAAAAACGAAATCAAGGAAGTCGTAGTGTTTTTCGACGACATCTACCCGAAGAACACGGAAACCGTCACTTCGGTAGAAACTATCGATCGGACAATCATTGAAGGGCAGACCGACAAGGCATACGTCATGGTATGCAACGACACGCCATTTCTACCTTCAGACGTAATCGAAGGAGAAACGCTGGGGGCACATTTTACGAGCGGCGATTTGATCGGCTGGGATTTCGAACTCGCCCTTATCGACGACAATGGCGACAATATCGACCCCGCGACCTGGAAACCCGAAGACGGATTCAACAAGAAATTTGAAATCATCGCCCAAGTCGAAACGTCCGGCGAAAGTCAGCAGATTATACCGAATGAAAACATGCGTCCTCGTGGAAAAGATGATGACCGAGGGCCTGACACTTTCGTACTCACAGGCGTCAAACTCCCCCAGCAACGCATAGACGAAGCAGAACAAGAACTTCTTGAGGTCGGCACTTCCTATGCTGCCAAACATAGCAGCGACACGACAGTCTATGACTGTGAAACGAATCCCGTGTATTGTACACACAACGAAAAAAACTACGAAGCAGGACAGGCTGTACGATTAATGGGTCCTCAATTCGGTATAGACGGTCGTCTTTCCCGGATTCAAGGTTATGAAAAAAAACTATACAACGAGTACATCGCAACCTATACGATAGGCGACAATACTCCTTATTCCCGCCTGGGCAGTATTGAATCGGACGTGAAAGCATCGCTCTATTCCCAACGTATAGGCATTGCGGAGAATGGAGCGGCTATATATCTAATCACCCGATACGATAATACTTTCCCGACCGATACAAATGCTTATTCTGCACGAAGGGCAATATGGGAGTTTGCCAACAAGCAGGCACCCGATACGATCAAAGGTAGAATGACTTTCAACGCAGGGGCACAATTTGGACCATCATATGCCTCCGGTATTACCGGAGTGGGCGGGTTTATAAGTGAAAAAGGCGCCGGCGAGTTGGAGAGCCTCTTCATCCGTCGTTTTCTGGAGGTTCCGGAGCTTCGGTACAACCGTGTGGGCATCAGCGTCGGGGACGACTGGAGCGCTCCGGGCGCCGGGGTGATCGAGAGCGTGGACAAGGAGCAGAAGCTCGTAACGCTCAAACTCGAAGAGGGAGAGATCGGCGCCGTAGCTGTCGGGGATATCTGCATGGGTATCTTCCACGACTTCGACCCGTCGAACAATGCGACGGCAGATTCCGACGACGGCCGGGGCAACTTCTCTTTCGCAGGCTTCGCAACGGTCTATTTCCGTATCACGGAGGTCCTGGGCGACCGCAACGAGCGGTTCCGCTACGAGCTGCGCCCCCTGTCGGCCACCTTTACCAAGCAGATCGATCCGATGGAATCGATGACCTTCGTAGCCTACGGATCGTTCACGAATCCCGCCCGGCAGAGCTCGCGCTACTCGACGCGCACCTACCAGCGTTATCTCCGCAATGTCAGCGACTGGGAGTTTACGGCCGAGAATATCGCCGCACAGTTCGGTGACCTTACGAACCTCTCCGTCTTCGGGATCCAAATGTCGGGCTATTCGGCCTATCTGGATAATATCTACCTGCAAGGTATGATCAGCAGCCTGGACAAGAAGGCGCTGCTGGACACCCGGAGCAAGCTGTTCCGGCTTGTCGGCGACAACGGCGTCGGCGTGGCATTCACCCCGGAGGCAGGCTGGAAGCAAGGCAAGCTCTACGACCCCGCGACGGGACAGTTCCAGAAGGAGTTCGACATCGAACAGATCGATCAGACGGCCACCGAAGCCCAGGCCACTGCCAATTCCGCCGATCGCAAAGCTCAGCAGGCTAAGGATTACATCGATAACACGCTGCCCGGCGAATTGTCCGAGATCAACAAACGGCTGGACGGTGTCGTGGAAAACTGGTTCTATCCCTATACCCCCTCGCTTTACAATGAACCGGCCCAAACATGGATAGCGGACGGCGAGCAGGAAAACCATATCGGCGACACGTTCACCAATACGCTGCCCGCGAATTTCGACCCGACGGACGCAGGCTGTTGGGAGCAGGGAAGCATCGTTGCACCCTATATCGACGGCATTAAGACCTGGGATCAGATCAAAATCGCCGACAGCACCCGCATCCGGCTCAAAACTCCGGTCGGAGGAATACCCAAAGGCGCCGTATTGTCGGTGGGTGAAGGCTATACGATGGGTTACAATCCGATAGCGTCATCCGGAGCGGTTATAGCAAGTTACGTATGGAGCCAGAGCTATACCGTCGGAAGCGACAATCCCTACATAGCTTTTGTCATCCGCAAAACCGATAATGCCAAAATCACTCCGGCGGAATACCCGCAGATTCACTTCACCATATCGAGCGACGAGACGACGAACCCCGATGCGGGCAAATCGTGGCGGTGGGTAAAAGAAGAGGACGGAACCTATAAATGGACGCCGATCGCCGACAGCGATGCGGTAAAGGCCCTGCAAGAGGCGGCGCGGGCGCAGGACACGGCTGATGCCAAACGTCGTGTATTCGTCGTAACACCGACTACACCTTACGATGTGGGTGACATCTGGACGCAGGGCGAAGGTGGTGACATCATGCGCTGTATCGAATCCCGTGCAACGGGCAATTTCGAGAGCTCGGATTGGGACAAAGCATCCAAATACACCGATGATACGGCAGCCAACGAAGCCAAAGACGAGATTGCGAATCTTCAGTTCGGCGCCCGCAACTATATCGCTAAACAATTTATCCGGGAATGGAACAGTGTCAAAGAGGGCGTTACGGATGTCGTAACTTCGGGGGCGGACGCGGACGGAGCATATTTGTATGTCAATTGGAGCAAACTTATACAAGCCGGGCTTGCCGCAACCAACGCCTCCCAGGTTTCGACGGTCCCCGACTGTTTCGGCGGCCAGATAAAATACAAGCCGAATACTCCGTACGTCTTCAAAGCCCGAATCAAGCAGGGTGCCGAAATTACGTTCCGTATCGTATACGAAGACGGCACCAAAGAAGTGCTTTCCGCTCCTCCGGCGGGAACGGAAGGAGTATATGAAGTGGTCCACACCATCGATGCTTCGCGTGTGGTACAGAAGATATACATGTATGTCGGCAAAGGTGTTTCCATGTATCTCTACGACATTCAGCTTACGGAAGGCAACAAGGCCCCCACGGGGTATATCACGGCCGAAGAGGATGTGCAGGCGCAGATCGAACAGGTGAAGTTGGATGTGGACTACATTGCCTCGGATTCGAGCCTGACACCCTCCGATAAACAACAGGTGGCCAACGAATGGGTACGCATACAGAACGAATACTGGAGCATCATGGCGAATGCCGAAAAGTATGATGTCCCCACGGATTCATTTACGGTCTATTTCCAGGCACTCGAAGATTATCTCACGCCCCTGCTGGCCGATATGAGTACGACATCCGAGATAACCGGCACCGAGTTCAGAAAAGTATTCTCCGATTATTATGAAATAAGCAGCAACATGTCGGACTTGATCGACGACGCGATAGACGAATCCATCAAATCGACAGAGTACCTCAAGAAGGCTATGGAAGACGGAAGTACCGAGGTGAAAGGCGGTCTGATAATGACCAATGTGATGTTGCTGAAAAATGCTGAAGGCGACGTGACGGCCGGCGTGAGCGGCTTGCAGGAAGACGATGTGCCCTTCTGGTCGGGAGCCGACTACACAAACCGGAAAAAAGCCGTGTTCAGAGTACACGCCGACGGGGAAGTACACGCAACCAAAGGAACCGTCGGAATCCTGCAGGTCAAAAACAATTCCGTAGAGGTGAGCGATGCGACCGCAAGCGGAAACAAGATCATACTCACTACTAACAACATAAACAGCGTAAGCCAGGTTTTGGGCTCTTCCGAAGTCCCGTCGAGCCAAACGACGGAAAGTATAGCGGTCATAACCTCTCAAACGAAGCCTTTCGCCTCGGATTCCAGAAACTCAAGTCAATTCAAATGCGGAGCGGAGGTGCAGATGTCGGCACAAGTCAAGGGGACGATCCGGGGCGGAGGAAGCGTGAAGATCGAAATTATTAACCGGACAGCCGATACTACCGACACGATATTCCGGCAATCTTCCGCATATGACGACACGGGATCGATACAGATCAACAAGAACATTAGGTATCGTTTTACGACCCCGGCATACTACTACATAAAAGTAACAGTGGAAGCATCCTATCCCGGAGGACTCGGAAACGCGGCATCCGCAGCTGTCGAGGCTATTACTTTTTCTTTCGTGACCGATGTCCGCAAGAACCTGATCGCTCCCAACGGAGTAGCCGTCGTGAAAGGATCCAGCAACTATGCGATCTTCACCGGAGATATTTTCGAGGTCAGGATCGGAAATGGAGGGTTACGCATCCAAAACGGGAAAGTCTATAAGACCAACAGCAGAACAGGTGGCTGGACCGAGATATAATAATTATGGACAAAATATTTAATAAAACGAAAAAGGTGTTGGAAGGTATTGCTACAAAGCTGTCCGAAGCGCTTATGACCGTGCAAGGATGGCTTATAGGACTATTGATCGTCATCGTGAATTTCTTCGCTGGGTACCAGCTCGTACTTTATGGGGTGCTTATTGCCGTAGCCTTCGACGCTTTGTTTGGAATATGCGTTGCTCGAAAGCGCGGAGAATTTATCCTGTCAGAACTCCTGCGGGCTACGATATTCAAGCTGGCAGTTTACTTCAATCTGATCGTAGTATTCGTTTTCATCGATAAATTCGTTACGACAGGAGGTATCGAAACGAAGATTACGACCGTGATCCTGGGTTCTGCCATTTGCCTGGCAGAAGCATGGTCGAGCTGTGGCAACGCTTTAATCATCAATCCGAACTTTCCATTCTTACGTCTGTTTCGAAAAGCATTGACCGGAGAAATAGCCCGCAAACTCAATGTAAATCCTGAAGATGTAGAAAACATATTAAACAGCACAAAAAAATGACCAGAGGACTTCGTAACAACAATCCCGGGAATATCCGCAAGGATGGAACCCATTGGAAGGGAGAGGTGGAACCTTCCCGCGACGCTGCATTCAAGCAGTTCGAATCTATGGCGTGGGGATACCGCGCGATGTTCAAATGCCTGAACACTTACAGCCGAAAATACGGGCTCGACACCATTCGGAAGATGATTTCACGCTGGGCACCCCCGAGCGAGAACGACACGGATGCATATATCCGTACGGTATCCGAATTGTCCGGCGTCCCGGAAAACGGATGGATCACGGCAACCAACCGCGATGTGATGATCCCGATAGTCGCAGCTATGTCGCGCGTAGAAAATGGCGTTGATGCCTGCATGACGGACGTGATGGCCGGCTGGGATCTGTTCATCAACGGTTGATAGCTCGTACTCATTATGGTACTGCGGAAAATAATCCTGATTCTCCTTCTGACCGGCTTGTTCTTTGTCGGATGGTGGCTCGGCAGGCGATCCGTCGATGTCCGTATCATCGAGCATACTCGAATCGATACGGCCTACTTCGAAAGACCGCAACCGCATAAAATACTGTCCTCGGCTATTTCGGTAGAGGTGCCGAAATGGTTGTTCGCCCCAGCGGATACCACCTTTACCACCGTAACAATAAATCCCAACCGGGACAGTGTGCCGGTACAGCTGCCATTCGAACGCCGGGAATATCGCGACAGCAGCTACTTCGCCATAGTGAGCGGAATAGCCCTGGGCGACTGCCACCCTACCCTTGAACACATCGAAACATACGGACGTACTATCACGCAGCAGAAAATAATCCGAACGCCCTACCGATGGCAACTCGGGCCTGCCGCAGGCGTCTATTACGTTAGGGATAGTCATTTAATTCCTTCAATTTGAATTAACCAGCAGACTTTCCCTTATTTTTCCGATCATACTCATCGTTTTTTATATCA
>ERZ791833.664-NODE-664-length-14887-cov-186.005_pt1 | contig 14887 bp, 15 predicted proteins | sample MGYA00510294_ERZ791833 | MGnify/ENA primary metagenome ERZ791833 (study PRJEB30046, sample SAMN00715270) | human gut metagenome | study: EMG produced TPA metagenomics assembly of the A metagenome-wide association study of gut microbiota in type 2...
CCGCATTTTTCTTTACGAGTTCGCTCTTTCCACGCATGGTTTCCTGACCATACTGCCAGGTATGATAAAGGTTCGAGAGGTTGAGCGAGATACCGATGAGGGCACCCACCACGCATACCGCCGTAGCCTTTCCGAAGCGTGCGAGTTCACCTTTCTTGATAGCATCTGCCAGGAAGGCTATCACCATGAAGAGGATGATAAAGAGGTAGTAATAAGTCATTTGCACGTGGTTAGCCTGCACCTCGAAAGCCGAGAAGATGGCAGTAAGGAGCAGTCCCTTGAGATACTTACCCCGATAGGCAAGCACCACGCCCGCAATCATCGGCGGCAGATAAGCCAGTGCCCATACCTTCCAGATATGTCCGGCAGCGATAATGATAAAAAAGTAGGACGAGAATGCCCAGATGATACTTCCCAGCGCCGCCAGTGACTGTCTGAAGTTGAAGGCACGCAGCATGATATAGAAGCCCAGGAGGTATACAAAAACATACCAAACATAGTCTGGCAACCACAGATGATATGCCTTCACAATCTGGCTGAGCACCTGATTACTGTCATACGAAGGCGACATCTGATAGGTAGGCATACCGCCAAACACCGAGTTCGTCCATCGTGTAGTCTCTCCCGTCTGCTGCTGGAAGAGTTCCTTTTCATGTCCCAGTCCCTTTCCTGCCGCTGCATCATGTCGGAAGAGGATTCGTCCGTCCATATCGGCAGGCATAAAGTAGACGAAGGAGATGATTGCAAATGCAATAACTACCAGAATATCCAGTAGATACTTCTTCAAAAATTTCATAATTTCTATATAAACGTTTATAATTTGAAGGCAAAGATAGCACAAATTGGAGACAAAACAAAAAATATAGCAAAAATTTATATTTTTTTTGTTGAGAAAGTTGTATTAGGTCAGAAATAGGGGTTCCCCTCTATCATTTAGGGAAACGCTCGCTGCCGTTTCGTTTTTTATTCGTACCTTTGCACCGTAAAACAAGTTTCTTCAAACAGCATATATTAATGTATAAAAGAATAAGAATTATGAAAAGATTAGCATTCATCATGATGGCATTGCTCCTGGCTCTGATGCCGGCAGCAGCACAGAATTATCGTGACAGCAGATATTACAACAGCAGGACAGACCGTCTCGACTACCGTTACAACTACGGCAGCCCGTATTACGGATTCCGCATCGGTCCTGCCTTCACCTTTGTCAATTCCGACGATTCCCGTCTGGATGGTGGCGACTGGCAGACCGGCCTGAATGTGGGCGTAGTAGCCGGCATTCCATTGACCGACAGCGCCCCACTCTATCTCGAGACCGGACTTTCGTATATAGAGAAAGGTGGCAAGAAGGATCTTCCTGAAGGCAAGAAGATGACCTACGACCTCAACTATCTTGAGATTCCAGCCGTACTGAAGTACAAGTACGAGGTAGACGACCACTTCTCCATCCAGCCTCAGGTAGGCGGCTATTTTGCCGTTGGTGTAGGAGGCAAGATCAAGAACTTTGCCGAGCGTGAAGCAGAGAGCTCATTCAAGGATGCAAACTTCCGCCGCCTTGATGGTGGTATCCGCATCGGCTGCGGCATCGGCTACGACATGTTCTATGCCGATCTCACCTACGACATCGGTCTTGCCAACATCTGCCACGACAGTTTCGACAAATCGCGCAATGGAGCCCTCCAGTTCAATTTCGGAGTTAACTTTTAGGAACAGACAAAAGCCCCTGATGCAAGAACACATCAGGGGCTATAAACTATTAACTATAAACTTCACTCAGTTCCCAGTATCGCTGGGCGAGGTCATGGATGAACTTTCGTCCTCGCTCAGTCCATACGAGATAGGTATGGGTGTAGGCTCTGCCCATCTTCTCCTGTCTGCCATCGCTCTTCGGGTCGAGGAAGGCGCTGTAGCGGGTGCGGCTCTTGGCTAAGCCCATGTGGGCGTAATCGGCATAAAGAAGATACTGACCGCTCTGGTAATACTGGATATGCAGAGCACAGAGCGAGCGGTTCAGTTCCTGCGCTGTGATACCGAGCTCCTTCGCAATCTGCGTCGTGGTGAAGCAGGAAACGGAATCGAGCACGTTATCGCTATAGAGCGCTTTCGGCAGAAGATTACCCACCTGATTCTCCAACTGGATGATGTTATCACCACTCTTGGCGATGCGAACCACCTGCTCATCCACCACATCATTCAAACGGCGGATTTCCGTATCCTGTTCGCCGATAAGTTTTTTCTGCTGTTCAATCTGCAGACGTTGCTTCTTCAGCAGATTCTCCTTCTCTTTGAGCGTAGCACGGAGGATTTCTTCCGCATGTCGGATTGTCTCCTCATCACTCTCGCCCTGCTGCACCGGGATATAACCACCCGTCTTGCGAATCTGTGGCAGCACATCAGCCGTAACCCAGTTCTTGAACTTCACGGCAGTAGAAAGCTTAGAGCCGAGAACCAAAGCATAGAAACCGCTCTCCGAAACGTAAATCATCTGCTGGAAACGTTTCGCATCAGTTCCATCCTTCTTGATGCCTGTCACTACCCATGCGCCCTGTTTTAGGGCGTCAAGTGGGTTAACCAACTGGTTTACAGCGTTTCTTGATTTTTTATACCCCAGCACATCACAGACATCCTTTGCGCAGAACAAAGGTTCTCCGTTCTCATCGGTCAAGGTACGAATCTTACCGAATTCAGGGTTTTCAAACACGACAGCAGCAGCTGCCTTCTTATCCATTTCTACTTTATTTGTATTAACTGACTTTACCATAATAATTTGTTTTTAAAAACTAATAACTTAACATTCAACACTAAATGATTGTAATCCAAACGCTCTCCTCCCGTTCTCTCGCTGCGGTAATGGCATTGATAAGCCGATGCAGCCAGATGCGGGAATTAAAGACGGCACCCTGTAATTTATTTTCACCTACCAGAATGCAGCCCTGCGTATCATCGGGATAATTACCGGCATGGATGCGGATGCCCTCAAAATCGGGAACACCCTGCACCAGCGGAAGCCACTTCTTAAACCTTGGCGATTTCGAGATAACCACAGGATACGAGCCTTCCGGTATCGCCGTATGACCCGGTATCTTGCGGGCTTTCTTACCCGATACCCTACTGTACCGTCCATCCTCCTCTTCCGGTTTCAGTTCGACACCCAGGAGGTTTCTCCACGTAGGCTCCAAGGTATCACAGAAGTAATGCTCCTTGTCCAACTTCGCCATATCGAAGCTGTGCTCAAAGATACGCTTGTCGCCTATTTTTACCCCCGAACGCCAGGTACGCTTCACGTCCTTATCGCTTAGGATATAAAGATGACCTATCGTATAAGTCTTCTTCTTTGCTATTCTTTTTACTACTATTTCCATAATACTACTGTTCTCCTTTTCGGAATTTAAGCTTAATAAAAACTGAGGAACTGAATTTCTGAGGAACCGAGTCACTATCCTTAACCTTGATGTAATGACGCTCCTTCCAGTTACCTAACATTCTTGAAGTTCCCTTCTTATCCATACCTCGTGCTACACGCAAGTCTATCACCTGCTGGTAAGTAAACTCATCCGGCAACTGCATCAGCATGTTGGAAGGTCCTCGCTTGCTCGACTTCTCGCCTGTATCATTCGCCCTCTTGATGGCATCACCGAAGAAACGCATCTTGCAGTAGAGGTCGTAACGCTCGCTCCAGCGGATGAACTCGTCAATCTCCGGTTCCCATTTGCAACCATTCGCCACATACAGCACACATGCCTTCAGATAGGCGATGACGTTGGCACGGAAGGAAAGGTTCTCATAAACCCTGTCCTGCGACAGGCGTGAAAATTCCGCATTCTCATCCTTCAGTTTGAGGGCAAGCTGGAATGCCTCAGGACAGTCAATCAGTCCCCTGGCGTTATTCAGATTCTCGATATAAGGCTTCAGCGCCTCACGGTAAGCATCATCGTAATCGCCGTAAACAGGCATTTCGTCACCGATTTCACGCTCCGGAATGGTACAGAAATTGATACGGCTTATCGGACCGTCTGTCAAAACTTTTGAGAAGTAACGCTGTCCCTTCTGGATGGTGGTAGATGCATTCCAGTTGAACCTGATCGTTACCCTTTCTGTCACACTTTGAACGCCCACGCGCTGTTGGCCAAAGAGGTTGAAGGGGTCGAAGGCGAGGCACATGATGCGGAACTGCTGGTTGCCGCTACCCCGGAGTGCATCAAACTGATCCAGCTCGTTAAGCGAAGTATAGAGGAAACGCCCCTGCGCCTCAGCGGTTCGCATCACGAATGCCGGACTGGTCATATCAGCATCAATCTCCTGGATAACGAGATTATCCGGTCGTTTGCGCTTATCCTTATTGGCACCCTTACGCGTCACCTCCTCCTTCCATTCCTTCTCACGTTTCAGATTCTCCGCATCCCGCTTTCTGATATCCTCCATGATATACTTAATCGGCTTATCCACAGACGATTTACCTGCACCCGTACCAGCCAACAAACAAGTAGAAAGCGTAGCCTCATGTACTACATTATCAATATACCGGAAGCTCGTCTGCCAGAGGTGCGTAGCGAGCGGTGGGAAGATAGCGTGCGCCACAGCCGGCTTATAAATCTCCGGTGTCCGAGATATCAGCAGTTCCACCAGCTTCGGCAGTTTCTCCGGCATCGCTGGCGGTTCGGGATAATCCTCCTCGGAACTATTAACTGTTAACTGTAAACTATTAACTTGCTCAGCCCTTTCAACTTTTAACTGTAAACTATTAACTTGCCGGCTGGCCTGTTCTGCGGTGGCATTGATGCGGATAACGTCCCTCGACATCGGCTTGGAGCTGTCAGCATATTTCGCATAGAAATCATGTATCAGCTGATGGCAGTCATCCTCCTGATAGTAGCTTGGCATTTTCGTCCTCACCACCTTCATCAGTTCCTCCTCGCTCATCACCCTCGAAGCTCCGGCGCTCATGATAGCCAGAAGCGAAGAGTGCCGAGACCCGACGGTATCAATCGCCATCCCCTCAAGCCCAGCCGACTGCACGAACAGATCAAAGGCTATCAGATTCTTCTCACTGGCCTCTCCCAGTTCACCAGTGCCATGATTGCCTCCAGGATTCCCGAGATGAGAATCATCAGCATGATTGCTATTACCAGATTGGGCAGACTGAACAGCAGTGCCAGCAGGAGCAGCATAATCGCCACGATTGCCCGAAAGTCTATTGTTTTGAACGTTGTCATTACTATTGCTATTAACTGTAAACTGTAAACTATTAACTTTTGCATCTCCCCTTCCGTCAACCGTCAGTCCACGGTCGAGAAACGCCTGCCTGCGCTTCATAATCTCTTCATTACTCAGCACTGCGCACCACATTTTAGACCGGTAGATTTCCGAGTCCTTATCCGTCAGGAAAATCATTCTTTCAGGTGTGATGCAGCTCTCATCATAAGGCACGCCCAGTGCCTCACAATACGCCTTCTGCGTCTCTTCGATGGTCATTCCCACCGGCATTCTAATCCCGATATGCAGCTTCTTGCGAGCGCTATAACAGAGATGCAGCAAACTCCCATTCCAGATACCCGAAGAGCAGTTCAGCTCGCGCGCCTTCTCAATCGCCTTCTCCACATACTCCTTATCATCCACATCGATAATCGTCTGGAAGAGAAAGCTTTCCGGCATCGCATTCTCCTGTCTGCGCACATTATTCTTGAACATGCCGTAGTGCGGACAGAAGAAAGGCAGCTCGCTCTTCAGCCTCTCCTGCGCCTTCTTCACCGCCTGCGCATCGTTCAAATCCACTCCGTCAATCGGCAATTCACCCCGAATCTGCTGAATCATCTTTTTAACGGCAGCCGATTCAATCACCTTATCATAAGTATCCATGCGATAGGAAAAAACTTTTCCCTTATTTCCCTTGCGATAAGGATTAATTGCCACTACATGTACTATCTCCATTTTACCTCCATCTTTTTATTAATCGAACACTTCGCTGTTAATCATGATATACCCTGAGCCATAACTTACATTGATAGGAAGAATCAGCGAGTTATCCGAAATCTCCTGAACCCCGTTCGCCTCGAAGAGCGAAGCATTCTCGGCATCATTCAGTCTGCTCTTGACGAATCCTAGCACCCATTTAGCAGCCAGTTTCTCGGCAGCAACATGCCTGTCTACGAGGTCCTTCACCAGCTGTTCATCGCAGAAGTTGATATCCGCATTCACGTTCTCAGCCTCCGCTTCTTCCTTCCCCATTTCCTGGTTCTCGAAGAAGAGGTTATACTTGATTTTCATATCCTTCATCATCACGATGTTCAGATTTTTCAGTTCCCCCTCCGAGTCAGCAATCGTCTCATAGAGTTTCTGTACCGACTTCTTGAAGATGTTCTTCACGTCCATCAGACAGTAATAGATTTTCCCGTCAATCACCACCACCCTCAGTTTTCCGTACTGCGGATGAGTAAAATAAAAAGGTTTCATTGCTTTCATCTTATAAATTCCTTTTTTAAAAGTTGGGCGCTCCCACAACGGTTGATGTGCCTATACACAAAAGCCCCCGAAACCCAGACCATATCGGTTCTGAATTCCGGGGGCAAATGTACGGCGATTCTGCGACAAAAAACTAGTACGTACCAGTACTGTCGTACTAGTACTACTTGCAAAAAACGGTCATTTAACCTATATATTTATTGATTTTATCTCCAAATTCACCCATAGAAGGCATAGAGATAGCTTCATTGTAGCGCGTTCTGAGCACAGCAGGGTTCATATCCCATAACTGTGAGAATACTTTCCATAGCTTGGTAATATGCAGTTTGATGGATAACTTATAGGCAAGATAACCCTTCTGGTAGCCAGAAAGATTGACAGGCTGGAAGTTTTCATCCAAAATCCCATACTCATACAAACTCTTCAGAATCTGTTGTGCTTTTTCTCCTTTCAATTCTTTAGGAATATTACGTTTATGAGGTAAGAATAACTTGGTTATGCCAGATGCTTTCTTTTTATTCCCTTTGTCCTCTTCATCATCATCTTCAAAGTCAGCTTCCGTCATATCGGAATCAGAAAAATCATCTCCCTTATACCTCTCTCTTGCGGCATCATGCGAAGGATTGAAGTTCACGACATTGCCAAGATTCACACCTCCCACATGGATATCTCCATTAAAATTTAGTATGCAACTGACTTTCATGATTCAAAAAGATTTATAAGGTTATCAACACTTGTAGTACCCTCAAATACGCGAACGCCTTTCAGGTTAACTACGATATCAACACTCATACTGATGATTCCCAACACAGCCAGGGCAATCTTCAGTTTTACGATAAGTTTAGTCATATATCTTCACCTTTTAAGATAGACTAAATTTACTTCCTCAATCTTGGAAGAAGAGGTGGCCCCTGAAAGTTTTCCAGGGTGAATCCTTACTTCGGAGACATTGAGCTGCAGAGCAGTATGAGGAATGTCTCCCCCGATTTCATGTTGAATTTTTCATTTTTACTCTGTTTTTAAGTTATTAATTGTTATTGTTTCTCTATAATAGCTGCGCAAGCACTTATGCACGGCTAAATCTCATGATATTTTTTTTAATATTGTTGCTCAATTATTTATTGCGAGGTGAAAAATTGCTTTGCATTTCTTCTACTTTCTCTTTCAACTTGTCAAGTTGTTTCAAGTCTCTCCCTATCGTAGCCCAGTGCCAAAAAGCCTCATTGAAGTTCTTTTCGAACTTATCTTTTTCAAAATTTTTACTCTCCGCAACATGTTTCTTATTCAGCGTATCAATGATAGTATCCCATTGATAAAGGATGCAATAACACCACCGACGCTGCTGGTAAGGCTTGAACTTCACTTTTCTTTTCAACACATTTATTACTGTATCATACTTGATATGCGTAATATTAGAGAACTGATATGGAGATAGCAGTTCAGCTCCATCACCTATAAAAGACTTTAGATACAAGATGATGCACTCTTCTTGTATCTCATTGATTCTGTCGTCTAGCTGAGCTAAGTTCTTCAGAATCAACTTTTGTCTATGTTCTGCAATATCCAACATAATGGTGTAAATTTATGCGAATTTACAACTAATTATTTGAATAGCAAAGCCGACTCCCCAGCTACCATGAATAGCCGGATATATTTTTCAAAAACATTAATATTTAAGCTATATTTTACTATAGAATAACAAGAAAAAAGGGAAAAAAGTGAGCAATTTACGTTACTCGCCTTATTCCCCTTACTTTTTATGATTTTACGGTAGGTGCATCGCTCTGCACAATCCTTATTTCATCGCAATCTTGATAGAATCCTTACCCACTTTGGCGATAACCAAAGACTCGGAAACGGCATAAGAGGCAGCACCGTTGGCTGCAACCGTTGAACCGAGATACTTGCCGTCAGCAGCGAAGAACTTCACCACCTCGCCATCGTCAAGACCCGAGAGGGTGCTCTGCGACAAAGCGCATTATGGTCGTAGAAGATGAACACAGGCTTTTCAGCGTTCATCTTCTCCAAACCAGTGGTCTACGATATATGCCTGTATGACCATAACAATCTTGTTTTCTTGTAATTTTCTTGTAAACCTTGCAGTTTTCTTGTAAATCGCCAAAAATATTCCTAACTGTCTATCAATACTTTACAAAAATGTTCTTGTAAATCATGCAGTTTTCTTGTAAATCTATAAAACTCTACTTGCATAAGAACCAAATACGCCTCTTCACATAAATTTTTCCTTCCTTCCTTAAGGAAGCCAGCAAGTTAGTCACCTTATTATATTTTTGGGTTTCATCCAAAACCTCTGGCAATTTATCCATAAGAAGTTCTTCGATTTCTTTTCTTGACGCAGAATCAAACTTCCTCAAGTAATCAACAATCAACTTTTTATAATAAGAATCATCAAAGCTCTTATTCTTTATATACGAAGCCTTCAAACCTATATGCTTGGAAGACTCCACTACTTTATACGACAAGTACAAATTAGTTTTTCGTCCTTCCACAAATCCCTTTTGCCTAAGCAGCGCTATAGCATCATTTGTCAAATCAGCATATTTTTTCTTCTGTATCTTATCTAAAAGTATAATTTCAGGAAGAGACAATTCTGTATTATTCACCAGAATCCGGGCAAAATTCTCATCCAATACTTTTCCTTGTATCTCACATCTTACCTTTTGATCAGAAAGCGTATATATAGGCATTGGGAAGAATCTCTTCTTCTGTTCAATAAAGAGTTTTTTAATTCCTCCACCTTCTGTATCTGCCATTCCTACATTACACATAGCTTCCATCAAGAAAGGATTGCGGTATCTTGAATCTGGACAGTCTCGTTCAACCACATCTTCTACGGATTTTGGTATAAACTGACCATAATTCTGTATCACCAGTTTCTCATCTTCATATTCCAAAAGTTCGATACGTGTGCTTATGCCATAATCCTGATGCCCGATAGCATTATTAATCGGCTCTCTAAGTGTAAACATATCATAGCGTTTCATATTTTCAGGAAATATATTACCACTAACGGTATATGTATAGTTATTGTTCCTAATATACTCCTTTGTTATTTCATCCACAGCCTTAATCATTGGAATATGAAAATTGCGAAAATCCTTGTTCTTATCATCTTTTGTCAACAGTTTCCAACGGATGATACACACTGCAGGCGACAGGAAATGCTCAGACTCCTCTCTACCAAGTAGGATGATAGCAGCATTGGTTATATTTCCGGCTCTTGTAATCTTTGCCTTGTTCAGGAAGGTTACATCATCCCAACTTTCGATTTCCTTAGCTCTTTTTTCATGTCTTTCGGCATATTTCTCCCTCGCCATACGAATAGCCTCAGGATCGAGGTCATCGATGGTGGCATCTTCTATGATATTAGCAGACCAATCACCAAAAGCAGCACTCGGCTCTGAAAGAATTCTTTGCTCTCGCTCCGATGTCATTTCCACCAACGAATCGGCTATACGCTGCCAAGCCTTTCTGTGGGCATAGACTGGGCGGCGTGGCTTATGCTTGGGAATATGGATAATCCAAACCGTCTTATTACTATCATCAGTAACAAATTCTTCTATGCGAAGCCCTTCTGAAGAAAGATTCACACATTGCTCCACCAATTTAAAAGTTGCCGTTAATGGTGTTGCCATAAAGCCATTAAAGGTCAATGCAGACAAGTCTGTTCCAACAATGTCTAAGGTTTTGTCTTTAATACCTATCACAAGTTCCCCGCCCTCCATGTTAGCGATAGCCGACACGTAGGAAAGCACATCATTGCCTTCTTTGCCATTAAAGGAGTTTTTCAGATTCTTCATCTCCTTCCATTCGCATCTTGCATTTTCCTCTGGATAGCGTTGGCGAATATATTGTTGTAGCTCTTGCTCTGTCATTATTTATTTGTTTTGATGTTTTTAAAATGGTAACAATGGTTGGTAGGTTCATTGTTGTCACTATTCATGATTATTAAATGCAAAGGTAAGCAAAAAAGCGTAACGATGTTCTGCAAGTTGCATATTTAACGTTACTTTAACTTTGTGCAGAGAAACGCAAGTCCGCTAGGCGTTCCTATGGGCATGAGCAGTTACAACTAAACCGCCCATTGTTAAAATAATCTGGAGAAACTGCTACAGAAATGGAATCAACTAATTTATGCCTCAAAATCATGCTGGTAACCCAACATGGTTTTGAGGCATAATGCATATTATTTATTTCATCGCAATCTTGATAGAATCCTTACCCACTTTGGCGATAACCAAAGACTCGGAAACAGCATAAGAGGGTGTAACTTAATATACTACCCACTCATTAATTTAGTGTAAACTTGCATTTAGGAAAGTTCGAACACCCATAAAAAGAGCCATATCTTCCATTGCGTAAAACTAACTGACCACCACATTGTGGACAAACACCTTGCCTTATTAAGTTCTTTGCTCTATATTGCCTATCTTTAACATTCTGCTTGTGCTGTCTTATTTCTTCCTTATTTGCTATTGTGTAATACCGTTGAATAGAATTGATAATCCAATCAATTTGTGTAGCATTTAGAATAATGTCTTGATATTGAGATATTGCCCAATTCAAGTTGCATCTGTTTACAACTATATGGTTATTGACATGAACTTTCAACTCTGCAGAATTATTAAATACAACAATCGGAATAAAAGGGAAATCAACAGGACATTTAAACAAATGGCGAAGAAATCTTACATGCCCCTCATTCTGCTTTATCGGATTATAAAATTTGTGTTTACTTTTGTAGATGACCTGAGTCCAATATTCAGAATTCTCTCCACCTAATATCCAACCTTTATAACCCTTTGTCTCAATGACGAATACCCCATAAGGTGACACTACAATATGGTCAATTTGAGTTGAGCGTCCATTACTCTCAAACAACAAATTGTTGAATATTGTGTATTCGTCTGACAGCTGCAACATTTTCTTATGCACCAACCTTTCGGAATATTTACCTTTCCACATTGGCATCTTCAATTTTAAGAAGATTACCAACGCAAGAAATACTACCAAACAAACTATACCCATATTTTACCAAACCTAACATATTTGTTTAATCCATTTTATGTACTTAAGAGAAGCTTCGCATAAGTTCTGTAAACTAAAGCTACATACTACCCATACACCCTGTTTTAGGGTGTATGGGTAAGTGCAAATGATGCGGCATTCCGGATAATGCTGGTATCCAATTCTACCTGTCCAAGGAAACTTCATCTGCAACAGATGCTTTTCCCTGCATTTCCTTGTACAGATAATCTACAGCCTTATACTCCTCACTATCCATGTCGTAAGTTGCCAGGATACTGTTCAGATTCTTGCTTATAATGAATAATGCACTGCCGCCTATTGTTTGACCTGCATTATTGTTGGCACGATAACTATGAACCGCCTTGAAACCAATAAACTCCTCTTTTTGATTTTTGAGTTTCTTCAGTTCCTTGCCTAACTCCTCACATTCAGCAAGAGCCTTCTTCTTCTTTTGAATAGCTTCATCATATTTTGCTTTATCTTCCTTGTAATTAACACGGTCAAAGCTAGACTGATAAGGACCACTCCAGATAGCCATTCCTCTCTTGGCACTAGATGCGTCATCATTACACTCTTCTATCAAGACTCCCAGTTTAGCAAGTTTAAGGGTCTTTTCATAAAATACCGGATTATCGTAAGGTGTAAATGCACTATCAAGCTCTGTATTAGTGGGAGCATACGTATCAGGATGATATAACGTCTTCTCCAGATATTCCTTGACAAGAGCATTTACTTTCTGTTCCGGTGACTTGGACAAGAACCGAATAAGATAACCGATGCTGCAAAAAATAGTATTTTCTTCATATTCATTATCGTTAGTTGTTGTTACTTTTTTGAGAGCAAAGGTACACTATTATTTCGGAACATGCAAGATGATCGAATATCTTCTTCTGTATCGTAAAAGGCAATCTTTCCAATACTTCCATATACTTCAATACATAAATCAATTTTTCAAAACCTGTCTCGCATTCTTCCTCACTCTTATCAAAGAAAGGAAGAGAAAAATAGATGAAACGATTCACAAAGAAGGGTACCCATCTGTTCTGCATCTCAACGATGAAATGTTTATCATCGTCGGTAACACAATAGATGTCAAAGATGCAGCCACGGAGATCATTCGTTTCTCCAGGCAGTTCCTTATCCTTTCAGCTGCTGTAACTGGCTCTCCGACAATCCTGTTATTTCCATCACCGTGGCAGCATCCATACCATTCGCCAGCATCTTTCTGGCAATCTCAAGGTTTCGCTTCTCCATGCCCTTTTTCATTCCTTCAGCCAGGCCCTCTTCTTTACCTTCTCGCTTGGCGGTATCAATTGAATTCTTGATATCACGATATGCCATCTTGCTGGCTTCATACTCCCGCTGCTCCTGCGGAGTGAATTTTGCAATCTCGGCTTCTTCGAAGAGGCGATCGAAGACCTTGTCGCATAACGCCTTAGGGCGCTGAGTAAGCTTGTAGAGGTTCTTCAGGGCATAGAGCCACTTGTCGTAGAGCGTTTCCAACTCATCAAGCGACTTGTTGAACTTGGCGATTTCCACGTAGATAAATTCCAGCTTATCGTAGAAAATCTTGTGCGTGGCAGTATCGCACAACTGCACATGATGGCGGATTTCTTCCTTATTGAAGGCTTCCTCGTTCATGTTAAAGTTGAGCAGAGCAATTGTGTAAACATGGTTGAGCTTGAAGTCCCATTCACTACCCTTAGGAGCCTGCTCACGAATCGGAAAAGTGGAATAGAACAGGGCACGGTCCTTGAAGTATGTCTGGTATGCATTCTGCATTTCCACGATAAACTTCTCGCCGTTTTCTCCTTCGCAATATACGTCAAAGATGGCCTTGCGGTCGGTATAGATGTCGCCCACGTTCTCCGGATTCAGATACTTCACGTCCTTAACAACCAGTCTTCCATTGAACAAGCTGTTGAGGAAACAGATCAGCAAATCCTTGTTGGGAGCTGATCCAAAAATTCGCTTGAAACCGAAATCGGTCAGCAAACTGATATATCTTTCTTCTACCTGCTTCATAATCCGTAGATATTATTGTTTCGTTTATGTGAGCAAATTTACGACTTTATTTTGAAACACGCAAGGAATTCATAGAAAAGTTTTAGAAAAAGTTATCAGATAGTATTGGGGATAGCAAAATCTTTACTTTTTTACTTTTTTACCTTTAAAAATCCCAGAAAAAGCTTGCAGATATGAAAATAAAACCGTAACTTTGCGCTATAGAATTTTAAAACAGATGGTTATGAAGTACTTAGATCCTAAGGCAGACCTTACGTTCAAGAAGATATTCGGCAATCATCCTAAAAGACTGATCAGTCTTCTGAACGCCCTCCTGCCACTCAGCGAAGAAGAGCAGATACACGAGATAAAGTATCTGCCTACAGAACTTGTGCCCCAGCTCGAAGGGGGCAAGAACACCATAGTGGATGTACTCTGCACAGATGTCAGAGGCAGGAAGTTCTGCGTGGAAATGCAGATGGAATGGTCTGATGCTTTCCAGCAGCGAGTACTGTTCAATGCATCCAAACTCTATGTAAGCCAGGCAAAAAAGGGAGGCAAATACAGCGAACTTCAACCAGTATATTCCCTGAATCTTGTGAATGATATCTTTGCGCATGATACTCCAGCTTTCATCCACAACTACCGCATCGTGCATGATAAGGATAGCAATAAGGTCATCGAGGGCTTGCATTTCACCTTCATAGAACTCCCTAAGTTCACTCCTCATTCCATTGCCGATAAGCGCATGATGGTCTTGTGGCTCCGTTTCCTGACAGAAATCAATTCCAACACGAAGGAGATTCCTGCCGACCTGCTCAATGACCCAGAGATTGGAAAAGCCGTAGAAGATCTTGAAGTTTCCGGCTTTACAGATGCCGAACTCAGAGCCTACGACAAGTTTTGGGATTCGGTAAGTGTTGAAAGAACCCTCCTGGATGACAGGTACCAGAAAGGAATGGAAGAAGGTATGGAAAAAGGCAGAGCTGAAGGCATAGAAGAAGGCATGTCCCAGCGAAGCCTTGAAATTGCCAGGAAGATGCTGGCAAAGGGTATGGATGAAGCGTCTATCATGGATATGACGGGGCTGACGGCAGAGGAGATAAAGCTGCTGAAAGCGGAGATGTAGATTACGAATATCTCCATATAATCAAGGGTCTATACGCCACCTGTTCATCGTGGCATATAGACCCTTGTCGTTTCACCGTGAGGTGCAATGTGTACCAAACCTGTTAATTATAAGTAATTCAAGTTTCGCATGCAAGCCCCACACGCCCTGGGCTAAGAGCTTTTAGGCCTTCAGTCCGTACTTGAACCACTGCGATAATGACTCAGTTCCTCAGAACTCAGTTCCTCAGTTTTGTTCTAGGGGGTA
>ERZ791833.680-NODE-680-length-14604-cov-5.0266_pt1 | contig 14604 bp, 13 predicted proteins | sample MGYA00510294_ERZ791833 | MGnify/ENA primary metagenome ERZ791833 (study PRJEB30046, sample SAMN00715270) | human gut metagenome | study: EMG produced TPA metagenomics assembly of the A metagenome-wide association study of gut microbiota in type 2...
TAGATAATGCTCTTTTTCAATGCCAATTTTATATGTTATTATTTTTATCCCACAAAAAAGCGTGAAGAACCAATTTTTTCACCTGTCATCATTCATTTGCGGGATTATCTCCTGACCGGCACCTGTCTTTTCTCTGAGACGAGTGCTTCGCGTAGAATGCTGCCGTGAAAATGCATATGTTGTTGTTCCATCCTTTGCCCGGGAAGGTATTGGTGGAGCCTCTTTCAGGTACAAAAAGTACAGCAAAATCTCTTCTGCTGCAGGAATACAAAATAGTAAAAAGCAGCCGGTAAATATTCGTTCTTTGATAGTGAAAAGGTTCATTTATCAAATAGAGCAAAGGACAGACGATTTCCTAGAAGAAGTAGTTCCTGTCAAAAGTTCATCTGCTGCCAGATGGGAATGCATTGTATGAATAATTCTTAAATACTTTGTATGTCTCTTGACAGGGACATGGCAAACATGATAGATTTCCGAAAGAATGCTTCGGATGGAGAATAACGGAGGGTTTTCTATAAAAAGGGGCGCAAGGGACGGTATTCCTTTGCCAAATCGGGTTTGTTGCATTATAATAGAAGTACTGGTATGATATACACGTAGAAGGAGTACTAACAAGATGCAAATGATCGATCTGTCGGACGTGCATGATTTCAGCGCGGCCCGGTTCATACTTTACTGGGTGGTGGCTTCTGTCGTAGCCGTCATCGTAGCTTACAGCATCGGACAGGAAAGAAAACTTAAATGGTTCAAGCCAAGAAGCTCTAACGGATTCATGGTTCGCCGCGGACCTTTGGGAAATTTCAGTCTGCTGGGCGTACCGCATTCCAAGGAAGGCGTTGCCATCACAGCTGGCATTTTCATCGGAGCCGGCGTTATCTGGGCAATTCTTGTATTCATGATTCTTCCGGCGCTTGGATACAACATTTAATTCCATAATACGGTTTCCTGCGTATGGCACAGGGGTAGGAAATCATCCTGAAAATAGGACCTGGCATTGAAAAATGTCGGGTCTTTTTTTAGGTTTAAGGAAAGTAGTGCCGGTTATTTCTTTTTATTCAAGGAGGTCTTATTGGTATGGCAAATTGGGAATCAGTTCTTGAGGAACTATTTACGGGCGTCATGGGGATGCAGGATCCGACGGTATGGATCATGTTCCTCATCGGCGGGCTCCTCATCTGGCTGGGAGTGAAGAAGGACTATGAGCCTATGCTTCTCTTCCCGATGGGGGTCGGATGTATCCTGGCGAACATCCCCGGACATTTCGCGGTCATCCCGACGGGAGGCGGTGAACCAGGTTTCCTGACGGTGCTCTATAATGCAGGCATCGCCAACGAGCTTTTCCCTGTCCTGATCTTCATCGCCGTCGGTGCGATGTGTGATTTTACACCGCTCATCCGAGCTCCGTACGTCATGCTCTTTGCAGCGGCAGCGCACTTCGGTATTTTCGCGGCAGCGCTTCTCGCCGCTATGGTCGGCTTCCCGTTCAATGAAGCTGCATCAATCGGTATCATCGGTGCTGCTGACGGCCCGACCACCATCTTCGTCGCACAGAAATTTGCGACAAATCTTCTGGCTCCGCTGACGGTCACGGCGTTCTGCTACATGTCCCTCGTGCCGATCATCCAGCCGCCGATCGTCAAGCTTATGACGACAAAGCATGAAAGAAGAATCCGCATGGGATTCAAGGAAGAAAAGCCTGTCTCCTGGACAGCGAAGTTCCTCTTCCCGTTCATGGTCGTTCTTTTCGCGGGCATCCTTGCTCCGATTTCCGTACCGCTTATCGGTGCGCTCATGTTCGGCAACATGCTGAAGGTTTCCGGCGTCTGCGATTCCCTGTCAAATGCTGCGCAGAATGAGCTGTCCAACCTCGTGACACTCTTCCTCGGCATCACCGTCGGCGCTACAATGACAGCTGAAAACATCCTTACATTCGACGTACTGAAGATCCTGGCCCTGGGCGCTGTTGCCTTCGTATTCGATACCGTGGGCGGCGTTCTCTTTGCCAAGATTGCCAACCTCTTCCTGAAGAAGAAAATCAACCCGATGATCGGCGCATGCGGCATTTCCGCATTCCCGATGTCCGGCCGTGTCATTGCGAAAATGGCGCTCAAGGAAGACCCGACAAACTACATCATCCAGCATGCCATGGGCGTCAACGTGGCAGGCCAGGTCGCTTCCGTCGTAGCCGGCGGTCTCGTTCTTGCATTGATCCCTGTATTAGGATAAGGAGGAAACTATGAGCTCTGTTGAATCAGCCATTTACCTGATGGTCATCGCGTATCCCATGGTTTTCATCGTCATGGGGCTCTTTGTGGCATTGACCTACTTGCTGAATAAAGCATTCCCGTACAAAGGGGAATAAAAGAGAGGGGCGGAGGGGATATTTCCTGTCCGTCCCTTTTGCGTTATAATAAGAAATGTGATAATAATTCTCTATTAGGAGGTATGACATGAAAGAAACATACAGCAGAACCAAGTCCGTATGGCAGCGCATGGACGAAACCGAACGCAAAGCCGTCATGGACTATGGCGAAAAGTACAAAGCATTCCTTGATACAGCCAGAACAGAAAGACTGGCAGCCAAAGAAATCATCCGTCAGGCAGAAGCAAAAGGCTTCAAACCTGTCTATGATATGAAATCCCTGAAAGCAGGCGACAAAGTATACTGGAACCAGAAGGATAAGTCCGTCATCCTGGCCGTCATCGGTGAAGAACCGGTCCATGAAGGCATCAAGATCGTCGGCTCCCACATCGACTCCCCGCGTCTGGACCTCAAGGCAAACCCGGTCCATGAACAGGAAGGCGTCGTATACTTCCGCACCCATTACTACGGTGGCATCAAGAAGTACCAGTGGACCTGCATTCCGCTCGCTCTGATCGGCGTCGTATACACCAAGGACGGCAGAAAAGTGGAAATCAATATCGGCCTGAAAGATAGCGACCCGGTATTCTACATTTCCGATCTCCTCATCCACATGGCACAGGACCAGATGAAGAAATCCCTCGCAGAAGGCATCACAGGCGAACAGCTCCAGCCGATCATCGCTACCAACTCCGATGAAAACCAGAAGCCGAAGGAAGCTCTCATGAAGATGTTCAAGGACACCTACGGCATCGAAGAAGAAGACTTCGCAGCTGCTGAACTCGAACTCGTACCGGCTGAAAAGAGCCGTGACGTAGGCTTCGACCGTTCCCTCATCGCATCCTATGGCCAGGACGACAGAGTCTGCTCCTATGCAAACCTGGAAGCCATCCTCGATGCAAAGCCGGGCGTCAAGACACAGGCAGCTCTCCTGACAGATAAGGAAGAAATCGGATCCTACGGCAACACCGGCATGGAATCCTCTTACTTCGTCAAATTCGTCATGAAGCTCCTCTCCCTCCAGGGACAGAACACCATCCTTGATTTCTATGAAACCATGGAAAACAGTGAAATGCTCTCCGCAGACGTCAACTCCTGCCTGGATCCGATGTTCCCGGAAGTATCCGAAAAAGACAACGCATCCTTCCTGGGCTACGGCATCAACCTGACCAAGTACGGCGGATCCCGCGGCAAAGCAGGCAGCAATGATGCCAATGCTGAATTCCTCCAGAAGATCCGCACCATTTTCAACGAAGCAGGCGTATGCTGGCAGATCGGTGAACTTGGCAAAGTAGACCAGGGCGGCGGCGGAACGATTGCATTCATGATGGCAGACTGGGGCGCTGAAGTCGTAGACTGCGGCACAGCCATGCTCTCCATGCACGCACCGTACGACCTCCTCTCCAAGGCTGACGCTTACGAAACCTACCTCGCTTACAAAGCATTCTTCGAAAGCAAGTAATTGATAAGAGCAATATAAAGAAGGGCCCGGGAAACCGGGTCTTTTCTTATGCCCGAAATGCCATTTCTTCCTGGCAGCAGTTCAGTTTTTGATGGTATATAAAAACCCGCACTTTCTCCATTTCCTTGCTCTCCGGAATAATCCGTATCCTTCTTATGTAAGAAAAATATATAGTAAGGAACGGTTTTTCTTTTCCGTCCCTCGTTTCCGTGGTATACTTTCAATAATCAATACTTTCGATAAAGAGTTTATCGATGGAGAATAGGAGCATGGGAGGTACTTATGGAAAAAGAAAGGAAAGAAGTCCGCATCGAAGACGCGATGGCGGAGAAGGAGGCCCTGGACAAGAAGGCACAGGAAATCCTTGAGGAGAAGGACGCGGATTCGCGTCTGCGCGTTTACAAGGGGCCGCTCGGGAAGGCAATCATCGTCCTTCTCTGTGTCTGGACCGCATTCCAGCTTTACTTCACGACGATCGGTGCCATCAGCGCAGTGAATCTTCGCGCGATCCACACGATTTTCCTGCTCGTCTTTACATTCCTTCTCTTCCCGACGTTCAAGTCGGAGACGAGGAAACGGAAGATTCCGCCGATATGGGATATCGCATTCATCCTGGGCTCGGTCGGTTCCTTCGGTTACCTGATCTTGAATTTCACGCGCATTGCCCAGACGGGCGGGCGCATCAATAATATGGAAATCGGCATTGCGCTTGTCGGCATCGTCTGCGTCTTTGAAGCAGCGCGCCGCGCATCAGGAAATCTGGCCATACTGGCTGCTCTTTTCCTGGCATACAACTGGTTCGGTGCCTACCTTCCGGGATACCTCGGTCATAACGGATTTACGCTGAAGCGTGTCCTCATCACCCAGTTCTGGGGTACAGAGGGCGTCCTTGGCACAGGCGTCGGCGTTTCTGCGACGTATATTTTTCTCTTCGTTGTCTTTGGCGCTTTCCTGAAGCACAGCGGATTTTCCAAATTCATCAATGATTTCTCGCTGACACTTGTCGGTCAGACATCTGGCGGCCCTGCGAAGGTGGCTGTCATTGCATCCGGCCTCATGGGCATGATTAATGGTTCTGCGATAGCGAATGTCGCAACGACCGGCACGATCACGATTCCTCTCATGAAGCGTACGGGTTACAAGAAGGAATTTGCGGGCGCTGTCGAAGCCGTCGCATCGACGGGCGGCCAGTTCACGCCTCCGATCATGGGCGCTGTCGGCTTTGTCATGGCAGAATTCCTGAACCTGTCTTACACCTACGTAGCGCTTGCCGCAGTGACCCCTGCGCTTCTCTACTACATTGGACTTCTTCTTGCCGTCCACTTCGAGGCAAAGCGTCTCGGCCTTTCCGGCATTGCCAAGGAAAATATTCCTGACGTGAAGATCGTCCTCAAGGAGCAGGGACACCTGGTTCTTCCGCTCATCAGCTTGATCGGCCTCATGTTCGCAGGCTTCACGCCGCTCTATGCCGCTGTCATTTCCATCTTTGTCACAATCGGCGCCAGCTGGCTCCGCAAGGATACGAGAATGACACCGGACAAGATTCTGGCGGCTGTCGTCGAAGGCTCGCAGAGCGCGATTTCTGTCGGTGTCTGCTGCGTTATCATCGGCGTCATCATCGGTACAGTCACACTGACTTCGATGGGGCTCAACATGGGCTACCTCATCCTGTCCATCGTTCATAACAATAACCTTTACCTCGCAGGCTTCCTCGTCATGATCATGTCCGCCATCCTTGGCATGGGCGTTCCCGGTGTTGCCGCCTACGTCATCGTGCAGGCCGTCGCTGTTCCTGTCCTGATCAAGGCAGGGGCTATGCCTCTCATCGCGCACCTTTTCTGCCTGATCTATGCCTGCCTTTCCAATATCACCCCGCCGGTCGCTATGTCTGCGTACGTCGCATCCGGCATTGCAGGATCCGACCAGACGAAGACGGGCCTCTGGGCCGTCCGGCTGGGGCTCATCGGCTTCATCATTCCGTTCTTCTTCCTGAATAATCCGGTCCTTCTGATCGGCGTCGACAAGACAGCGACCGTGTGGGCGACGCTCTGGTGCGTCTTCACCGCTGCCGTCGGCACCTTTGCCCTCGTGGCAGGCCTGGAAGGATGGATCTTAAGGAAAGCATCGTGGATCGAAAGAATTATTCTCATTGCATCCTCGCCGTTCCTGCTCTTCCCGGGGTCTCTCACGGATCTTGCAGGAGCCGTTGGCCTCATCGGCGTCATTGCATTCCAGTATTTCCACAAAAAGAATGGGGAAAATGCAGCTTAGGAATGCGGATTTCTAAAAAGAATAGTATAATGAAACTAATCGATAAAGTCTCCGGCTAAGGAACCCGGAGCATTAGGAGCATAGGAGGAAAAGTAAAATGGGCAAATGGAAAAAGACAATGGCAGCAGCGGCAGCAGCACTCGTTTTGACGGCTGCATTTGCAGGATGCGGAGATGAAAAGAGCAGCGGACAAGCACAGTCGAAGCCGGCAGCAGGCCAGACAATCCGCATCAACTTCCCGACTGCAGGCGCATCCGGTGCACTCTATGCCGTAGGCGCAGCCATCACGAATATGTGGAGCCAGAATATCCCAGGCATGCAGGCAGCCAGCCAGGCCTCCGCAGGCGGCATCGCGAACCTCAATATGGTCTCTGACGGCGAAGCGCAGGTATCGATTGCGATTTCCAGCAACGTGTACCAGTGTCTGAACGGTACTGACAGCTTTGAAGGCCATGCGTACAAGGACCTCAAAGCCATCGGCGGACTTTACCTCAACCCGAACCAGGTTGTTGCCGCAGCCAATACGAATATCAACAGCCTCGAAGGCTTCAAGGGCAAGAAATTTGCCGTAGCTTCCGCAGGGTCTTCCGTTTATAACGAATGCGACGTCCACTTCACGGCGGCCGGCATGAAGTTCCCGGAAGACATCCAAGCGGAATACATCACCTTCACCGACGCAGCCGACATGCTGCAGAACGGATCCATCGACGGCGCATGGATCATGTCCGGCGCACCGGCCTCTGCCGTCACCCAGGCACTGACAAGCGGTGCTCACCTCGTCCCGATCCCGAACGAGCTCATTGAAAAGCTGAAAGCGAAGTACCCATGGTACACCAGCTACACCATCAAGGCAGGCACATACCCGAATCAGAATGAAGACGTGAATACGTCCGCCATCAAGATGGTCATGTTCTGCCGCGGCGATCTGCCGGACGATGTCGTCTACCAGATGACGAAGACACTCTGGGAACACATGGATGAACTCGGCCAGTCCCAGAAGAACCTGAAGGGCCTCACCGCAGAGAATGCCGTCAAGGATATCGCAGGCGTTCCGCTCCATCCGGGCGCTGCGAAGTACTACAAGGAAATCGGCGTACTGCAGTAAAATAATCATCAGAAGGACATGAGAAGGACCGCAAAGGGTTCCGCTCATGTCCTTTTCTTTTCTCAATCTCTTTCCTGTGCTACAATGGGACAAATGGAAGAAAATGGGAGGTACAACATGATTCATAAATTTCATCCGGACAAGAACAGATGGGATGGAGTAGAACCCCATATCTATAAGGAAAACCCGGGCGTATTCCGCGAAGTGACCAAGCAGATCCTTTTTGACAATGAAAACGACCTGCCGGTGCAGTTCCGTTATTTCCAGGTGGAGAAGAACGGCTTCTCTTCGCTTGAGCATCATAAGCACATGCATGCTGTCATGATTTTCAAAGGAAAAGGCCATGTCCTTCTGGGCAATCAGGTCTATGCTGTCGAAGAGGGAGATTTCCTGACGATTGCCCCCTGGCAGTGGCACCAGCTCAGGGCGGACCGCGGAGAAATCCTTGGTTTCCTCTGTCTTGTCAACCACGACAGGGACATCCCGAAGTATCCGACAGAAGAGGATCTGGCGGAAATCAGGAAGAACCCGGAGGCGGCCGCTTTCCTTGACGGGACACTGAAAGACTAGTGTTTTGCGCCTATGCGCCAAAGGTATAGTGAACTATAACATATGGTTATTTTACATATAGTAGATTTGGGATTATAGTAAATGCAGGGGGAAAGCTCCTGCATCTTTAGTGCGCCCGAGAGGCGCAGGGAGTCCCCTTCATTAAAATAAAGATCAATTTTTCATCTGCATTTGGAAAAGGGACCGGGAGACCGGCCGCCAAAGGAGAAAGAATTATGGCAGAAGTAAAACCAGGAACCGGCGGAGATCATTACATTCCGTACGAAGAAAGAAAAGGAAATGAATCGATCGTCTATTTCACAAGAGACCTTTCCGCCGAAGGGCTCAAGAAGATTTATGAAAAGATTAGTGCAAACCTGACAGGCAAGATCGCCGTCAAGCTGCACACCGGCGAAAAGCACGGCCCGAACATCCTGCCGCGCCCGTGGGTCAAGGAACTCCTTGAAAAGGAAATCCCGGATGCCACGATCATCGAAACAAACACCTATTATGAAGGCGACCGCTACACGACCGCCCAGCACAGGGAAACGCTGAAGGTCAATGGCTGGACCTTCGCACCGGTCGACATCATCGACGACGAATCCCACGGCACCACGATGCTTCCGGTCAAAGGCGGCAAATGGTTCGACGCTATGTCCGTCGGCAAAGGCCTTCTGGACTATGATTCCTTCCTGGCTCTCGCCCATTTCAAGGGCCATACCCAGGGCGGTTTCGGCGGATCCAACAAGAATATCGGCATCGGCTGCGCAGACGGCCGCATCGGCAAAGCCATGATCCACACCTATGAAGGACAGGATCAGTGGTCGATCGGCACCGAAGAATTCATGGAAAGAATGACCGAATCTACAAAAGCAACTATCGACCATTTCGGCAAGAAGATCGCTTATATCAATGTCATGAGAAATATGTCCGTTTCCTGCGACTGCGAAGGCGTCGCCGCCGCTCCTGTTGTAACCCCGAACGTCGGCATCCTTGCTTCCCTTGACATCCTCGCTGTCGACCAGGCTTGCGTTGACTGCGTCTATGCCATGAAGGAAGAAGACCATCACGACCTCGTGGAACGCATGGAATCCCGTCACGGCCTGCGCCAGCTGACCTACATGAAGGAACTGGGCATGGGATTTGACCGCTACGTCCTGATCGACCTCGACAATGGCGAAAAACGCATCGATGCGAAAGAAGCCGTCAAGGGCGTCAAACCATTCGTCAATGAATAAGAAGGGCTGGCTTTCACAGGCCGGGGACACGATCATCTTTGATATGGACGGCACGCTCATCGACTCCGTCGGAGTATGGAATGATGTCGACGCTGCCCTCATCAAGGAGCTCGGAGGCCCCGAAGAGGATCCGTCCTTCACGCAGAGGAGAAGGGATGAGCTCCTGATCCGTTTCCGCGCTGACGACGATCCCTACGTTTCCTACTGCGGAGAGCTGGGAAAGATTTACCATTCAGACAAATCCGGCAGGGACATCATGAAGCGCCGTTATGAAATCGCGCAGGATTTCCTTGTGAACCGCGTCGACTACAAGGAAGGTGCGCCTGAGCTCATCAAGAAGCTCGCTTCCCTTGGGAAGACACTCGTCATTTCCACGACGACAAAACGCGCGAACATGGAAGTCTACCGGACAAAGAACAGGAACATCCGCGAGAAAGCGCCCGTCGACAAGTACTTCGTGAAAATCTACACGAGGGAAGATGCCGAGCGCATCAAGCCGGACCCGCAGATCCATGAAAAGCTCCTTGCTGAAATGGGAAAGAAACCGGAAGACTGCTTCATTTTCGAAGACTCCCTGATCGGCGTCAGGGCGGCAAAGGCAGCCGGCATTCCTGTCGCTGCGATTTACGACAAGTATTCGGACGCAGAGAGAGAGGAAATCAACGCTCTGGCGGATATGACCTTCGATTCCTCTGCCGATGTCCTCAAAAATATGTAATATCGATAAAAACAGCTTTGACAGGGAATGGCCATAATGATAATATAAATGACAATGTGTGAGGGAGTAGCAGCCCTTGGGCGAAACAGTCAACATACTGGTCATGGTACCTGGCTGTATTCAGAATCGCGAGACTCACGCGTACGGTTTTCGTGCGCGTGGGTCTTTTTTGTTCGTATTGGATAGAGGGATCATTTTGAGCTTTTGGCTTTTTCTGAGCAATCTTCTTCTTGGCGCAGGCCTTGCCATGGACGCCTTTTCCGTTTCGCTGGCAAACGGCCTGCAGGAACCGTACATGAAAAAGAGGAAGATGACGCTGATCGCCGGTGTCTTTGGATTTTTCCAGTTCGCGATGCCATTTATCGGCTGGATTTGTGTCAATATGCTTATCGGTGTGTTCCAGTTTCTCTGGCCGCTCATTCCGTGGATTTCCCTCATCCTTTTCTGCGCCATCGGCGGTTTCATGATCAAGGACGGACTGACGGGCGAAGAAGAAGCCGTCCATTCGCAGGTCCATATGAAGGCGCTCCTCCTGCAGGGGATTGCGACCTCCATCGACGCCCTTTCCGTCGGCTTTATGATTGCAGAATACGATGCATCCGACGCGCTCCTTGCTAGCCTCATCATCGGCATCACCACCTTCTTCATCTGCATCGCAGGCCTCATCCTGGGCAAGACATTCGGCATGAAGCTTGCGGACAAGGCCATCATTTTGGGCGGTATCATCCTGATTGCGATCGGCATTGAAATCTTCATCGGCTAGTTTGCCGTAATAATTATTTCATGGTAATATAGTAGAGATTACCGGCAGCAGCCGGCGTTTTAGTTCTGCTAAGGAAAGGCTGGGAAGCATGAATATCGAGCGGTTTGGCGTGGAAGAATGGATGGACAAGTACGAATCGGATGCAAAATACAATATCACCGACACCTGCGCCCGTCCCATGACGCTGAAGGAACTCTTTGCCCTTGCGGGAGAAGACAGGGAAGATTTCGTGGAAGCTCTCTTTGAGAAGGAGCAGTCCTACGGAAGCATTTACGGCCTTGCCTCTCTCAAGGAAGAAATCGCCGGGCTCTATGAGACGATCACCCCGGACGATATCCTTACCCAGCATGGCGCGACCGGCGGAAACCAGCACGTCCTTTTCTCCCTCGTACGTCCCGGAGACAGGGTCGTCGCTTTTTCCCCGAGCTACCAGCAGTTTTGCTCGACGCCCCGCGCTCTTGGAGCCAATGTCACGGTGCTGAAGCTCCGACGAAGCAATGGATTCCTTCCCGATCTTGACGAACTCAGGAAAGCCGCTGCAAGGGGCCTCCGCCTCATCTGCATCAACAATCCGAACAACCCGACCGGTTCCCTCATCCCAGAAGACATGATGAAGGAAATCGTCGAGATTGCAAGGAGCTCCGGCACCTACATCCTCTGCGACGAAGTGTATGCCGGCGTGTCCCAGCATGATGAGGATATCTGCCCTTCGGTGGCGGACCTCTATGAAAAGGGCATTGCCACGGGCTCCATGTCCAAAGCCTTCTCCCTGGCAGGGCTTCGCCTGGGATGGCTGGCCACAAGGGACAAGGCGGCCCTCTCCCAGTTTCGGCGGGTGAGGGACTATGACCTGGTGAGCTGCAGCCTTTTCGATGAATCGGTAGCTGCCCTGGCCCTTCATCATAAGGAGAAAATACTGGAGAGAAACCGTGCCATCCTTCGCCATAACCTGCCTGTCCTGGAAAGATGGGTGGAAGGAGAAAAGCACGTATCCTTCGTCAAACCAAAGGCAGGCACCATGGCCCTGGTGTATTATGACCTGGACATGCCTTCCGCCCTTTTCTGCCATCGTATGTACCATGAAACCGGCGCCTTCGCCGTGCCGGGAGACTGCTTCGAAGAACCTTCCTCCTTCCGCGTAGGCTATGGCCACGATGCGGAGACGCTGGAAAGGGGACTCCAGGCGGTGAGTGAATTCTTCAAGAGACTGGAGAGGGAGTGAACTGGTGGGCTGGAGGGATAGTGGAAGCTGCTGTCGGCTATCCGCTTTCCGCTTTCCGCCGGACGCTGTCATCCTGAGCGGAGCGAAGGATCTCAGTGCGTGGAGGCAGCGGGATACATACTGATAAATACCGGTCGGCGGGAAGACACAGACGGCAGACATCAGAAGGCTGTATCCCCCCGAAATCAAGGGTTCAGGTGCCTTCGTCGCATTTTGTAATGCGGCGAAGCCGCCACCACAACCCTCAGCCCGAAGGGCTGCCAAACTTAAAAACCTTCAGGCCGGAAGGCCCGTTAAACTTCAGAACCTTCATTGCCCAAAGGGCAGTGAACCTTAGTGTAAGATTTTACTCGGTAGGGAAATTTTTCCAAAAACAATAAAAAAGGAAAGCCTCCCTTTGAGTGGAAATGTTATAATTTCCGTGCACAAATAAAACAAAGAAAGGGCTTTCCTCATGGATATTATAACAAAAACTGGAGAAATTTGGAGTGAAAATGTAATTGGTGCAGTCATTTCTCTCATTAAAGTAAGTTTCCAAAGTAAATTCCATTCTGCAATGTTATTAGGAATTTACTCTGGAAAGCTTTCGACACTAGAATTTACTATTAAAATTTTGCTGATAAAAAAACTTATCACGGGCTCTTTTGTTAACCATAACATCAAAAATAAACATCTCACTCTGGAAGGCCGCTTAACGATCCAAAATATGCTTGGTAAAGGACAGACTTTTCGATAAATCGGCTATATGCGGGAATAAGCCCTTCTACTATTTTAAAAGAAGTATAAAAAATAAAAGCGTATCCGTCTACTTACTGATAATTTTTACCGTCATAATGAAGCTGAGCATGTGCTGCCCCCTTTCAGAGATTATTTAGAGCCCTTTGGCGCAGTGTCAATTAGGTGGTCCTTTTGAGGCCTGGATAGCCGATACAAAAATAGCCTGATGATGTCAATGCCGGTCTTTAGGGCCCCGTTTACATCATCAGGCTATTTTTGTACAATGAAGAGGGCCTTAAAAGACCTTTACCTTCGCAATTGTCAACAATAATAGATTGTGTGATCAGTTTATGCCTTTTAGGCCGTTCTAAATTGTTTTCGAAAACCTAGAAATGCTTCTCAAACTAACTTCATGTAAACTGGAACTTGCCTTGGAAATAACAAATCCAAAGTACTCTTTAGTGTGCAATAAGCCCCTCAAATTGTCGACTAAAATGCCATTAATTGTCATCAGATAACAATTTTTCAAGGTAAATCTTGGGCGTTTTGTCAGGCTAAATGCTATTTCCAGTTGAGCTGGAATTTACTTTGCGATTTTACGTTTCTCTCATTATAAGGAATCTGATGACTCTATCGAGGCTGAAAGGAAGCTAACTCATTGGTTCGAAGAAATGAACTGTCAGCTTATAGCTATGGCTTTGGGGCGTATTGATGCTGAGCTGTATCAGATTTACAAGGCACAGGGGTGGCGTGTAGCGCGCCGGGACTCTAGGACGATTTATTGCCGCTATGGAGAGCTGACCTATGCCCGAAGACTTCTGCAGAAAGATGGGAAGAACTTCTATCCTTTGGACCGCAAAATGGGCTTTGAACCTAGAAAGCACTACAGCCTGGGAATGATTGAGCGGATTGTCGAGGCTGTCGCAATTACTACATCTCGCAGTGCCAGCGAACTCCTGCAAAGCCTGGCAGGGATTACCATCTCCCATCAGTCCGTTATCTCACTCAAGAACTATGCCGGCGAGAAGGCAAAGACTTATGAAAAAGCATTGGCAGAAGAGGAAAAGGTTGAAAAGCCGACACAGCCGGAAATTATAGCGATTGAAGGAGATGGAATTGTACTCGAGAACAAGGAGAAAGGCGGCGTTTCGGAAGTGCACCGCCTCCAGGTATATGAGGGAGTCAGGAAAAATGGCAACAGGACAGAACTGGTAGGACTTCGCTGCTTTGCATCTACCAGCAGAAAAGGAGTTTCTGCAATGGTAAAAAGCTATCTGCATGGGCACTATGACCTGTCTAAGACCACAGTGCTGTCGAATGGGGATGGAGGGTCCGGATACCAGTTTCAGGACTTTGAGCGAATGGTAGAAGGCTGCCTGGATCACCAGCACTTCCGCGACTGCTATCATGTGCATGAAAAGATCCGGACCCGGCTCAGCTTCTGCAACAAGGAACTGGTAGACCACATTATCCGAGAGCTTCACCAGACCGACAATATTATGAAACAGATTCCGGTATGGATGGACACTGCCCGGAGCTGCGCCCGAACAGAGGAGGATTTGGAGGAGGTAGACAAGCTGCAGAGCTATCCGGAGAGAAATACTCCCTATATCCCCCGCCTGAGGTAGCGCGGCATCCATACAGAGATTCACCTGGGGACTGCAGAAACAAATCACCGGTTCTACAGCTATCACATGAAACGGCAGGGGCGGAGCTGGTCCAGCGAAGGAATGGAGTACATGGTCTGGATACTGACCGCCCGGAAGAATAAGACGCTTACGCAAGCCCTCTTATACCATGCTAATGGGAAGAGCTACAAAAAGATGGATAGAGCCATGCACAAAGCTGTGGTGCAGGCAGAGCGCAGAATGAGAAACTATAGGCCAGGATGCCTGGAAGGGCGTATAGGCGTTTATGGAGCTTCTTCTTCACCAATGGGGAGACTGGCCAGAGCTATACAGAAATACTGATTAAACCGAAGCCACGGAGATAGTAATTATCGACAGTCAAATGAATTACCGAGGAAAACTTGACACTTACTTTATGGGCTTATCGTGTTGACTGCAAATCATCCATGTAATAAGCTAAGGACAAGAAACTTCAATGAATCAAATTGTTATGGAACGGATAGGGAATCTGAATATGGAGGAGACAGAGCATGAATCATAGCAATCAATTAGCCATCGTTGACGGCAAT
>ERZ791833.690-NODE-690-length-14389-cov-2.64483_pt1 | contig 14389 bp, 13 predicted proteins | sample MGYA00510294_ERZ791833 | MGnify/ENA primary metagenome ERZ791833 (study PRJEB30046, sample SAMN00715270) | human gut metagenome | study: EMG produced TPA metagenomics assembly of the A metagenome-wide association study of gut microbiota in type 2...
TTTTATATGAATTAAGGCCGTCCACATTGGTAGTTTGTACCTCTTGTGAACAGCCTGTTATCATCGTTGCCATCATACCTATGACAACCGTTTTCTTTAGTAATTCCAAAACACAGTTATGTAAAATCATGGTAAAAACTTTACATAAATTAATTTTGTGTGCATTTTATATATCTTTTAGGCATTTTTAACTATTTCAACAGCAATATCCGGATAATTTGTGATAATTGCATCTGCTTCTGCCTTGACAAGTGCTTTCATCTCATGCTTTTCGTTTACAGTCCATACATGAGCTCTAAGTCCTCTTCCGTGCGCCTTGTCAATGTAGTTTTCATCCTGCATATGGTAGGTTGCCGGATGAAGCGCATCCACATGAAGCTCGCTTGCATACTCTGCCGGATTTACTATAATGTCAGAAAAAAGCAGACCGCACCTCATATCAGGGCAAAGCTTTTTCATGCGCACAATCGACTCATGATTGAACGATGAGCACCAGATTCTGTCAAGCATATCATACTCTTCCACGAGCGCCAGTACCTTTTTCTCCAGATTTTTGTACTGTACGATACCGTTTTTGAGCTCGATATTTATGGTCATCTCTGTGTTTTTGAGCAGGTCAAACACCTCATCGAGTGTTGGAATACGAGTCTTCTTGTCACATTGAGCCGCTTTAGCTCCTTTAGTGTATAGTCCTTTACAAAGCCCTTCTCTCCACTCACTCTGTCCACGGTCTCATCGTGTATGACCACAAGCTCTCCATCCTTTGTGAGCTGCACATCAAGCTCCACGCCGTCAGCCTTCATCTTTTCTGCCTTCTTGAATGCCTCAAGTGTGTTCTCCGGTGCATATCCGGATGCTCCTCTGTGTGCCCAGACCTTTGTTCCCTCTGTGTTTATCATGCTTTAAGCCTTCTTTCGTTACTTTTTATTTTAGTTATTTTCATGCCTCGGTGCATCATATCTGTCTGCAAGCCTTAAAAATACAAATCCCACTGCAAAGAATATTGCCATAGTTGCAACCGCCACATTTATCGTGCCGCCTGCAAGCTTTACTGACGCGATGACAAGCGAGCCTAAAAATGAAGCTCCCTTTGCAAAAATATCATAGATTCCGAAGTACTCTCCCGAGTTCTCAGGAGGAATAATCTTTGAAAAATATGAGCGTGACAGCGCCTGCAATGAGCCCTGGAAGCATCCCACACCAAATGCCATGATTCCAAAGCCAATCAGATCATGCAGTGTAAGTGCATATAGACAAACTGCAAAATATCCCGCAATGCAGACATACAAAAGCGTTGTAGTTTTGTATGTCTGTGACAGTCTTCCAAAAACAAGTGAACCGATGCATGCCACTATCTGTGTAAAAAGTAAAAACACTACCTGTCCCACTGAATCGAGCTTTAAATCAGTTCCTATGTTTATGCAATTATCTATTATAGTACCTACACCATCTATGTAAAGGAAAAAAGCAACCAAAAACAGTCCTACTTTTTTATCTTTTGTAGCTATTTTTTTGATTGTTCCAAAAATCTGTGCAAATGCGTCAGCTATAAGTCTTAGGACTCCCGGATTTTTGTTTGTTTTGTTTTTCTCTTTGATATTGTCTCTTATAAATGCATCATTTTCAAAATTCTTATGAATATCTTTGTCTGCTGCATCCGATACATAATTCACCTGTTTATAGCTCTTAAACAAACCACCAGATTCCTGTAACTGCAAAGCCTATTATCATCGACAGGCGGTTTGATATGTATCCAAGCATATCCGGTCCACAGATGTACGCTGCAAGTGAAACAAGAAACGGCACACACGAGCCCAGATATCCCCAGGCATAGCCGTAGGAAGACACCTCGTCCATTCTATCCTTTGTCGTCACATCGACAAGCATCGAGTCATAAAACACCAGCGATGCATTGTAAAATATCTTTGTAAGCACATAGATAACAAGAAACAGCACCCATGTAGGTGTAAAACCGTTAAGTATACATGCCGACACTCCTACAACTACGGTCGTTGAAAAAATAGCCTTTTTGATGCGCATATGGTCTGCTATCGCACCACAGACAGGCCCGATAAGTGCTGATACAACTGTCATCACAGCTATTGCCACCGCATAATACGCGGTTGCCCTGTCAGATGAAATCTGCCCTACACCATCTCCAACGGCAAGGCTTTTGTACCATATCGGTATGAGCGCACACGCAAGCAGTGTGTATGCGGAATTTCCCACATCATATAATACCCATGAGAGCTCCTTTGATGAAAGCTTTTTGCTTTTCTTTTGTGTATTGTCCTCTTTTGATTTCATAAATTATACCTTCCCTATTTTGTATTCCTCAGACTACGATTTTATTTTTTTTATGTAAAAACCGCTACCACCCATTTGCAAAGTTTATGTAAATAATCCGTCCAATATTAAATCAGCGACTCCCTCGCAATCTCCACATAATGCATGGCATTGCGATGATTCTCCTCTATCTCATCAGCGGTCAGTGCCCTGATCACCTTTGCCGGAGAACCAAATGCGAGGCTTCCGTCAGGAATATCGGTGCCCTGGGTGACAAGAGCGCCCGCACCTATTATGCAGTTTTTACCAATCCTTGCTCCATTTAGCACGATGGCACCCATGCCGATGAGTGTATTATCACCTATAGTACACCCGTGAACAATTGCGCTGTGTCCTATTGTCACATTGTCACCAATTCTGACACTGTGGCTTAAGTCCACATGTACCACTGCATTGTCCTGTATATTCGAATTTCTGCCTATTTCTATCGGTTCTGAATCGCCTCTTACAGTTGCATTATACCATACGCTTGCTCCGTCAGCCATTGTCACCTGACCCTTAACAACGGCACCTTCTGCTATATAATATGCCATATCTATCCCTCCATCAATTTCAGATAATCGCCCTTGTCTATATGCATCATAGAAATCTGATTATTATGCCGCCTAAAGCCATAGACACAGTCCACATTTCGGATAAGCGACTGCAGACGTTCATCCGGTACACAGACAATCAGCTGCAAGTCCATCTTTCTTGCATACTTGAGACACACCGCACTTCGCTCCTGATCCATCTTGGAAAATGCCTCATCCAAAAGCACCAGCTTAATCTTTGAATCACGATTGCTCTGCTGCATATAAAGCATCGCAAAGCCCGCAAGAAGCGCAACGTACTTAGGGTTCTGTCCTTCGCCACCCGAATCACGTCCTGCCATGTCATCTACAAAGTTTTCCCTGATGACACGGCCGTTTTCGTCCGTAACCTGCTCATACATGCTGAATGACAGATAATTGCGGTAATCCGCATACTGCTCCATTTCCTTGCGCTTCTGCATTCGCAGATGCTCATCCTCATCCCTTGGCGGCATGAACTTGTCTGTCAAAAGTTTAATTTTCTGCTCATATTTCTTATAAAAATCATCCTCACCAAAGCTTATCTGTCCAGCTATTCCGCCATTATCCGGATTTTTACTGTCCAGTTCTTCCGCCATAAGCATATCATAGAACTGACCGTTTTCGTTCTTTGCCGGCTCTATCTTAATCTGATAGGTACTGTCTGAGAAATTAGTCTCCCTAAGAAGCCTGTTTATCTCATAGGCATGGCGCTTTGCAGCCTTGATATCACCGTGGATTGTACCGATGACATTCTCTCTGAGACTTTTGTAGATCACCTTGCACTGTTCCTCAAACTCACTCTCATATTCCGGCTCATAATCCTTCTCGTACTTCTCCAGCAGCTCCTCATATGCCTTATTTGACTTCTCGGCTCCGCTGAACTGACCTGACGGAAACTCCTTTATATACCTGTAGCGGGCAGTCTGCAACGTCTCCACACACGACTGCTGCCTGCCACCATTTCCGTCTGCGCCTTGCAGCTCAATAAGCTTCTCACGCTGTTTGCTCTTGACCGATGCTCCTGAACTATGCTGCAGCATATCCTGCACCTGCTTCTCAAGCTCCTCTCTGGCAACATAGCCCTGTAACATATCTTCCAGCTGTGCTCTTCGCTGTTCGTTTGCACCTATGATTTTCTCATGCTGGCTTATCTTTTCATTTATCTGCTGCTGATTCAGTGAAAAAGCACTCTTAAGTGCATCGATGTTTTTCTCAAGAAGCCTCTTTTTCTCCTTTAGCTCCTTGTACTGCCCATTCTCCATTGTCCTAATAATCTCTTCGAGCTCATTTTTCTGCGAATTAACTGCTTTAAGCTCATCTGACGCCTCAGAAAGGCCCACAAAATACTCCGGCTCCCCCTTTAAGCACTCAAAATCTCTCTGTGCCTTGAGACTTGAAATAATACCCATAAGCTGTATCTGGTCCTTCTCAAGCCTCTCCACATCTGCCTCATACTCGGCAAGTCTTGCCTTGGATACCCTGCCTCCGATGCAGGCATTTGTAGTATAATCGCGCTTCTTCAGATGTCTGAAAATAAAGTTGCTGTATGAGTAGCAGTCCGGTGTAACTCCATCTCGTACCTGCTCAAGCTCGTCAACACTCCGGCACTTTATAATATGTCCCAGATATCTTTTCAGGCAGACATCTACATACTTTTCCTTTGTATCCACCGCCTCATAAAGCGAACCATCCATGGCCTTTGGTTCACTGTCCATGATAGCCCTGGAATTGATGAGGTCGACATCCTCAAACTGCTTCATGTCCCTGAAAATAACAGCAGCAGTATGCGCATAACGCGGCTCTGTGATAAGTGAGAACTTGAGCCTGCCCATACGTCCTTCTATGGCATTCTTCCATTCCTCGTCCTGTACATCAAACATATCCGCAAATACCTGTACCTTCACAGGCTCGCCAAATCTATCACTTAAGTCCCTCTGCAGCGCAGCTCTTGCCGAACGCAGGCTCTCACTGTACGACTTGCGGTTGTTCTTCATATCATCGACCAGACGTTTTTTCTCTTTAAGCTCTTTTGTTATCTCATTTTTCTGCGAAGTATTGTCCTCGAGCTCATCCTCGATATCCTTCTTTATAGACTCAAGCTTTAGATGAAGCTCCTGACATTTTGCCTCTGTGACATCGCCATCCACAATCTCTTCAATGAGGTTTAAAACTGCATTGCTCACATAATCTGTGATGACCTCATCCTCATCCCAGGCCTTTAGTCCGTTTGTGATTTTAATCCACTGACGGCTGTTGTCGGTAAGCATGAGACTTCTCTTCTCAAGCTCCCTAAGCTGATCCTTTTTGCTTCCTAAGTCGCTCGATTTCAAATCCGCACATACCTGAATATACTCCTGCTGCAGATCTGCCTGCTGCCCGGCTATATCCTCTGCCTTTTCTGAAAGCCTGTCCTGTTCTTCTTCAATACGCTTTTTATCATCCTCAGCTGCCTGAATCTTTGCACGCATATCCTCGATATCTATGCACCTGATCATTGTCTCTGCCATGACAATATCGCTTTGGATATTTACCAGTTCCTGTCCCGACTCCTTTATTTCCTTAAGAAGCTCAATACGCTTGCGCATATCCTCTATTTTTTCCCTGATTTGTCTGTATGCATCAAGCTGCTCACTGATAGTCTCTATCGTGCCCGAGTCACTCTTTGGAAACATATAATCACGTATAAACTGGCCTGTTCCATTTGTCATTCTGAGTGCAATAGCACTTTTTTCCATTGTGATAAAACGATTGGGGTCAATATATCCTAAAATCACATCATATAATGTGCCAAGGTATGCCTCCTTCGATGCGTAAATACGGTTTACATCCCCTCTGGCGCGTCTGTCAGCTGACTGTGAGCGAGTATTTACAAGCTTTTTAATATCATTATTTGAATAGCAAAAGCCGTCCGCTGTCACATATGAAGGCTCCGGCATCCTGCCCGAATGACTGAAGTACACAAATCTCTTAATCTCAGAATCGTTTTTTCGTACCTCAAAGGCTATTCCTATACATGTAAACGTATGACTGCCTGTATCCTCTATCTCAAGCGCTATGACCGAACAAAAATCACAGTCGCCACGATTTGCGGAACCATCCTTCTGCTCACCCCTCAAATAGCTCAGAACACTTCTCCTGTTTTTTGCATCATCTGCAGCCTTGTTCAAGAAGGTGGGGCTGAAGCTGCCGTAGAGAATTACCTGAATCGCATCCATGACGGTTGATTTTCCCGAGCCACTCTTACCACTGAACAAATTGACATACTCATTAAATTGCAAAACCTTGTGATTTATTCCGCCCCAGTTGTTTAGACACATTCTGGTAAATATCTTCTTAGACTGACTCAATTGGTAACTCCTCCATTTCACTGTTCTTGGCAAATTCATGGGTATGGTTTACAGAACTGCCTTCTGTATTCAATCCGGCAGCGTCAAGTGTTGCAGCCGACTCGTTATCATATTTAATCAGCTCCACCTCATCACTGTACATGCGCACAAGCTCATTTATATCCATGGCTGAGCAGAATATATTTACTGTGCCATAAATATAGATTGGTGTGTTGTCCTCCAGGTTTGCAATAGCCCCCGGCAGTTCAATCATCTGATGTGTTTTCATAAGCAAAAGAGCGTCTGACCATTCCTGATTATTGAGCTTTCTGGTAATCAGATTGGTATTTCTGCCATACTCACGAATCTCTGCCAGATTCGTTGTTGTCGCATTAAGCCCCTCGCCCATGATTTTATCCCTGTATATCATCTTCATTATAATGACAATCCTTGCAGTAAGAAGAGTCATCTTCTCGAGCATGACACCATCACCCGTTATCCTGAAAAGATGCTCCTGCTGGTCATGAACCAGCTCACAGTCAAGCACAGCCAGATAATCAGAGATAAACTCTCTGTTTCTAAGACACACCTGATACCTTGGATTGTCTCTTTGAATCAATGTAACGGGGTCACACTTCATTTGCAAAATACAGGTCTGCCTCAACAGATCCTGAATAGTTTTTCTAATATTTTCTGCCTCATTTGGCGAAACATTCTCCATATATTCAAACATACATTGCTCTCTTTTCTATGCCTCTCGTTTAGAGTCCGATTTGGATATTACAAGTCTTGAGTAGCTTACACCATCACTCTTTGTTATCTCTCCCTCCAGACTCACCGTATCCTCACCCATGCGCTCATTGGTCTCCTCCTGCCATAAAAACAGAAGCTTTTCCAGATCCTCCATGGATTTCACAGTTTGTTCATCTGTCACAAACATGCCATCACGCATATTTTTATCTCTGAAGCTTTGAAGCTCCTTTTTGGTATACAATGGCTTTGGCACAAAATCTGCCATATCATCTTCGCCTGCCGAAGCATCGTCAATAACAAACGGAACAAACTCACTTCTTCCTCTCTCTCTTCTTCCCGGAAAACTGTCGTCCGTTACATTGTAAAACTGTCTGGTGAACTTCATTCTGTTTCGAAGAGCCCCAAGTATCTCATCTGTTTTATCACTCTTATCTATCAGGTTAATGAGCTTTACTATATTATCCTCGTCATCTGCGCCTTCCTGCAGGATATAGTGTATCCTTGCAAGCGCCCTCTTTGCAAAAATCGTCTTCTGCTCAATAAGCTTGTTGTACTTTCTCTCAATCAGGTCAAACTCATGCTCCACCTTATAGACAAGCTCACTTGCCTTATCACAGTACTCCACGCTGTACTCATAGCGTTTTCTCTCAAACGTACCGGGTGTAGTCTGCGAAAGAATTCCCTCAAGCTCAGCCCTCCTATCATCGTTCTGATTAAGGATTTTACTTATAAGCTCCTTTACAGCCTCCTTGTAACGATAAAAGCTATCCGTGGTTGTAAGGATGGCATAACGTCTGCTATCACTGTTATTAATTTCCTTAATCAGCACCTTCTGTATACCTATAAAATCCTTCATACGTGACAGCTCATCAAAATATGCCCTCATACCATCCTGCATATTTGATAAAAGCTGACCAAGATTTTTTGACGTATACAACGCATTTTTCAGAATATCATTATTTTTTTCCGGATCTGAAAAGTATGTAAAAAGCGCACTGTAAACAGCCAAAATGCTCTCGCGCTCCCTGCTGTCATCATCCACAAGCAGCTTTTTAAACAGCTCAGCATACATCTGGCTGTACTGAGGAAATGCAATCACATATGTGTTGAGCTTTTCATCAAAATCACTCCTGATCCAGCCCCAGTTTATAAGCCTGCCCAATATAGCTGATGGTGTCAGGGTGTATGCGAAAGTGGCCTGGTCATATATAACATCAATTTCGGAATCAGGATTATAATCATCATGATTATCCATGCTGCCACTATCTTTATCACTCTCATCTTCATTATAATCAGTCTGCCATACAATGCCTGTTTTTGATATGGTATCCGCTATGATTATCTGACACTCCTCACGTGTCAGTCCCAGTGATGCATAGACCTCGTTATTCTCCTCATATAACGCAACAACTATCTGCATGTATGCATCCATATTTTTCGTGCGGAATAAGCTATAAAATTCTTTTGGTATTCTATCTTTTAATGTCATACTCATATAATAACATATCCCCACGTTTTTCGCCATATACATGGAAATAAACGTGGGGATATTAATATTGCTGCTTCACACCTCAGTCTTAACAGTAACATCCGGTTACCATCAAATCACTCCTGATTGTGACCATCAATAATTCTATTCAATATAATATACTTACTGCTCAGCAACTCTCAGATGACGGATAAGCTCATTTAAGCTCTCTGCCTCACTGCTCATCTCCTGACTTGCAGCTGCGCACTCCTGTGAAGAAGCTGAGTTAGTCTGAACTACATCATTAATCTGCTCTACACCATTATTAATCTGCTTGATAGCATCTGTCTGTGTCTCAAGTGTCTCTGCGATTCCATTAACCTCATCTGTGATAGTCTTGGAATTGCCTGCAACCTCCTCAAGCTGCGATGCTGTCTTGCCTGCAATAACCATTCCTTTTTCAACAGCCTTGACTGAAGACTCAATAAGAGCTGCTGACTCCTTAGCAGCATTTGCACTCTGCTCAGCAAGTACAGTAACCTGGTCTGCAACAACTGCAAAGCCTTTTCCTGCCTCTCCTGCTCTGGCTGCCTCGATAGAAGCATTGAGTGCAAGAAGGTTTGTCTGGGATGCAATCTCATTGATTGTTGCGATGATTTTACCGATTTCCTGAGATGCCTCATTGATTTCATTCATGGATGTAACCATCTCGTGCATCTGTCCGTTGCTATCCATAATCTCAGTTCCGAGTCCGTCAACCTTCTGGCTGATTTCCTTTGCATGCTCAGCATTCTCAGCTACCTGATCCGCTACAGAAGCAAGTGTTGCTGTAAGCTCCTCAACAACAGCGGCCTGGTCTGTTGCGCCCTGCGCAAGGTCACTAGAGCTGGCAGCTACCTGCCCAGCACCGTTTGAAACCTCATTGGCAGCTCTCTGAATACCACTGACTGTATCTGACATGCTCTCCTCGAAAGCAACGATTGATTCCTTAATTCCTACAAAATCGCCTTTCCACTCCACCTGTGGCTTGAAGTTGAAATTGCCATCAGCAAACTGTCTCATAGTCAGGTCGATATCATCAATATATGAGCCAAGTGTCCTGATAGACTTTCTAAGGTCATGTGCAAGTTTGCCAATCTCATCATCTGAATGATACTCCAGATTGCTGTGAAGATTTCCATTAACAAGCTCTCCTGCCACTACCTCAATCTGCTGTAACGGCTCAAGCACAGAATCAATAACCTGATCACTGATTTTTTTCGCAATCATTGTGGCTACAATTCCAACTATTATTACATTGGCCAGTCCTATAACCAGGAAAAATGTAGCAACTGTTCCCGACTCGGCACCAAAGATATTAGCCTTTGCACCAAAATAAACCAATAAAACTGCAACAATTGATATGCCTCCCGATACAAGCAGCATATCCAATACTTTCTTATAGCCATATTTCAATCTCTGCTGAAGTGGCATTTCCATTATTTTGCTTTTAGCTTCCTCACCCATATGTAATTCTCCCTTTCTCATTTAGGTTTCGTTCTATACAGTAAAATTATTATATCATTACCATAGTACTATTTCAATGATAATTTGACAATATTCGTCATTTTTGACATATCACCTAATTTTAGAAACGATTTATAGTCAAATACACCAATTTCCCGCTTATTACACCTCGAAATCCATACATGCCCTATTTGCAGTAAACGGTCTCACCTTGGTATCTGCCACTGCAACATGCTTAGGATTCTTTGCGTATGCTGCAAGTGCATTAGCATCTTCAAATGTAGTATCAAGCATCACATCTACGGTAGATGTCGGAAGATAATCTGTACGCACTGAAATGTCGATCATTCCCGGAATCTGCCCCTTAAGTCCCTCTAAGCCTTCCTTTATGCCGGCACGTATTTCTTTCTTCTGTGCCTCTGTGTACTCATCCTTAAGTGTCCATAAAATAATGTGTTTAACCATTGTGTTCCTCCTGAGTTTATCAGGTCTTTCGACCAGTCCAAACTATAACATAATAATTTCTTTAATGTTCATCTCTTCTATAGTTCAAAACCATAAGGTGAATGGAGACCTTTGTATGAATAATATGCCATTCAGACCGCTATGTCAATTACATATTCTACCCCATCGCTTCGTTTCCTACCCCATTTTGCACCTTTTGTGGCAGAAAACATATTAGGTACAGTTTAGAATACATTTATTATTCAAATCATTTAATTTACATTTCTCTTTTAGCTTCTACCTTTGTTGCATATTTCCACGTCTTTCCGCAATCTTTTGAATAGATACTTTCCCAACTAAATGTATCCTTCTCAATATTTTTGAAATTCCATTGCCATATAGTTGTATCATTCGCATCTTTATTAATCCCTGTTTGTATAATATCATTCTCCAATTCTTCGGCGATTAACCTATCAACACTCCATTTGGAAACGTACACTATATTCCACTTTTTTGAATTATCTATCATTGGAACTCGTATTGTTGTTCCATAATCTCCGTATAAAGTATCTTCCTCTGTCCATTCTCCTCTTTTGGGACAAATGAAGACATCTTGAATTCCATACCCATCCATGACATATGAAAAAAGCCACTCACCTTCTTTTGTATCTTCAATCTTCCCCTCTTCATCATATGTAGTCATTGTAAACGACCAATTTCCAACAAATCTACTATACAATGATAAATCTGTGTTATTATTCGCATTATTGCTTCCTAATGCTTCTAAAAATTCATTTTTCATTAGCGTACACTCTCCTCCCGATAAACATGTTGCTTATTTATCATTTGTAGTAATTGAATAAACAACCAAATCCCTATATTCCCCTGTGTTTTTATCAATTCTTCTTTTTCTTAAAACCCCATCCTTAATAAAACCTACCTTTTCAAGCAGATTAAGCGAAGGTTTATTATCTATATTACATTTTGCCTCAATGAGATACAGTCTATCTTTTGACATCATCTTTTTTACAGCTTCAGTGCCATAACCTTTACCATGCCACTTTTCACCAATAACATAACCAATTTCACCAATCCTTAATTCTTGATATGGTATATCAAAAGATATATATCCTATACATGCACCACTTTCTTTTTCAACAATTACCCATGCATTCGTATTTTTCACCATAGCATTTACAAAAGAATTCATCTGATCCATATTCATTGGATATCCCATTATAAAATCACCCAAATGCTCATCTGTCCCCCATCCCTCGAAGCATATTGAAGCATCTTCATTCACAAAATGGCGGATGTATAATCGCTCTGTTTCTATTTTCATCATAAAAATCCTTTTCCATCTACATTATGACTTGGCACCACTACATCAATTCCGGATTATATTCTTATAATATGATGTGGGTGTCAAAAGTCCCCAATAATGATTGCAATCGAGTAGGAGGCGGTGACTAACCGCCGTCCTCTCACACCACCGTGCGTACCGTTCGGTACACGGCGGTTTCAATAGTTGACGTGCACAGACTGATAGGCTGTGGCTAAATCGTAAAAGCCACTGTTTATCAGTCTTTCTTTATTCAGCGCCCAAATCACAGCTTTGTTATTGCTGATATACCAATACTTTCTGCGACTGTTTGCTATTGTTGCCGCATAGTGTTCTGGGATTCCCAGCTTGACTAGATTTTTATATTTCGTTCTAGGTTTCTTCCACTGTTTCCATATGCACATGCGTATTCTGTGATAGAGCCATCCGTTGATGTCATCTATGTTGTTCTTCATACTTGCAATTCCGTAGTAGTTAAGCCATCCCCTCGCATACACCTTGATTTTCTCAAGGCTTGGCTTGATTGACTGACATCGCTTACGGGAAGATAACTCCTTCAGTCTGGACTTAAACTTCTTCCATGACTTCGGATGAACTCGGACATAAATGCCTTTTCCGTTCCTTCCCAATGCAAAGCCAAGGAATTTAAAATTTCGGATTGCAAACACGCTGACAGTACGGCTCTTTTCTCGGTTGACTGTAAGTTTCAGCCTCTCCTCAAGATATTTTGTACTGCTTTCCAAGAGTCTCTCTGATGCTCGCTTGCTCTTTGCAAGAAGCACGATGTCATCTGCATATCTTATGCATGGAACACCTCTTTTCAGGTATTCCTGGTCGAACTCATTGAGGTAGATGTTTGCCAGCAATGGTGATAGATTTCCACCTTGTGGTGAGCCTTCCTCTGTGTCAATGACCACTCCGTTTTCCATTACACCGCTTTTCAGATAGCGCTTTATCAACTGTACTACACGTTCATCTTTTACATTCTTTCGGAGAAGATTGATGAGAATTTCGTGATTAAGAGTATCGAAGTACTTTGACAAGTCAAGGACTACAGCAAATGTATAGCCTTGTTCTGCATACTCCTTAACCTTAAGTATTGCATCTTTTGCACTTCTGTTCGGACGATAGCCATAGCTACCATCTGCAAACAGCGGTTCATAGATTGGCACTAACTGTTGGGTTATTGCCTGTTGAAGTGTACGGTCTACCACTGTTGGTATGCCAAGCTTTCGCACACCACCATCTGGTTTGGGAATCTCAACTCGTCTTACTGGAGACGGAGTATACTTTCCACGATAAATGCGGTCGGTTATCTCTTGTTGATGTTCCTTTAGATATGGAAGAGCCTCCTCAATGGTCATGCCATCAATTCCCGGTGCTCCCTTGTTTGCCTTAACTCTCTTATACGCTCTGTTAAAGTTGTCTTTATACAGTATCGCTTCCAAAAGTCTCGGCTGTGCACTGTCTCTTTCTTTCCATATCCGATTGAATGACCTGGACGCTTTCACATACCCTTCATGTTCCGCATTATCTCTTTGCGAACAGCCATTGTTTTCAATGTTTTCTGCCATAGACGGTCATTCCTCCTTTCTCGGTCATACTCAAGACTCCTACTGATTCGGTCCTTCACCTCTCGGCTACTATGACCTCTGCTGACTTCTGTGCGTTCAGCATTGCTTTATGCAATGGTTACCTCTTTCAAGGCGTACCGCACAGACCTCCCTAGGTACCACACGTTTCTTCCTCTCCATCCATCTGCCTCATTTATCATACATGATTCCGTGTAGTTATTGGGCTTCGATTTGGCGTGCAACCTTACCCTCATGCATAACCTCATATAAGATTTCTGTCCGTCAGACCAGAGATTTGCCCATGAGTTAGTATTTTCCTCACATCCAGCTTCCTTCAGATTCCACCTCACGATGGACACCCTTGCCTTCGGCTATATCCTTCCCACTACCGGGCGGATTCGGGACTTTAACCCGTTAGAAACGTGCGCCGCTAGGCGCACACACAAAAATACCGACTACCATTTCTGATAGTCGGTATCCATATATTTGTGATATGTCTTATTTTTATTCGAATTGGTCTTTGACTTCCTCATTGTAGAAAATGCCACATTTAATATTTTCCTCTTCTAATTTTCCTTTGATATATTCAAAGATTGTTGTGTCTCCTGTTTTTGCTTCGCTTGTAGTTTTAAACCAGTCCTCGTATGCCTGTTCGGCTATCTGCTTTGCCCGGTCTCCATCTTCACTTTGTGATAAAGTGATCACAAAATCTATCCATGTATTTAATTCACTGTAAACATGTAAGTATGTATATTTCTCTACCATCTCTGTTTTACTCCTTGTATCTTATTTTGATTTCACTGCAATCACAATTGGCTGGTGTAAGCACCTTTTCCAACAAGACTTTTATCATTGTCTCGGTGTCAAATTTTGCTTCAAAATATAAGTGTTCATCTATCTTTAGCGGTACACTCATATGATCTGGTGTACTTTCTAATATCGCCCTCCATCTGCCAAATACTTTGCCTCGCATATCCATAAACTTCTTATGTGATTCAGGTTCTTCATTGTATGTCTGCAAAATCTTCTGTACTACTTTTTTCCATGTAAGTGTTTCTATCCATGTACCTGATTTT
>ERZ791833.696-NODE-696-length-14244-cov-2.53133_pt1 | contig 14244 bp, 10 predicted proteins | sample MGYA00510294_ERZ791833 | MGnify/ENA primary metagenome ERZ791833 (study PRJEB30046, sample SAMN00715270) | human gut metagenome | study: EMG produced TPA metagenomics assembly of the A metagenome-wide association study of gut microbiota in type 2...
AATCCATAAGCAGGCATTGGGGAGTCAGTGCAGGTCTGCAATATACCTATCTGTCGTCCGAAAGTTCCATAGGAGAAGATTCCAAGTGGGTTAAACGACAAAAGTTCCACTACATAGGCTTGTCTGTGAAACTAGACCGCCGGCTTTATACCACCCGTACCTTTTCCTTTTATACCACAGGAGGAGGCACGATAGACAAATCCGTATCGGGTAAACTGGAACAAGATTTCATCGTTCAGAAAGAAAAAATCTATTCCAGTACAGAGAGTCTGAAAATAAAACCGCTCCAATTCTCCATACACGCCGCATTGGGAATACAATATAATATAAATCCTACCCTAGGGGCTTTCATAGAACCCGGAGCAGCTTTTTATTTCAAGGACGGCAGCTTTAAAAACACAATACGTGACGAGTACCCGTTCCATTTCAACCTACAGTTGGGAGTGCGCTGGAATTATTAAGGAAACTTCATGCAGTCTTTTGTCCATCCTTGTATCTATAGGATAAAAGACAACCATGCAAAAAAGACATCAAGACAGACAATGTTATTTTAACGAACTAGCAAACACATCACGCAGTTTCTATATAGACTATGTAAAGCAATTTATCTCCCTCAGCTCTTCTACCCACATACTGGAAATAGGTTGCGGAGAAGGAGGTAACCTGCTCCCCTTTGCCGAACTAGACTGCAAGGTAACAGGCATAGACCGTGCAGCCAGCCGCATACACCAGGCACAATCCTTCTTCGCCGCCTCCGGCTACAAAGGAGAATTCAGGACGATGGATTTCTTCAACTTCTCTTCAGTTTCCCGTTACCAGCTCATCCTGATACACGATGTCATTGAACACATCAGTAACAAAGAAGAATTCTTCCGTTGCCTCTCTCCTCTTCTAGCTAAGGGAGGCATCATATTCTGGGGATTCCCGTCTTGGCAAATGCCATTTGGCGGACATCAGCAAATTTGTCACAACCGGTTCGTCTCCTCTCTTCCTTTCATCCATTTATGTCCCGGTATATTCTATCGGTTTCTGCTCAGATGTTTCCATGAAACACCATCATGTATCGAAGAATTATCAGACATCAAACGCTGCCGCATGACCATAGACACCTTTGAACAACTTGCTGAAAAGTATGGATACGAAATAATCGACAGACAATTATGGTTCATCAACCCACACTACCAACAGAAGTTCCATCTGCGGCCACGAAAATTATATCCTGTACTGGCACAGTTAAAACACATCAGAAATTACTTCAGCACCTCCTGTTTCTATATAACACGCCACCGTGATCTTCATCCTTAAGGCAACCAATTTATACTATTTTCATGTTTATATCAATAGTTTGTTTCTCTTTTATCAAGAATTGGACTACCTTTGTAATCCAAATTTAATGTATTGACTTTATGCCGACATTTTTCATCATTCTTATCTTTACATACCTTGGAGGAAATGCCTACATATTTTACAGAGGTTTGCAAACATTATCCGGCTTTCCATACGGAATCAAGATTTTATTGACTGTTTTATTCTGGCTAGCTGCACTGTCCTTTTTCGGAACGATGCTAAGTCGCAATGTGAAGATACCGTTTTACTTATCCCACATAATGTATGAGGTCGGGACAGGCTGGCTGATATTCACTTTATATATGGTCTTGTTTTTACTTTTCTTTGATTTATTGAAACTGTGCTCTATTTCTTTCAACCAGAGTTTCATGACTTACTGGCCACATTCGTCTTGTTGGGATATGGATACTATAATTATCGCCATCCCAAGATAAATACTGTCAACATCACGCTCACCAAACCGCTGACCGATAATCGGCGTCCTATAAAAATAGTTGCAGTGAGCGATATACATTTGGGCAACGGCACAGGAAAAACGTCTTTGAAGCAATATGTGAAAATGATTAACGGACAGAATCCGGACTTAATCCTAATTGGAGGCGATTTAATTGATAACAGCGTAATACCTCTTTATGCTGAAAACATGGCTGAAGAACTAACGGAATTAAAAGCACCACTGGGAATCTACATGGTCCCCGGAAACCATGAATATATCAGCGGGATAGACAAAAGTATCCAATTTATACAAAATACTCCTATACAACTACTGCGCGACTCGGTTGTCACACTTCCCTGCGGCATACAACTGATAGGACGTGACGACCGTAGCAATGCCAGACGGCTTCCATTACAAAAGTTAATGGCCCGTATAGATAAAAGCAAACCGGTTATTCTGTTGGACCATCAGCCTTACCAACTGGCAGAGAGTCAGGCAGCCGGTATCGACTTACAGTTCAGCGGACACACCCACCATGGACAGGTTTGGCCCATGAATTGGGTAACAGACCATCTTTATGAACAAAGTCACGGCTATCGCCAATGGGAAAACAGCCATATATATGTTTCCAGCGGATTATCTTTATGGGGACCTCCTTTCAGAATAGGCACCGAGAGTGAGATGGTAGTATTACAACTTCATTAAAAAGCCTGCAACCTTTCTATTATTGACATTTTGAAGCATTCTTCCATTACATTAAGCTCTTTCTTCCAGCCACCTAATACAGACTCCGACAGTGGACTATACAGTCGCTTCGAATGGACTATACAGTCTATTATAAGCGTCTGTATAGTCCACTGTCGGAGTCTGTACTACATAACCGTAAAAATCTCCTTAATCATCAGCCCGAAAAGGCTTAGGAAAGCGTGTATAAAGCTTTAGGACCAAGCGAGCGAACTTTATGCTGCCTGGATTGAAGAAGAACAAATCCTATCAAGAAAAATCCCACAATGGATATAAACGGAAAAACAAGCATAGGCCTGTCACCCCAAAAGAGAAAATGTAAGGAGTGGAAGAAAAAAACAGAGCAAATCTTTCTTTCAGGAAGAAGCTTTAAAAAACGGTCTATATCATATATAAAAAAAGAAGGGTATCTATCCCAGACACCCAATCTTCATTAACCTTAAATCTAATACCATGAAAAACACAGTGCAAAGATAAGGAGTTTTATGTTATCAAACATAATAATACTACAACTATTCGCTTCTGATTAACATCATTTAAACTTTAATGGCGCTTTTGCAGATTCAAATCCTGTAAAAACGCCATTGTACTATATAATATATAAATAAATTGAATTATTCCACATACAGCACCAGCCCTTTCAAATACTCTCCTTCAGGATGGTAAATATTTACGGGATGATCTCCCGGCTGAGTCAATTGATGCAGAATACGTACACTACGTCCGCTTTGTGCCGCAGCTGTAAATACCGCATTGCGGAAATTCATCTTATCTACCACCTGCGAGCAAGAGAAAGTAAACAGAATACCTCCCGGTTTGATTTTCTCAAATGCTTTAGCGTTTAGTTTCGTATAGCCGCGCAATGCATTACGGAGAGCATCCTTGTGTTTGGCAAATGCAGGAGGGTCAAGAATTATCAAATCATATTGATCTCCCATACGATCCAGGTACTTAAAAGCATCCTCAGCATACGCCTTATGACGGGGATCACCCGGAAAATTTAATTCCACGTTCATATTGGTAAGATCAATAGCTTTTGCCGAACTGTCTACCGAATGCACCAGATTCGCGCCTCCACGCATGGCATAGAAAGAAAACCCTCCTGTATAACAAAACATATTCAATACATTACGCCCTTTGGCATAACGTTCCAACAAATGACGGTTCTCACGCTGATCCACAAAGAAACCCGTTTTCTGCCCTTTCAGCCAATCTACATGGAATTTCAATCCATATTCCATCGCTATGTTTTCGGGACTTCCTCCTTTGATGAAGCCGTTCTCCGGTCCCAAGTCTGCCTTGAAAGGCAACGTGGTTTCTGATTTATAATAAATGTTCCGGACTACATCCCCCATCACCTCGGACAAAGCATCGGCTATCTCCATACGGTAAACGTGCATTCCGGCCGAATGTGCCTGCATCACGGCTGTATGATCGTATACATCAATAATCAAACCCGGCAAGTTATCCCCTTCGCCATGAACCAGACGGTAAGTGTTATTTGCAGGATTACCAGCCAAACCCAAACTGCGACGCAAATCATAGGCCACTTCCAGTTTATGCTTCCAGAATTCATGATCAATCTCACCTTCCTTGAAAGAGAGCACGCGCACGGCAATACTTCCTATCTGGAAATGCCCGCAAGCTATAAATTCTTTCTTTGAAGTGTATACATCCACTATCTCGCCTTCTTCGGGTTCTCCTTCAATGCGCTGGATAGCTCCGGAGAATACCCACGGATGAAAACGCTTTAACGACTCTTCCTTACCCGGTTTCAGGTATACTTTTTTATAAGCCATTTGTATTTACTGTTGTTTCTATTGGTTCTTCCTCTTTTATCTCATAATTACCCGTACGTTCCAATTCCGTCAGGCAATTGTAAATTTCCACACAAGCCCACGCGTCTGTGGCTGCATATAGTTTCTGTCCCTCGCTAAGCACATCCGCTTCCCAATTGGAAAGACGCTGGCTTTTTGAAATCTTCTGACCAAACAAATTCGCGAAGATTTTTTGCAGACTCCGGTCAGCTATGCCGAATCGTCCTACATAGTCCTGCAACTCTATCCAGTTACCCCGGTCGGGATGCACATTCTCACGTTTCCTCAACGAATTAAAATCGTCTTTCAGCGACAAACCTATCTTCAAGGTATCGCTCATCAAAAACTCTTGCAGAGAATCGGGCATACCTATCCGGTTCAAACGGAACAAGAAACAGGTATCTTGCGTAGATATTTGCAACAAAGCCACCTTATGAGTAGTACCTCGCTTGAAAGACGGACGTGTTTCCGTATCCACCCCCACTATGCGCTGATCTTTCAAGTAGGCTACTGCTTTCTCGGCCTCGCTCTCTGTATAAATCACGAAGATACGTCCGGGAAAAAGCACCTTGGGCATTGCTGCTATCTCGGCTTTAGTAATCGTTTTTTTTATTTGTTTCATAATAATGAATTCTCATCTTCCATTTCTTCTTCCTCGTCATCATCGGCAGGAGTATACTTTACATCGTGTAAGGCACGCATGGGGTTTACCAAACGCTGCCCCCAGAATTCCCTGAAATGTTCCTTACAGACTACTAACGAATCATTCATCGTTTCGTTCAGTCCCAGTTGGAATACGCTGATAAAGTCTTTCAAATCCTGATAAATATCCGCCAAATCTTCTGAAATACATTTCTTGATGGGCGTGTCACTGTATGCCATATCCGGCAAGAACACTTCCAGATAATCGTCCTTCGCCCCCAATACACCGGCCACAGTCCTACGTATCAGTTCATAATCTTCTTCAGTAACGAAGATTTCAGGCTCATCCTCTCCTATCGGTTCACATGGAGGCAACAAAGTCGCTTTCAAATAAAGCAACGGAAGTATTTTTAAGGCAGTATCTACAAAATCATAGCGTTTCATATCACGGGCACGTTCCAGAAAACCACAATATTCGGCGGCCACCGTCACAAATTCTACTGTATTTTTGTCAAATATCACCTGACTGTACTTTTCCATAAACATTAAAATTGAATCGCAAAGTTAAGAAAAAAGAGATTAAATAAGGCAATAATTAATGTTTTTCATGTACATTTGCGAAATAATAAATAGAATGAAGACGTATGGCAAAGAAAAAATCAGATAAGGAGACAGAGCCTAAAAAGGTATCAACCAAACGATTCTCCGCTTTTTTTAAGAATGAAACAACGCATTTTGTAATCGGATTGATTAGTGTTATTTTTGCTGTTTATCTGTTGCTGGCATTTACCTCTTTCTTCTTTACAGGAGCAGCGGACCAAAGTATTTTGGACAACCAGCAGCCGGGTGAACTGATGCAGACTACCAACCATGTAAAGAACTATGCCGGAGCACGCGGCGCACAGCTTGCCGAATTCCTTATAAATGAATGTTTCGGACTGGCAGCTTACTTTATCATTTTGTTCCTGGCAGTAGTGGGTATGAAATTAATGAAAGCCTATCAGTTCCGTATCTGGAAATGGTTCATGTCCTGTTCCATCCTGCTCATCTGGTTCTCCATCACACTGGGTTTTATTTTTGACGGCACTTTCGGAAACAGTTTCATCTATCCGGGCGGACTGCACGGATACAATGTAAGCAACTGGCTAATTTCACAAGTAGGTATACCTGGCTTGGGATTGTTATTGTTCATCACAGCACTGTTGTTCTTTGTATATTTAAGCAATGAAACCATACAAATTATACGCAAGGCTTTGCACCCTAATTTCAAACGGAAGAAAAAAGGAGAGCAAGCTTCTTCTGCAACTGAAGAAAGTCCGGTCAAAGAAACTCCCCGAAAGGAAGAGAACAAGAAGGAATTCTCCAATCCCGGACCTGCCATTGTAGATTTCGAACTGGAACAGCCGGAAAAGATAAAGGAAGAAGTGGAAGACCAGGTCCCTTTCCCTTTTGAGAACAACCAGGTTGCTGGACCGGAAATAGAACAGGAACCTGCCTATATGACTGAAGAAGAGGAAGTAGAAGATACAGATGAACCTGATTTTTCAATCAGTGAAGAAACAAATGAGGAAGACGAAGCATACAAAGGTCCCGTACTTCCACCATACAACCCCCGTCTGGATTTGGAAAACTATAAATTCCCTAGTTTGGATTTGCTAAATGAATACGAAGATGATGGTCCCAATATTGACATGGAAGAGCAAAATGCCAACAAAGACCGCATCATCAAGGTTTTACGCAGTTTCGGAATCGAAATCAGCTCTATCAAGGCAAGCGTAGGTCCTACCATCACATTATACGAAATCACTCCGGCAGAAGGAGTTCGTATCTCGAAAATCAGAAACTTGGAGGATGATATCGCATTAAGTTTGTCGGCACTGGGGATCCGTATCATCGCCCCGATACCGGGTAAAGGTACTATCGGTATTGAAGTTCCGAATGCCAACCCGCGTATCGTACCGATGAAGTCTATCCTGAACAGTAAAAAGTTCCAGGAAACCACCTATGAACTGCCTGTGGCGTTAGGCAAGACCATTACCAACGAAGTCTTTATGGTGGACTTGGCAAAGGCTCCCCACATGCTGGTGGCCGGTGCTACCGGACAAGGTAAGTCTGTAGGACTGAACGCCATCGTGACTTCTTTATTATATAAGAAACATCCGGCAGAACTGAAATTCGTTATTGTAGACCCGAAAAAGGTGGAATTTGCCATCTATGCTCCGATTGAGAAACATTTCCTGGCTAAACTGCCCGATGGAGAAGATGCAATTATCACTGATGTTACTAAAGTGGTACAAACCCTGAACTCATTGTGTATAGAAATGGATGCCCGATACGACCTGTTGCGCAAAGCCGGTTGCCGTAATATCAAAGAATATAATGCGAAATTCATTAACCGACAGCTGAATCCGGAAAAGGGCCATCGCTTCATGCCTTATATCGTGATCATCATTGACGAGTTCGGTGACTTGATTATGACAGCGGGTAAGGAAGTGGAATTGCCTATCTGCCGTATCGCTCAGTTGGCGCGTGCGGTGGGCATACATGCCATTATCGCCACCCAGCGTCCGACAACGAATATTATCACTGGTACTATTAAAGCTAACTTCCCGGCACGTGTCGCCTTCCGCGTAGCTGCCATGATGGACTCACGTACTATTCTGGACCGTTCGGGAGCACAACAACTGATTGGTAAGGGAGATATGCTTTACTTGCAAGGTAATGATCCGGTACGTGTGCAATGTGCATTCGTGGATACTCCTGAAGTGGAGAAAATAGCCAATTACATCAGTAAACAACAAGGATACACCACCGCATTCATGTTGCCCGAATACGTAGGCGAAGAGAGTGAAAGCAGTGTAGGGGAAGTGGACATGAACCGATTGGACCCTATGTTTGAAGACGCAGCCAGACTGGTAGTGATTCATCAGCAAGGCTCTACTTCGCTAATCCAGCGCAAGTTCTCTATCGGTTACAACCGTGCGGGACGTATCATGGACCAACTGGAAAAAGCAGGAATTGTTGGCCCCACTCAAGGAAGCAAGGCGCGTGACGTACTCTGCATGGATGAAACAGACCTGGAAATGAAATTGAACAATCTACAACAATAAGTTGTTTAATAATGTTATGATAAAAATGAAAAGAACATATTTACTGGTATTAATCCTTTTCCTTTCGGTCAGCCTGTCCGCACAAAAGGACAAACAGGCACGGGAGATATTGGACAAAACCGCCAATGCCCTGCAACAGGCCGGAGGCATCCGTGCCACCTTTGGGGGGACAGGCAATGGAACCTTATTGCTAAAAGGCAACCAGTTCTATCTGAACAGTGGCGGAATACAAAGCTGGTTTGACGGAAAAACGCAATGGAGTTATCTGGAAAGCAGCGAAGAAGTGAATGTGAGCAATCCTACCCCGGAAGAATTGCAAACCATTAACCCATACGCACTGTTATCCATTTACAAAAACGGATATAATTATAAGTATGCGGGGACAAAAAGCCGTAACGGCAAACAAGGGTTCGAAGTGATACTGACCCCGGAGAATAAACAAGATATCACATCCATCACCTTGTTCGTTTCCCAAACATATCAGCCTTTATATATAAAGGTAGAACAAAATAATAAATCGGCAAACGAGATTATCGTCACTTCTTATCAAACCAACCAGCCGCTGGACAATGCGACATTCAAGTTTGATAAAAAGAAATTCCCAAACGCTGAAGTGATAGACTTACGATAGCAAACAGAGTTCAAGATAGAGAGATAATATAATATTCATCAAATTAAATTAAGTAAAGAAATAAGTATTATGAGTACAGAAAAAGTTAAATGCCTTATCATCGGCTCAGGTCCTGCCGGCTATACCGCAGCCATTTATACAGGACGCGCTAACATCGCTCCGGTCTTATATGAAGGCTTACAGCCCGGAGGCCAGTTGACCATCACTACCGAGGTGGAGAATTTCCCCGGATATCCCGAAGGTATCAGCGGTACCCAGCTAATGGAGGATTTGCGCAAACAAGCAGAACGTTTTGGCGCGGATATCCGCAATGGTATTGCAACTTCCGCCGACCTGAGCAAACGTCCTTACCGCATCACCATTGATGACGAAAAAGTGATTGAGGCAGAAACTGTAATTATATCCACAGGTGCCACCGCCAAATATCTAGGTCTGGAAGACGAACAAAAATATGCCGGAATGGGTGTAAGTGCCTGCGCCACCTGCGACGGTTTCTTCTATCGCAAGAAAACTGTAGCTGTAGTAGGTGGCGGTGACACTGCTTGTGAGGAGGCTGTCTATCTGGCAGGACTGGCCAAACAGGTTTACCTGATTGTACGTAAACCGTTCTTACGCGCATCCAAGATTATGCAAGCACGTGTTATGAACCATCCTAACATCAAGGTACTGTTCGAACACAACGCTGTCGGCTTATACGGAGAGAATGGCGTAGAAGGCGTTCATTTGGTAAAGCGTCAGGGTGAATGCAACGAAGAATGTTATGACTTGCCCATCGACGGATTCTTTCTGGCTATCGGCCATAAGCCCAATTCAGACATTTTCAAGGATTATTTAGACACAGACGAAGTAGGCTACATTATTACAGAAGCAGGTACTCCGCGTACGAAAGTCCCCGGTGTGTTCGCTGCCGGCGATGTGGCCGACCCGCATTATCGACAGGCTATCACTGCTGCTGGAAGTGGCTGCAAAGCTGCCATAGAAGCAGAAAGATACCTATCTGCCAATGACTTATTATAATAAAATAAACTAACCCCACAACAAACACTATGACACATTTTCTAAGGAAGATGGCAGCTGCCTGGATCATTCTAGGCAGCGTGTCGGTGGGCTTTGCACAACAGCAAACGCCTCCCATCCCTACGGACCCTAACGTCCGCATCGGTAAATTGGACAACGGATTAACTTATTACATCCGTCACAACGAACTCCCCGAAAAAAGAGCCGATTTCTACATCGCTCAAAAAGTAGGTTCCATTTTGGAAGAAGACAACCAGCGAGGCTTGGCACACTTCTTAGAACACATGTGCTTTAACGGAACTAAAAATTTCCCGGACAAAACCCTCATCCAATATCTGGAAAGCATAGGGGTGAAATTCGGTGAAAACCTGAATGCTTACACTAGCATAGATGAAACAGTATACAATATTTCCAATGTTCCCGTGATACGTGACGGCGTTGTAGATTCTTGTTTGCTAATTTTGCATGACTGGGCCGATGACCTGACACTAGACCCTAAGGAAATAGACAGCGAACGCGGTGTGATTCATGAAGAATGGCGTACTAGCACAAACGCTATGATGCGTATGTACGAAAAAGCCCTCCCTACCCTTTATCCGGGAAGTAAATATGCCTATAGGCTTCCTATCGGCATAATGGAAGTAGTAGACAATTTCCCTTATCAGGCATTACGCGATTATTATGAAAAATGGTATCGTCCGGACCAACAGGGTATTGTCGTAGTAGGCGATATAGATGTAGACAAGATTGAGGCAAAGATAAAGAAGATATTCTCTCCTATTAAAATGCCAGAAACCCCAGCAGAACGAGAATACTTCCAAGTTCCCGACAATAAGGAAACTATTGTAGCAATAGAAACGGATAAAGAACAGGCAAACCCAGTAGCTTATTTATGCTACAAACATGAAGCAATTCCTAATGAACAAAAGGGAAACATGGATTATCTGGTAGTGAACTACATGAAATCCATGATAGAAAATATGTTGAACGCCCGTCTGAACGAACTGACCCAAACAGCCAATCCTCCTTTCATCTTCGCTCAAGTCAGCGACCAAGAATTTCTGATTTCCAAAACAAAAGATGCCTTTACAGGAATAGTAGCAAGCAAGGAAGACGGAATTGACAGTGCAATAACCGCCATTGTACGTGAAATTGAACGGGCCCACAAATTTGGTTTCACCGCGTCCGAATATGCCCGCGCCAAAGCGGACTATCTGCGTATGCTGGAATCTGCATACAACGAACGCAATAAAGTGAAAAACGGTGCATACGTGGATGAATATGTACGCCACTTCATTGACAACGAACCAATTCCAGGTATTGAAAATGAATACGCCATTATGAATCAGATCGTCCCCAACCTGTCTGTGGAAATGGTAAACAGTCTGATTCCAGCCTTGGTTACCGACAGCAATCTGGTAGTAAACGTATTCTTCCCTGAAAAGGAAGGATTGAAAGTTCCATCCAAGAAAGAAGTTTTGGCTGCTATCAATAAGGTAAAAGCTGAAACACTGACTGCTTATGAAGACAAAGTTTCTGATGAACCTTTGATTCCTGAAAAGCCCCAAGGCGGAAAGATTACAAAACAGGAAAATGGTCCGTTTGGTTCTACAATCTTGACTCTGTCCAATGGAGTACGCGTTATCTTAAAGCAAACCGACTTCAAAGCAGATGAAATCAGAATGAGAGCTTTCAGTCCGGGTGGCAGTTCCTTGTTCCCGAATGATGAAATTATCAATATCAATGTCATGAATGATGTAGCAAGTATCGGCGGCTTGGGTAACTTCAGCAATGTTGATCTAGAGAAAGTATTGGCAGGTAAAAAAGCTAGTGTAAGTGCTTCCGTCGGTGGTAATACAGAAGGGCTGAGCGGAAGCTGCTCACCCAAAGATTTTGAGACCTTGATGCAATTAGTCTATTTGTCATTCACGGCTCCACGAATGGATAACGATGCATTTACTTCATTCAAGAACCGTCTACAAGCATCTTTGGCAAATCAAGAGGCCAACCCAATGACTGCCTTACAGGATACATTACAAAAAGCCCTCTATATGGGACATCCGCGTACTATCCGTATGAAAGCCGACATGGTGGACAAGATTGACTATGCCAGAATTATGGAGATGTACAAAGACCGTTTCAAAGATGCCAGCGACTTTACTTTCATCTTTGTAGGAAATATCAAACCAGAAGAAACGGAACCACTGATTGCGACTTATTTAGGCGCTCTGCCTTCCGTCAATCGCAAAGAAACCTTCCGTGACAACCACATTGATATGCGCCAAGGTGACTATAAGAACATTTTCAACAAGAAATTGGAAACTCCTAAAGCCACCGTATTGGTAATCAACAACGGGCAATGCGCATACACATTGAAAAACCAAATCATGATGAGTATGCTTTCACAGATACTGAATATCATGTATACTGAAAGCGTACGCGAAAAAGAAGGTGGGACATACGGTGTAAGTGCATTCGGCAGTCTGACCAAATATCCAAAAGAGAAAGCAGTTCTGCAAATCTATTTCGATACAGATCCTGCCAAACGCGCCAAAATGACGGATATCATTTTGAATGAACTGAACCAATTTGCCAACGAGGGTCCGTCCACCGAAAACTTGAACAAGGTAAAAGAATTCATGCTGAAGAAATACAAGGAAAATGCCAAAGAAAACAGTTATTGGGTAAATATGCTGGATGAATATTTCTGGGAAGGAACAGATATGAACACCGGCTACGCAGACATAGTAAACAGCATTACCGCTAAAGATCTGCAAGAATTTACCAAAGCCTTGTTGGAGCAGAATAACCGTATAGAAGTAAGCATGACTTCGGAAGAAACAAAATAATCCCATCCAAGCCTATGCTTCTATCTATTATAAGACAGAATCAAAAACTTGCAGCCAAGCGGAATCCTGCATTCGACAGGAACCGCTTTGCCAAGTTTTTAATTTACTTTATGGTCGCATTTTGGGCAGCATACCTCATCTTTATCGGGGTCATGCTGTCCTTCGCTTTTGAAGATATCTTTCCCAGCATGGAACCTTACCATATCATGAACCAAGGATTGATTTATCTTCTGATACTTGATTTTTTGCTACGCTTCATGCTGCAACCGGCCATGTCGCAAGAAATCAAGCCCTATCTGCTTATGCCAATAAAAAAGAATAAGCTGGTGGATACCCTGTTACTACAATCCGGAATCAGCAGTTACAACTTCTTCTGGTTTTTCCTGATCGTACCTTTTGCCCTGCTTACGATTATCCGTTTCTATGGATTCACGGGCATCCTATGCTATCTGTGCGGCATTTGGCTTCTGATGGCTATGAACAGTTATTGGTATTTGATATGCAAAACTTTACTGAATGAGAAATTGCTTTATATACTTCTCCCGATCGGAGTATACGGATTATTAGCGGGAACTGAATTTATTCCCGAAGGAAATCCGGTTTCCACGTTCATGATGAATCTAGGAGAAGGATTTATAGAAGGAAACATACTCGCCTTTCTAGGTGTCATAGCAGCCATATTGTTGCTTCTGCTAGTAAATCGCAAGCTACAGCTACACTTCATCTATAATGAAATAGCTAAAGTGGAAGACACCAAGATGAAGCATGTATCCGAATATAAATTCCTGGACCGCTATGGTGACGTAGGTGAATATCTACGTCTGGAACTAAAACTGTGTTTCCGTAACAAAACCGTAAAGACACAATTCCGCATGGGATTTATCATCATGCTTGCTTTTTCGGCACTGATTGCCTTCACGGATGTGTATGACGGAACAGGAATGATAAATTTTATCTGCATATACAATTTTGCCATTTTAAGTATCATGACCCTGGGGCAAGTGATGTCTTTTGAGGGCAACTATCTAGACGGTCTTATGAGCCGTAAGGAATCTATCTATAACTTGCTTCGTGCCAAGTATTACCTGAACTGCATCATCGTGTTCATCCCTTTCCTGATTATGATGATCCCTGTAGCTAAAGGCAAGATACCCTTCCTCATGGCTCTATCCTATATGCTGTTTACAGCAGGATTCGTATTCGCTATGATGCTGCAACTGGCTGTGTACAATAAAAAGACACTCCCGTTAAACGCCAATGTCATGCGAAGCAATCGGGGAAGTTCCTTATTCCAGACCATTATCATCTCATGTGCTTTTTTCCTGCCCTTGATTATCAACAAAGCTCTGACGGCTTTCTTTGAACAGGATACAGCCTGCATCATCATGATGATTATAGGGTTGTTACTGATTGCAACCCACAATATTTGGATAAAAAATATCTATAACCGTTTCATGAAGCGCCGTTATGAGAATATGGAAGGCTTCCGTGACTCACGTTAAAACGAATTGCGTATGAATATCATAATAAACCAATTACAAAAGAACTTTGGCCCGAAAGTGGCTGTAGACATAGAAAATTATTCCATTCAAAGCGGTGACATGTTGGGACTGGTGGGCAATAACGGAGCAGGAAAAACGACCCTGTTCCG
>ERZ791833.710-NODE-710-length-13870-cov-3.76924_pt1 | contig 13870 bp, 10 predicted proteins | sample MGYA00510294_ERZ791833 | MGnify/ENA primary metagenome ERZ791833 (study PRJEB30046, sample SAMN00715270) | human gut metagenome | study: EMG produced TPA metagenomics assembly of the A metagenome-wide association study of gut microbiota in type 2...
TCTGCTGCCTTTTCAAGATTATATTCTCTCTTTGCCTGTGCTATCTGGTTATTAATACTTTCAAGTTCTTCCTTTAACTTGCTTATATTATCAACCTTTGTCTTATCAGCATCCCACTTAGACTTCTGGATACCGAATTCTTCCCTTAAGTCTGAAAGTTCCTTTCTTAAAGCTTCAAGACGTTCCTTGCTTAAGTTGTCTGTTTCTTTCTTAAGAGCAGCTTCTTCTATCTCTAACTGCATAATCTTACGCTGCATCTCATCAAGCTCGGCAGGCATAGAATCAAGCTCTGTCTTAATCATTGCACACGCCTCATCGACAAGGTCAATAGCTTTATCTGGAAGAAATCTGTCTGTGATATACCTGTCTGATAACACAGCTGCACTTACCAGCGCACCATCTGTTATCTTAACGCCGTGGAATACTTCATATCTGTCCTTAAGACCTCTTAATATAGATATTGTATCCTCAACGGTAGGCTCATCTACCATAACCGGCTGGAAACGACGTTCAAGTGCCGGGTCTTTTTCAATATACTGTCTGTGCTCATCAAGTGTTGTTGCACCGATACAGTGTAATTCACCTCTTGCAAGCATAGGCTTGAGCATATTGCCCGCATCCATGGCACCCTCTGTCTTACCTGCACCTACTATCGTATGAATTTCATCTATGAAAAGGATAATCTGTCCTTCTGACTTCTTGACCTCATCAAGCACTGCCTTAAGTCTTTCCTCAAACTCGCCTCTGTACTTGGCACCTGCAACAAGTGCGCCCATGTCAAGTGCAAAAAGCTTCTTATCCTTTAAGCTTTCTGGTACATCGCCCTTAACAATACGCTGTGCCAGTCCTTCAACAACGGCTGTTTTACCAACACCAGGTTCACCTATGAGCACTGGATTATTCTTAGTCTTACGCGAAAGAATTCGTATGACATTTCTTATCTCCTGATCCCTTCCTATAACCGGATCCATCTTGCCATCGGCAGCCCTTTGTACAAGGTCTGTGGCATACTTGCTAAGTGTATCATAAGTAGCCTCCGGATTATCCGTATTAACTGTCTGGTTACCTCTTACTGTTGCAAGAACAGAAAGAAAGCTTTCCCTGTTTATTCCATATGTCTTAAAAAGCTGCTTAATAGCTTTGTTTGGTGCTGCTATAAGTGCAAGCATAAGATGTTCTACTGATACATAGGAATCACCCATACGCTTTGCCTCATCCTCAGCATTTATAAGCACCTTATTAAGGTCATTACTGATATAAAGCTTTACATCACCAGACACTTTATTCTTCTGGTTAAGAAGCTGTTCTATATTCTTTAAAAATGTATCCTTATCTATATTCATCTTTTCTATAAGACTTGCGATAAGGCTGTCTTCGATAGTCATCAGGCTGTACAGAAAATGTTCCTGATCAATCTCCTGATTGCCATAATCATATGCTATCTTTTCACAATTATTAATTGCTTCAACTGACTTCTGTGTAAACTTCTGAATGTTCATACAACTCACCTCTTTCTTTTCCCCGTGAATTAATAGTTCTTAGAAAATGTAGATATTGTTCTCACTTTCTGATACTTGTTATATCATTCGTTGTTAGCACTGTCAAGAGGTGAGTGCTAATAAAATTATTAAGAAATTATAAACCCAGTATTTATGCGGGTTTGCGTGGTATATGTTAGTTAAAAAAATGCTGGGTCATCAACTCCATTAGCTGCAAACGCTTTCGCCCTGTCTATACATGTACCACACTTACCACAAGGCTTATCCTTGCCTTCGTAGCAACTCCATGTGTACTCGTATGGCACCTTAAGGTCAAGTCCTATCTTTACAACTTCTGCCTTTGTACGATTAATAAATGGTGCTTCTATCTTAAGCTGTCTGCCACTTCCAAGATATATTGCATCATTCATAGCCTTGTTAAATTCATCACTACAGTCAGGATATGCACTTCCAGCCGCATCATCACTATGCGCACCATAATATATAACCTCACAGCCCTTTGAAAGTGCTATGCTTGCGGCACTTGATAAAAATAATCCGTTACGGAAAGGAACATATGTCGATACCGGTGCTCCATCTGTTTTTTCTATCTGCTTTGCATATGACTCTTCAGGAATGTCCTTATCTGAATGTGAAAGAAGTGAGCAGTCACTATACTGGAATATCTTTTCAAGGTCAAGCGATATATGCTCGACACCATAATGCTTCGTAACCTTTATTGCACTCTCTATCTCTTTAGTATGTCTCTGTCCGTAGTATATTGACAGTGCTATAACATTTTCACTGCCATACTTATCTACTGCCATTCCAAGGCATGTTGTACTATCAACGCCACCACTGCATAAAACCATTGCTTTCATTAGAAAACCTCCCTCTTAATGTCTGTGTATATGTTTTTGTATTAGTCTTTTTTATTCCGCGTGCCGTCATACAGCTATGACAGCCTTCTATAAATACTGCAACATCCTCCGATCCTGTCACTTTGCATATTATATCTGCAATATCCGAACCTATACGTTCCTGTAACTGCAGTCTTTTACCTACCATATCCGCTATTCTTGCTATCTTGCTAAGACCGATAACCCTGCCCTTTGGAACATATGCCACTGTCACTTTCATATCATACATAAGAGCCATATGATGCTCACAATAACTGAATATATCTATATCCTTGACAACCACCATATCTCCATATCTTGCTGCACCTTCATCATCTACATCTTCTGCAAATGTCTTATCAAACATTTCTGCTATCTCATCATTTGAATACTTCATTCCCTCAAAAACTTCTTCATACATCTTCGCAACTCGCTTTGGTGTTTCCCTAAGCCCCTCTCTGTCGGGGTCATCTCCGAGTGCTTTAAGTATTTCATAAATGTGGTACTTTATAGCTTCTGTATCTATCTGTTTCAACGACTGACATCTCCTTTCCTCTTAGACTCCGACCGTGTCCGGCGACCATATATACTTATGAAGCTGTAGCTGCACACGCGCCCCGTTAATGCAGTTGTCCTTCATATATTCAACAATCTGTGCCGGCTCTATAGCGCCATATACCGGACTGAAATACACATTGCAGCTTTCTGTAAGACTGTATCGGTCTATGATTTCCTTTGCTTTTATAAGGTCATTCATATTGCTGACAACGAATTTCACTGTATCCTGTTCACTAAGCACCTCGTAGTTGTGAAGATACATATATTCTTCCATACCGCTTGTACACGACTTATAATCCACCGTCATAGAAAGTCTTGACATATCATCAGCAACTTCGTCATATATATCGTTAAGCACTTTATCCTTCATATTATTATCAAGTTCAGCCTTAACTTTATGTCTGATTTTTTCAATATCCATACTGCCATTAGTTTCTATTTCAACACATTTATCATTGAGTAAAAGAGCTGCTATAACCTTTTCTATGCCTGCCTGCATAAGCGGCTCACCTCCGGTAAGCGTGACATTATCAACTCCAGACTGACAGACCACATCAACTATCTGTTTGACACTCATAGACACTGACTTTGCATCCGGAATATTCGCCCACTTTGTATCACAATATCCGCAGTTAAGGTTGCAGCCCTTAAATCTTACAAATACCGCAAGTTCACCTGCTTTAACGCCTTCTCCATTAATACTTACAAAATGTTCAACTATGTTATAATTCATATCTGTTCTCCATTATATTTTTATATTGACCCTATCTGCTATATGTAGCTGCGTTATTAGGAGTTTCATACACTGTAACTTCCTTAACTGTATATCCCCTATCCTGCATTTTGTCATAAAAATACTTTGCCATATTCTCAGCCGTTGGTCTGAATTCAAACTGAAGTATCCTGAAGTTCTCACTCTCAAGTGCTGCTAAAGTTGTTTCCTTAAGGCTTCCTTTTTCTATTATCAGGCAATGGTCTAGATAATCCACCTCTTCCTTTAAATCTTTCTTAAGGTCACCAAAATCTATGAGCATCCCTCTCATCTGACCTTCATCTGTAAGCTCCTCTCCTGAAACCTCAAGAACGACTCTCCAGCGGTGTCCGTGTATGTTGCTGCACTTTCCCTCATAACCATATAGAAAATGTGCTGCATCAAAGCTGTGTTCTGTTTTTAATGTGTACATATATGTATAACTCCTTTATATAATATTGTACCTGATTATGATTTTCTTTATTTATGTTCTTTCTGATATGTTTTCCTATTTACTTTACCTGTAACAACGAATTATAAAAGTTCCACTTATTCAACGAACATAGTGTTACAATTATAGTAGAAACAAAAGAACCGAATTATATAATCTTTGCTTCTTCAACCATACCCGTACTTCTCAAATACAGATATAATCTTATCGTCAGCCACATAAAAAAAGAGGCTCCATTATTATTGGAACCTCTTTGCGGTATCATTTTATCAATTACCTTATCAATAAAGATAATTATAATCGTATACTTATTGAAGTCCTGGTTTTATTTATAGACAGGATGGTACAAGCGAACTGTCTTTATATCTACATACAAAACATAGTATATCAGACCATTTTTGACATGTCAATGTTACATTTAAATAATAATTATATTTTTTTATTTCTTACAATAACATTTTCTTTGATGTATTCATTTACATCCTATTGTAAAATTGTTACAATATATTTAATAAATGTTGGAGGTATTAAGCTATGAAACAATTAAACGAAAAAGTTGCTATCGTAACAGGTGCAGGTCAGGGAATTGGCAAAGGTATTGCTCTTTGTCTTGCTAAAAGAGGTGTAAAGGTTATCGCAACAGGACGTCGTCCAGACCCAATCAATCAGACAATCGCAGAGATTAAAGAATTAGGCGGAGACGGATTTGCCATGACTTGCGATTCTGCTGACAGAGCCAGAGTTGAAGAAGTTGTTAAAGCTGCTGTTGATACATATGGAACTATTGATGTTGTAGTCAACAACGCCCAGGCTATCGTTCCTTCTGCTCCAGTTGAAGAAACATCTTATGACAATATGCTTAAAGCTTGGCAGAGCGGCGTAATTGGTTCTCTTAACTATATGCAGGCTGCATTCCCTTATATGAAGGAACAGCACGAAGGAAGAATTATCAACTTTGCTTCTGCAACAGGTATGTTCGGTATCGCCGGTCAGTTAGCTTATGGTTCAAACAAAGAAGCTTTAAGAGGTTTAACTAAGATAGCAGCTAAGGAATGGGGTCAGTATGGCATCTGTGTTAATATCGTTCTTCCAGGTGCTGAATCACCTGCTGCCAAGGCATGGGCTAAGAAGTTCCCAGAAGAATATGCTAAGCAGGTTAACTTAAACCCTATGAAGCGTTTCGGTGACCCGGAAAATGATATTGCACCTGTTATTGCATTCTTAGCCGGACCTGATTCATGCTACTTCTCAGGACAGAGTGTAATTGTAGATGGTGCTAATTCAATTATGCCATAATTTAATTTTAATGATACCAGGGTCACAAGGTCATTCATCCACATGAGCTTGCTCATAGGTGGGGGCTTTTAACCCCAACATCATTTTAATTTAACATTCACATACGAATTTGTGCTAATATATGTTTATACTATTTCGCATAATTATTTATTTGTTTATTAATGATGTAGAAAAGGAAATGTCTGTTTTACAGTTGTTTCCTTTTTTAATTATTTAAAATTAAAAACTATAAATGAAAAATCTGTTTTTTAACGCCGACATACTTATGCAATATTTTAAATCTGCTCAGTTCTTTTTTTTATCTTATATATTCGTATATTGGGCTGCCTGAACACATCATTATATTTTTCTTCACATTTTTCTCACATTTTTTCCATATCCACGTCACATTTTAACTCTAATATAATAACTGTTGAAAGACATAAGATATAACTTTTTCATAAACGATTACTTGTTAAACCTCCCAAACAATTAACAGGTATCACTTTCTCCTTAAACAAAGACCCCTAATAAAACGTCCTCCCAAGCGTTTTATTAAGGGGTCTTATAATTATAACTTTATGCCATTCATAAGAATTCCAACAACTTCTTTTAATCCTTCCTCATAGCTTAATGAATTATATATAAGTATATCTCTCTGGAAAAACTGTTCAAGTGCCGCTTCCATCATCATTTTAAATATATCAACATTTACCTTGCGCACTTTTCCCTCTTCCATAGCTTCTTTTAGCAGTTCTATTGTCTGTTGCCAGCCATTTTCAAATCTTTCTTCTACTCTTTTATATATAACCGGATACTTATCTTTTAACATATAAAGCTGTCTTAAGTCTATATCCTTGTAGCTTTCTGGCAGAACTCCAAGCATAGTTGTTATTTTATCAACTATATCAATATCCGTATTATTAATTATCTCTTCCTCACTTTCCTTTATGCCATCAAAAAGATAATCAACCATAGCAAGAAACAGAGAATTTTTATCTGTGAATTCCACATATATGGTCTTCTTGCTCATTCCTAATATTCTGGCCAAGTCATCCATAGTAAACTTCAGACCTTTTTCATTAAATGCTTGTATCGTTCCTTTTAATATTCTTTCTTTCTGCTCATTCATATCAATCCATGCTCCCGAAATAATATATATTACATGCATTTCTTCATAATTACAGCAATATCTTATTGTGTATTATACAATGACAGATGCGTATATAACAAGCATAAATAATGCCCAATCTGGCACATCGTTTTGTGTATTTACCTTATATTTATTGTAAATGAGCAAATTTAAAATATTGTATAATTATGTTCTTGTTTAAAAAAACATATTTTGCATAATCTATAGAAATGTATCACAAACAAAAACGATTTATTTATGTACACTTTTTCCTCATTTACCCATTTATAGTTTTTACTCATTTATAAATAAATATCTTAAATACATTTGCATATTAAAATAATGACAGGTATGTACCTGCCACACCTGCCATCATTTTTAATACTTTCCCATTAATATTAATCTGTATTTCTACCTTGTATATAACCACTCATCCCATAATACGAAATATCTTATAAATCTCTTAGCATATTTGACTTCTTCATAACTGGTCTTAATGCAAGATACAATATTGATGCAACTACTACAGCAATAACCGCATTTACAGATGTTGTAACTGCACCTATCTTGGCAAGTGTCTTCGCAAGGTCCTGAGGTACTCCCAAAAGATATGTCTTATAGAAATATCCGACTATTGGGTCTGCAACAACATTAAATAACATACCACATATACTCGAAACAACAGTTGCAATAGTAACATATTTTGCAGAATGTTCTTTAGAAATCTTAAACAGTCTGTGTGCAACAAAACCAACTATAAGTCCTATACATAACTTTAAGAAAAATGTCTTTGGAGCACTTGTGACATAAGCTGTTGTAAGGTCACTTATTGTCATACCAACGGCACCTGCAAGTCCGCCCCATGCACCACCTATCAGAAGCGCTGCAAGTACACAGAATACATTACCAAAGTGAAACATAGTTCTTTCTGTTCCAACTGGAATATCTATCTTTATAAATGTAGCACCAATATAACATAGCGCTGCACACAAAGCTGCCTGTGCTATAACCTTTGCATCTATAGACTTCTTTTCCTTTGTTGAAAACATACTGCAAATTCCAGATATAAGTACAACAGCGCCTATAATAGCTGCTAATAATGAAAATGCATATGCTTTATTCCCTTTAACAACATATGTGTTAACACATAACACAATACCAATGATAAGTATAATTAAACCTACCACAGCCTGAATAATACCATTCTTTTTTTCTTTCATAAACTTTCATATTTTATCGTGCAGACAATTCGATTATGACATCATCACCTGATACCAATATCGTATAATAAATATATCTGCATATAAAATACTTACCTCCTTTGCATATCCTTGTTACCTTATAAGACTGTCTCTGTCTTATAACCACATATGATAATGCATATCAGGCATTATTAAAAGTACCAGTCTGATATTTATTTACAAGGTCAGATTAACCATTTTAACACCAAAATTTACAGCCAGAACCTGCATTTTTATATTCTTATATTTTTCTTTGTTACTATTTAATCCTTTTAATTTCTCTGTCGCTGTTTATCTGCCACACCTGAACGCACTTATCATATGTGTATTCTTTTAAAACATCTATTCCATACTTTCCAACTTCATCATACCACTTGTCATCACCCTCAACACGCTTTAGAAGTGTATCATTGTACATCGTTGATGAAGCCTTTGTTATAATTATGTCAGCATTTTTCTGCTTTGCATATGCCAGCAGGCTGACATCTTCATCTGGCATTGTAAATGTATATTCCACATCCGTTGATACCACATTTCCATCTGCATCTGCCCAGCACTTAAACTTATAGCCTTTTTTAACTTCTGCTTTTACAGTAACTACTGTGCCAGTCTCTATGTACTCACCTGATTCATAGTTTGTTGTGGATATTCCTTTTTGTGAAGATGTTTTAAGAACTGGCTGTGGTGCAACTTCTTCAATCCAGTGAGCCGTATAATTTCTATCTCCTACTGAACCCTTCATAATTGTTACCGTTGTATTCGCACCTCCAGAAAGTTCTGTACCACTCCATCCACTAAATACATATCCCCGTTTTATCGGATTAATAAGCGTAAATTCATCTTTTGTTGTATAAGTTGTTCTATTATCTGTACTTACACTTCCTCCATCAAGATTGTAGGTTATTTTGTAATTTATTGGTTTTGTATGAATATAGATAGTTCTGTCATCATTCATAACCCAACTATTCTCATATCTACCAAGTGAAGAATTATAAGTTGTATCATCCCAATACTTATTATTATTGGAAGTTTCTACAATATAATCTATTTCATACCCTTCTTTTAGATATATGTATGTTGGTGCTGACTGGCTGTAATGATATGAGTACTGTTTCCCATTTTCTATTATAATATCATTACCCTCCATATCTTTACCTGTCACCTTATATACCCCCTCATCTCCATCAACCTTAAGATTATAATCCGGCAGCCAATTAGCATATAATGTTACATAATCAGTACTATGCCAGGCATAATTACCATTCCAATACCAGAAGCAGCTAGTATCCTCTTTTACAGCAATACCATCTGCATCATATATTTTTTCCCACCAGTTACCATCATCATGATACCGAAACCAGCCATTGAATATATAACCTTTTCTTGTTGGAATATCACCATTCATATAACAATAAGAACTCTCAAGCCACGTAGGATGCACAACATTCGTTCTATTTCCATTTGGATTATTTATATTGTCACCCGGATACTTCAAATCTCCTTCATTGGCATTAAATTCGAGATTATTTTGTTTCCATTCCGCCCATACACTATAATCATAATAACTTACTTCTGTATCTATGGCAGGTGTTCCGTCTGAATTCCATAATTTTATCTTTTCCTTGTCTTGGTCGGTACCAAATTTAAGTGTTTTTCTATCAGAACCATTATTAATCCATACCACCCCATGAATGTATATCCAGCTTTTGTTGGTACTGATACATTGCTTCTCATCTGACCCCAATATGTTTTTGTAAGCTCTTTTACATTTGCGTTAGATATTGCATCTGTTTCACTATCAAAAGCATAAATAGTATTAGCCTCTACGGCTTCTATCTTTACACTTTGCAAGAAAGCTTTTTTAGCATCCATATTATCAGAACCACCTGTTGGCAGATCATACCCCTGATTATTGGTAAAATATAATCTAAGCTCATAGTCAGCCGCATCACCCGTAGTATTTACATAATATTCTAAATGTGGCATATTTCTGCTATCCCTCCAATAATGAGGACTTTGAACACTAGCGCCTGTACCTGTAATCGTAACATCACCTATGGAACTCCATTTTTGTTTATCCATAACATCATTACCAAAATTAACACATACATCCCAATATTCAAAGGCACTGCCACCCTCCTCTGTAAAATCAAATGTAACTTTATATTTTCCCGCTGGTAGCCAAGTATAAGGTCCATATATGGTTGTATTAGTTCCTATTGTTTCTATTTCTTCTTTATGTATAAGCATCTTAGATAACCAATTATCCGAAATAGTATAAGTTTTTTTTAGATTAACTCTTTTTTCATTATCCCTATAATAATAGGTTATACTATTGTTATACATATCAATCTCATCTGACTTATGTGTAAATCTATAATTATATGCATAACTATATGCAGTACCCGCCATAATAATAATTATTATTATAGTTACCAAAACCCCTAATAATTCTATATACTTTTTATTCTTAATTTTCTTTACTTCAATATTTTTTCCCAAATAAACTCCTCCTACTATTAATCATCAAAAGCACAAAAGCATACTAAGCCACAAGAATAGGTACCTACTTCTCTACTTGTATTATTATATTTTCCTATATTGTAAGCTAATTCTTCAAACCTAGTATTAGCCTCATCTCCATCTTCATTTATAGCAATGTAATAATAGCCTGTACACATAGAAAATGTTTCAGCATCCCTTGAAAAATATCTTGTGGTAATTGTCTTTAATGCATAAGGACACTCCTTATCAGCCCCCTGATTAACATCTTGACCTACCTGCCACCAATTACTCCCTGTATATGCATACATAGGTCCATTAGGTCCTTCTACCGTAGGAAAATCATAACCACCAGAACTGTTATCATCCTTATTATCCTCCGCTGGTGGCTCTGGAGCATCCTCTTTTGGTTCCTCCGGTGTTGTATCCGGCTGTGCTGGCGTGTCATCTGGTTCAGTTGGTGTGTCTGATGTTTCATCCTTTGGTTCTTCTGGTGTTTCATCTGGTTCCGCTGGCGTGTCTGTTGTGTCATTCTTTGGTTCCTCTGGTGTTGTATCCGGCTGTGCTGGCGTATTGGATGTATCATTTTTCGGTCCTTCCGGCTTAACATTATCATTATCTGCTACATTACTTTCTGCCTTTGTAGCCTCTTCCCTTGCAGCTTCTATAACAGACTCTTCTTTTTTAGCTGTTTCTATTTCCTGCTTTACATCATCTGAAGCTGATATATCAGAATTACTTTCTTCTTCTGTACTCTCACTTGCATCTGCCACTGTTGCGCCTGTTGCTATTTCTATCTTACTTCCATCCGCCTTTACAAGAGTTCCTGCATCCTTAACTGCTATATCACTTACATGAAGCTTTCCATTTATTGTTTTAGCTTTTCCTGTAAATGTAACTTTATTGCCTTGAGCATCTGCTACCTCTATAGTCGTATCCCCATTTTCACTTGCTACTGCCTTTCCTTCTAGTGTATATGTATTTCCATCCGCATCCGTATAATTAAATGTAACAAGTCCCGTCTTTGCGAGCTCTTTTGCTGCATTGCTGGCGGTTTCAGCACTCACTGTTACCGGCTGGACCTCTGTTTCATCATTATTTGCAGCCTTTTTTCCACAACCTGACGAAACAAGTATTGTTGCTATTACCGTTGTTATTAATGTTGCTTTGATTAAATTTTTCCTTCTCATATTCTTTCTCCTCTTAAATATAAATTCGTAGATTTCGAACCTCTTCCTGTTTTGCATAATAATTCCATAAAAACATTATCAATATTTAATAGCAGCTTGTTTTTAATAACAGTCTGGAATATAACCTGCATTTATAATTTCTATAATCTATAGATACAATTAGCAGAGTTGTTATTATTAATTATTTTTCCATATTTGCTTATTTATAGTTCAATGCATTAGACTATCAAGGCTGTTAATAATAAATACATCTGTTGCATATAAATCATTTCCCATAGCCTAATTAAATAGTTCTAAACCTTACCCACTGCTCTTGACAAATAACCAATTAAATCAATAGAACCATTAGTAATCACCTATAACCAGCTTCTTCTATAAATGTAAACTTCCCAGGTTAATACAAAAAACTTTTATTTGTTATGTAATCCATTCTTTTCAAGACATAGAATAAACAACATAACATTAATGTCCTCTATGGTAATTCCTAAACATTCCCCTGTCTCAAACTATTAAATTGTTAAATAATCTCTTAAAATTATGGAATTATTATGATTTTAGTAAAGTAGTTAGCTATAAATCTCATCATATATAATATGATACCAGTGTCAAAAATGAACTTGTAACTCACTGATGTATATGGACTGATTCACTGTCTTGAAATGAATTCAATCCCCCTGCCACCTTACTATCACTTGATATAACGCATCACTATCCGACTATATATACGTTATATAGATTAATAAGACTTCATCATTATCAACTATAAGCTAAAACTATCTATCCTCTCTGAACGCCCTCATCCCTTTCTCTTTATATGTTTTTTATTATGTCAGTAATAAAAGCATTTTCACCCTAACATTTTTATACATTTATAATAGCACAGCATATGCACATAGTCAACTCTTTTATTTAATAATTATATTATTAGAATTTCATCATTAAATGCTCCTGTTGCAACTGATATTTCCATTATAATTATCGTAAAACATCCCGATTACAACCAGCATTTCCATTATAATCACCATTAAATATCCCAATTATAACAATATTTCCATTATAATTAATATCCCCGCCATAACTGCTATCTGCACATCTTACGTCTTCTATCATCTAATGGCGAAATGCATCCATACCAGCCACAACGGGGAATTTTTAACTAATATCCAGAAATATTACATTAATATTTTGCCTTTATGAATTCCGTCAATAATATATAACTGCTCTTTCTACCTTATATTAACATTTCAAGCTAACAAATAATATTTCCTGCCAATACAATATTTCTACTGACATCAACAAAAATATTTTCTGTCAGCATTAATAATAAACTATATCCACTACTAACTCTGCCAATAATCCATATTCACCACCCACATTACTGATAATCTCTCACCAAAAACATAGGCTTTATAGTTACAACCTCGTCATACTCTTCCTGCTCTACTGCAACACTTGAATTAAGTGCGCGTAAGTCATTCTTAAGTACAGCAAGTGCTTCATCAACCTCAACGGCTCTTCCTTCTTCGATAATATCAATCATCCTCTTAATAACTATTGGATGTGCATAATATGCAGGAACCGGAAATTCGGGATACTTTTCTATATAACTCTGCATATCATCAACAGCCATCTGAAGATGCGACTCTATGTACTTCCTGTTATTACGTGCCGTTGGAAGGACATTGGCACTTGAGAAAAAGAATATAGCTGCAAGTCCAAACAGAAGGAAATACATAGAAAATCCTGCGTGGGTTATAAGTGCATATATTCCATATATAAGCGAAGCTGCTCCAAGAAGAGTTATAAAAAGCGCAACCCACTTGTAAGCCGGATTACTCCTGTCATATACTCTCTTTCTCTTAGCACCTGCACTGAGCGTTATACTTAATTCCTCTTTATCATTAAGATAGCTAAGACAGTTATTAAGCGCTGCAACATTCTGCTTTGCCTTAGGTGACAGCACCTTTGCCTTCTTTTTAGCCATCTGTCTTTCTTTTTCTTTAAGCCTCTTTTCAGCATCTGCACTGTGTGTTCTTATATAAGAATAATTCTGTCTTATATAAGAAAGAAGCTGGTCGACATTCTCCTCAAACTTGAAATTACACTGCTTTTCCTGTCCATTATCATACTCTACTACAAGATATGGAATAGAAGCAAACAATCCTTTTCCTGTAAAACCGCCCTTACTCATAGCAATTCTTTTATATATTCTTTTAACAGAAGAAAGCGGTATATAATATCTCCTGTCAAAGTAAAAGCTATTAAGATATATAGCCTTCTCACCAACCCCACAAGGTCCGAACTTCCTACAGTTCTTTTTATCCTTTACAAGTTCTTCCTTTGATAATGAAGTCTGTGATAAACAATGTGGTTTAAATATCATACTCACTGCT
>ERZ791833.722-NODE-722-length-13667-cov-4.8278_pt1 | contig 13667 bp, 9 predicted proteins | sample MGYA00510294_ERZ791833 | MGnify/ENA primary metagenome ERZ791833 (study PRJEB30046, sample SAMN00715270) | human gut metagenome | study: EMG produced TPA metagenomics assembly of the A metagenome-wide association study of gut microbiota in type 2...
CCTCAGCCCTATTACTGGGGCGGCACCTGGATCTGCGGCGCAGCCGGCAGCGACAACATCGAGACCATTAAGGATGTTATGCAGAAGCTGACCTGCGATGAAGCTATCATGAAGCAGATCACCATGGATACGCAGGACTACACCAACAACGAGAAGGCTATGAACGAGATCGCAAACAGCGATTACAGCTCCGCTTTCCTGGGCGGCCAGAACCACATCGCTCTGTTTGCAGAGGCTGCAGCCAAGATCGATATGTCCAACGCCGGTCCGTACGATCAGGGCCTGAATGAGAGCTTCCAGAATGCATTCAAGGATTACTTTACCGGCAACGTGGACGAAGATACCGCAAAGGCAAACTTCGAGACCGCTATCAAGGAGAAGTATCCTGAGCTGACCGACGTGGTGTGGCCCGCATAATAGCAGCCGACCCTAAAACGGAAAAGTGAATACGCAGGGGCGGGCCGGACGCTGTTCCCGCCCGCCCCTGTTCTTTCCGCAAATTTATCAGGAGGCGATCCTTATGGGAGAAAAGAAAAAGAAAGGGTCGATCAGCTACGCGAAATGGGGCTACATCTTCATTGCGCCGTTCTTCATCATCTTCGCGGTATTCCAGCTGATCCCTCTGGCATCCACCATTTACTACAGCTTTTTTGAATATTACCGCAGCGGCCTGAAGATCATTGGCCCGAACTTTGTGGGCCTGAAAAACTACATTACCCTGTTCGCAACCGATCTGCCCAAGTACTTTGGCAACACGCTGATCCTGTGGATCATCGGCTTTATCCCGCAGATCGCCATTTCCCTGTTGCTGGCAGCATGGTTCACCGATCTGCGCCTGAAGTTGAAGGGCCAGACCTTCTTCAAGACGGTCATCTACATGCCCAACCTGATCATGGCCTCCGCCTTTGCAATGCTGTTCTTCGCGCTGTTCTCGGACAACGGCCCGGTGAACGCCGTGCTGCAGAGCATGGGCTGGATCGATGCACCCATCAGCTTTTTGAACACCGTGTGGGGCAACCGCGGGCTGATCGGCCTGATGAACTTCCTGATGTGGTTCGGCAACACCACCATCATGCTGATGGCGGCCATCATGGGCGTGGATCCCACCCTGTACGAAGCGGCTGAACTGGACGGCTGCACCCCGAACCAGATGTTCTGGAAGATCACCATTCCGCTGATCCGTCCCATCCTTGTTTACGTCATGATCACCTCCATGATCGGCGGCCTGCAGATGTTCGATGTGCCGCAGATTTTAACCAACGGCAAGGGCGGCCCGGACCGCACCTCCACCACCATGATCATGTACCTGAACAACCACCTGTTCAGCAAGAACTACGGCATGGCCGGTGCTGTATCCGTGGTGCTGTTCCTCGTGTGCGCAGTGCTGTGCGTTGTGGTCTACTTCTCCCTTACCAAGGAGGATGACGGCCTGACCCGCGCCCAGCGCAAAGAACTGAACGCCGCCAAAAAGGCAGTAAAAGGAGGGAAATGATTATGGCACACACTCCTAGAAATCAATCGGAAAAAGCAACACTGGCTGCACGCCGCGCATGGTGTTATCTGGTGCTGGTGCTCATCAGCTTTTTGTGCCTGTTCTTCTTCTATGTGCTGGTGATCAACTCCACCCGCACCCACTTCGAGATCCAGAAAGGCTTCTCGATGCTGCCGGGCAAATCGCTCATCACCAACTTCCAGAACGTGCTGGCCGATGCTAACATCCCTGTCATCACCGGCATCCGCAACAGCCTGATCGTCTCCGCCTGCTCGGCGGCGTTCAGCGTGTACTTCTCGGCCCTGACGGCCTACGGCATCTACGCCTATAACTTCAAATTCAAAAAGGCCGCGTTCGCCATTATCCTGCTGATCATGACCATGCCCACGCAGGTGTCCGCTCTGGGCTTTTTGCAGCTCATCACCAAGATGGGCCTGAAGAACAGCTTTATCCCGCTGATCCTGCCCAGCATTGCAGCGCCCACCGTGTTCTTCTTCATGAAGCAGTATCTGGACGCTTCCCTTCCCATGGAGATCGTAGAGGCTGCCCGCATCGACGGTGCAGGCGAGTTCTACACCTTCAACAAGATTGTGCTGCCCATTATGAAGCCCGCTCTGGCAGTGCAGGCCATTTTCTCCTTCGTGGCCAGCTGGAACAACTACTTCATTCCCGCTCTGGTGCTGGACAGCGCCGACAAAAAGACCCTGCCCATCCTGATCGCACAGCTGCGCAGTGCAGACTTCCTCAAGTTTGATATGGGCAAGGTTTACATGATGGTGGCCATCGCCATTCTGCCCGTCATCATCGTGTACCTGCTGCTTTCCAAGTTCATCGTCCGCGGTGTTGCTTTGGGCGGCGTGAAAGGCTGACGGCATTTTGCCGCAAACAGCAAGAGGGTCCCGGAGAAAATTCCGGGACCCTTTTGCTGTGTTTAGGATATAAGGAATTTTTGGAAGAGATCAGGAGAAAAAACAAGGCATACACATTCTGTCGGAGGTTCTAAGGGGATAAGATTTACTCGCCGCGGACGGCTGCGAAACCTGCTTCCAGATCAGCAATGATATCGTCGATGTGCTCAGTGCCGATGGACAGGCGGATGGTGTTCTGATAGATCTGCTGCTCGGCCAGCTCTTCGTCATTCAGCTGGCTGTGGGTGGTGGAAGCCGGGTGGATGACCAGACTCTTCACATCAGCAACGTTTGCCAGCAGGGAGAAGATCTTCAGGTTATCGATGAACTTGAATGCTTCCTCGCGGCCGCCCTTGATGTTGAAGGTAAAGATGGATGCACCGCCATTGGGAAAGTACTTCTCGTACAGGGCGTGATCCGGGTGATCCGGCAGGGAGGGGTGGTTGACCTTCTCCACCTGCGGGTGGTTTGCCAGAAACTCGACTACCTTCTTGGTGTTCTCCACATGGCGCTCGATGCGCAGGCTCAGGGTCTCGGTACCCTGCAGCAGCAGGAAGGCGTTGAACGGCGAAATGGTGGCACCGGTATCACGCAGCAGGATCGCACGGATGTAGGTGACAAAAGCTGCGGGGCCTGCTGCATCGGCAAAGGAAACGCCGTGATAGCTGGGGTTGGGGTCAGCAATGTTGCCGAACTTACCGCTTGCCTTCCAGTCGAACTTGCCGCTGTCCACGATGATGCCGCCCAGCGTGGTGCCGTGGCCGCCGATGAACTTGGTGGCGGAATGGACGACGATATCTGCGCCGTGCTCAATGGGACGGATCAGGTACGGGGTGCCGAAGGTATTATCGATGACCAGCGGCAGGCCGTGCTTGTGCGCGATGGCTGCAATGGCATCGATATCGGGGATATCGCTGTTGGGGTTGCCCAGAGTTTCCAGATAGACGGCCTTGGTGTTGAGCTGGATGGCATTCTCCACCTCAGCCAGATCGTGTGCATTGACAAAGGTAGTGGTGACACCGAACTGGGTCAGGGTGTGCTCCAGCAGGTTGTAGCTGCCGCCGTAGATGGTCTTCTGAGCCACGATGTGGTCACCGGCCTGTGCCAGTGCTTCGATGGTGTAGGTGATGGCAGCGGCACCGGAGGCGGTTGCCAGAGCAGCCACGCCGCCCTCCAGAGCAGCGATGCGCTTCTCGAACACGTCCTGCGTGGAGTTGGTCAGACGGCCGTAGATGTTGCCGGCATCTGCCAGACCAAAGCGGTCTGCTGCGTGCTGGCTGTTGCGGAACACATAGGAAGTGGTCTGGTAAATGGGCACTGCGCGGGAATCGGTTGCGGGATCGGCCTGCTCCTGGCCAACGTGAAGCTGCAGGGTCTCAAATTTATAGTTAGACATAGTATTTTACCTCTCTATTTGTACTTTTAGTATAATTTCCTGATACAAAAAATCCCGATGCGTGATACATAAGCGCACCGGGCAAACACAATTCAAAGCTATTCTGTCAACGTCACATTCGGGTACACATTCGTGCACAGCAAGAGGGCATCGTACAGTTCACAGCAAGATGTTCTGCCCGGTCACCGCACATTCGCCCACAGCGGAAGTTTGCATGCAGCAGGTCGTTCCAAATCAGCTTCATATCCGTGCCCTCCTTTCCCGTAAAACTCTTTCCTACTCATCTACAAACCGGCACCTCTATCTGCTCTGTACCGGGAAGCAAAACCTTTGCTTCCTTTTTCCCACTAGGTTTGTGGATTTGTTGTTTGCATTATATTCTCTCTTACCCAGTTTGTCAATAGGTTAATTCCGGTTTTTTTCAAATTGAGTTTTCTGCACGATGCGCAGCCCGCATTTGCAGCATCCCGTTGTGCAGTTCCAACAGGAGTAACACTTCTGCTTCTTCGAAAATTTTTATTTTTCCATTGATAAAACCTTAAAATTTTATTGTTATACTAAAGCTGTTCCTTGCAAACGCCCTGCAAATCGTTTATTATGGTAGCGTTCTTTTTTATCATCAAAGGAGTTTTTTCGATGCTGCATCGTTTCTTTCATTTTTTAAAGCAGAGCCTGCTTGTTGTTCTTTGCATCCTGCTGCTTGGCGGGCTGCTGGCAGGCGGTTGGTTCTTTTATCAGGGCAGGCAGCTGTACCGCAGTGCCGCCAGCAGTTACCCAGTGGCTTCCATGTACGACACCATCTGTGCCCGCGGGAGCTATACTTCCTACGATGCGCTGCCGCAGATCTATATTAACGCAGTCATCTGCACCGAGGACGAGCATTTTATGACCCACAAGGGCATCGACCCGGGGGCCATTGCCCGCGCCCTGCTGGCCGACCTGCGCACCCACTCGCTGGCCGAGGGTGGCAGCACCCTGACCCAGCAGCTTGCCAAGAACGAGCTGTTCACGCAGGACAAGCATCTGGCCCGCAAGGCTGCCGAGATGCTTGCTGCTTTTGATCTTGAAAAGACCTACTCCAAGCAGCAGATCTTTGAGATGTACGCCAACACCATCTATTTTGGCAGCGGGTATTATGGCATTGCAGAAGCTGCCGAGGGCTACTTTGGCAAGGAACCGGCCCAGCTGACCGATGTCGAAGCGATCTATCTGGCGGGTATGCCCAACGCGCCTTCCGCCTACGCCAGCAGCCCGGAGCTTGCCTTCAAGCGGATGCAGGTGGTGCTCAAGCGGATGGTCAAGTGCCGCGTGCTCACCCAGCAGCAGGCCGATGCCATTGCCGCAGATGCTGAAAACTTAACAGTTTAAACAAGACACCGCGCCCTGTCTGCTGCGGATCAGACAAGGCGCGGTGTTTTGTTTTGCGGTATTTGGTTTGGTAAAGGAGGAATCATGTTACCCGTTCAGGCGGTTGCGGCCCCGCCTGTCGGTAGCATTATCATACCAAAGAATTTCTGCGAAACCATGTTCTTTTTATGAAGATTTTGTAAACTCACTCCGGCGCTTTCATGCTTTCCACCATGCTGATATGCCGCACATGCCGCCGCATGGCAAAGCACACCACAAAGGTGAACAGCATCGTCAATGCCACTGCCAGCAGATAACTGTGGGGTGCAATGGTGCGAATAAACATCAGCTGATCCATTTCCACGGTCAGGACGATGAACCGGTGCAGCGGCACGCCCAGCAGCAGGCCCACGCCGGAGCCGATGAGGGACAAAAGCTCGATCTCGCGGAAGATGTAGCGGTACACTTCTTTGTCATAGAAGCCCAGAACCTTGATGGTGGCAAGCTCCTTTTTTCGCTCGGCAAGGTTGACGCTGATCAGGTTGTACAGCACCACCGCCGCCAGCGCCGCCGCGCACACGATGATCAGCACCACCACGTAGTTCAGGCTGCCGATCAGGCTGCCGAACATGGAGGTGGTGTCCTCGGTGAAGCTGACGCTGCTCACATAGTTGCAGTCCAGCAGCTTTGTGCGCAGGGCGTTGTACTCCGCCTCGGTGGTACAGCCGGTCAGGCCGTACACAGTATTCCACTCCGGTGTGCCGCCCAGCAGGCTCTCCAGCTGTGCACCGGACAGATACAGCCGGGTGAACATGTAGTTCTCGGTAATGCCGGTCAGCACCAGCGGCACGCGGCTCCCGTCTGCTGCCTCCACATAGAACGTATCGCCTACGCTCAGCCCCAGATTCAGGGCCGTTTTTTCGGTCAGGATCACGCTGTCCTCTTCAAAGGGAATGGGGTCGTGGCCCACCCGAGTGCGGAAGGTGAAGTATTCGGTCATCCGGGCATCGTCCTCCGCGCCTACGATGCTGACATCGGCGCTCCCGCCCTCTTCATTATAAAGGGTGGTGGACTTTGTGTAGAACGCGCCCCAGCTGTGGACCGCACTGCTGCTGTCCAGCGTGTCGGCAAGGCCCTGCTCCATGGTCAGCGCCTTTTCATCGCTGAGCGAGATGGTGAGATCGTTGTGGGTCAGCTGCCCGGACTGCTTGTCCACGATGGGCAGGATGGAATCCTGAATGCCAAAACCGATCAGCAGCAGCGCCGTGCAGCCTGCCACGCCCAGCACTGTCATGAAAAAGCGCTTTTTGTAGCGGAACAGGTTGCGGGCTGTGGTCTTTTGGGAGAAGCTCATGTGCTGCCACAGCGGGGTGATGTACTCCAAAAAGATGCGCTTGCCTGCCACCGGGGCCCGGGGCAGCAGCAAAGCTGCAGTCTTTTCCTTCAGGCTGGCACGGCAGGCGTTCCATGTAGCAAAACCGATGACGGCCGCGCTGATGGCTACGCTGGCTGCCGCCATGCCGGGGTAAAAGTGCAGCGTAAAGGTGGACATGCTGAAGATCATCTGGTAAGCATACCAGATGATGAGCGGGAACACCACAAAACCGATGACCATGCCCACGATGCTGCCCAGCACGCTGGCGCTGAGGGCATAGAACAGATACTTGCCTGCGATCTTTGCGTTGGAGTAACCCAGAGCTTTCAGAGTACCCAGCTGCAGGCGGTTCTCGTCCACCATGCGGGTCATAGTAGTAGTGGCCACCAGCGCCGCCACCAGGAAGAAGAACACCGGGAACACCCGTGCAATGGCATCCATGCGGTCGGCATACTGCTCAAAGGTGACAAAGCTCATGGTGGAGCTGCGGTCCAGCACATACCACTCGCCGCTCTTGATCTGGCTCACCTGCTCCTCGGCGTCGTTCAGCTGGGCAAGGCCGTCGGCCAGCTGCTGTTCGGCATCGGCCTTTCGGCTCTCGTACTCCGCGCGGGAATCGGCCAGCTGCTGCACGCCGTCGTTGTACTGCTGCCAGCCTTCGTCCAGCCGAGTGCGTGCCGCATCAAACTGGGTGTAGGCTGTGGCCGTGCCGGTGGTGAGCTGCAGCTGCCCCTGCAGAAGCTTTACCTTCATCTGGCGCAGTGCTGCCTTTGCCTCAGTCACCAGCTGCTCGTTGGAAAGGCTGGGCGAAGAGATCAGCCCCTGTGCATACATCTGGCGCTTGCCCTCGTCCAGCTGGGCCTGATAGCCATTCAGCTGGCCGCTGATGTTGTCGTAAGCATCCTGCGCCTTCTGCAGGGCATCCCGCAGGTCGGTGTACTCTTCATCGGCAGGTTCCGCTTCGTCCAGCGCTTTCTGCGCGTTGTGCAGAGCCGTTTCGGCATAGCCCAGCAGCGGGTCGGCCACCTTTTTCAGGTTCACCAGCATCTCGATCTGCTGCAGCTGATCCTCAAATTCCAGCAGTTGTTCCTCGCCGCTCACCAGCTCGTCCGCACCGCCCTGCATGGTATCCGGCAGGGCCTTTTTGTTGGCGGCAAGCTCCGCTTCGCCCGCGTCCAGCTGGGCTTTGGCGCTGTCCAGCTGTGCCTGTGCATCGGCCAGCTGCTGTTCTGCCTCCGCAAACTGACGGTCTGCTTCGGCTTTTTTGTCGTTGTACTCGGCCCGGGCGTCGGCCAGCTCTGCACTGGCGTCCTCGATCAGCTCCGCCCGCCGGGCCGTGCACTGTGCGCCGCTGATGGCCTTTACCCTTGCGGCTGTGTCATCCACTGCTGCCTGATACGCGTCCGAGTAATTATCATACAGGCCGGCATTTTTTACTTTGAGATAGCACGCCGTATAATAATTCGTGGTCAGGCTGCCCTCCGGCAGGAATACGATATCATCCAGCTGGCCGTCACCGGCGGTGCTGCTCTCCTTGTCCGTGGAAAAATGCTGCGGGTCCTGCACGGTGCCCACTACCGTGAACTGCTTCCGGCTCACATATTCGGTGTCCTCCGGCAGGGTGAGCACCGTGCCCGGCTCCACCGGGTCGCCGTAGCCCATCACATGCACCACGCACTCGTCCGGGGCCTCAGGCAGCCGGCCCGACAGCAGCACCAGACGGTCCATATTTTCTGCCGTGTCGGCCCCGGGGTCGGCGGGCAGCTGCTGCAGGCGCACCACCGCCGTCTCGCTCTGGCCCTGCCACTGGGCCTCCACGTCCTGATATTTCACCGGCTGCACAGCCTCCACGCCGTCCACGGCGGCAATGGCGGCAATGTCCTCCTCCGAAAGACCCAGCGTGGACAGTACCCGCAGGTCGAACACGTTCTGCTGCACGTAGTATTTCTGCCCGGCGATGCGCATGCTGGGCGCAAAACTCATCAGGCCGGTCAGCATCATCACGCCCAGCGCCACGATGCCGAACAGCGAGACCATGCGTCTCAGGTTGTCCTTCATTTCCCGCAGGATGTTTTTACGATAACTTTTCAGCACAGCTCTCACCACTCAATCTCCTGCACCGGCACAGGGTGCTCGTTGACCTGATTGGAGACGATCTTGCCGCTGCGTACCTGAATGATGCGGTCTGCCATCGCCGTCAGGGCGGTGTTGTGGGTAATAACGATCACCGTGCGGCCGGTGCGGCGGCAGGTATCCTGCAAAAGGGCCAGCACCTGCTTGCCGGTTTTGTAATCCAGTGCACCGGTGGGCTCGTCGCAGAGCAGAAGCTTGGGGTTTTTGGCCAGTGCGCGGGCAATGGACACCCGCTGCTGCTCGCCGCCGGAAAGCTGAGCCGGGAAGTTGTTCAGCCGCTCTCCCAGACCCACGCTGCGCAGGGTCTCTTTGGGGTCCAGCGGGTCGCGGCAGATCTCGCTGGCCAGCTCCACGTTCTCCAGTGCGGTCAGGTTCTGCACAAGGTTGTAGAACTGGAACACAAAGCCCACATCGTACCGGCGGTAGGTCGTCAGCTCTCTGGCGGTAAAGTGGCTCACATTCTGGCCGTCCAGCCAGACGTTGCCCTCGTCGCAGCTGTCCATGCCGCCGAGGATGTTCAGCAGGGTGGTCTTGCCTGCGCCGGAGGGCCCCACGATGATGCAGAACTCCCCCTTATCCACATAGAAATTCAGGTGGTCTGCGGCGGCGATCTTCACACTGCCGGTCTGATAATATTTGCAAACGTCCTCAAACTCCACAAAATGCTCCATGGCGTTTTTCCTTTCTATCGGGAATGCATACTGTTTCAATTTAACTATAACATCTCCCGGCAGACTTTGCAAAGACATCTGCGCAAATTTTCAAAAACTTAACAGAAAAGCGCAAAAAGGGCCGCTGCACATCTCTGCGTGCAGCAGCCCTTTCATCATTTGATCTCAGCGGTCAGCGCCCCACGATCAAATCGCGGCGGCAGCGCAGGCCCACGGTGAGGAAGGTGTTTTCGCCCAGTCGGCGCAGCACCACACGATCGGTGCCCTTCTGGCCCTCCACCAGCAGAGACAGGTTCAGGGTGGTGGAGCCCTTCTCAGTCTGGACCACCAGCGTGCTCACGCCCTCGTTCAGCAGGGTCTGCATGTCCTGCACGGTGGTGCGGAAAGTAGCAGAACCGGCGGGCACATCCAGCGTCAGCACACTGTCCTTCTGGCGGGCAGTGTACAGCACTTCTCTGCCGAACAGGCCTTTGACGGTGTAGCGGGCCTCGCTCTTTTTTGCCGCTGCATCTGCGGACGGGGCGGCCAGCTCATCGCCGGAGATCAGCATGATATTGCCCTGAATGGGGTTTCCCTCCGGTGCACCGTAGCCGCCGTAGGTGGGGTCCTTTTCGCCGATCGCCACATCGGCGCTGTGCAGGGCGATATCCCCCTGCACCATCTGCTCCTGCGGAGGCAGATAGCCTGCGGCAGCAGGGTCGTTGATGTCTGCCTCTGCGGCAAATGCGCCCACGCTCAGCATGGCGGCAGCACCCAGCACTGCAGCGGTGGTGGTGACAGTACGGACAAATTTATGGTTCAGTTTCATTTGGAATACCTCCGTTGACGGCGGTTTTGCACCGCACATTTTTGTTTTGTGGAAAACCATGGTCTGCCATGCGGTGTAATACAAAACCGCCGCATCTGTCTTATAAACGGATGCGGCGGCGGGATTATTGCAGCGGACTAAAAAAATTTTTTGGAAGCTCTGCCGCCGGGGTCACTGGGCCTGTGCCGGTTCCCGGTTCAGGATCTCCATGAACTCCTCGCCGGTGATGGTCTCCTTCTGGTACAGATACTGTGCCAGCTCGTCCAGCTTGGCGCGGCTGTCGGTCAGGATGCGGACAGCCTTTTCGTGCTGAGCCTTGACCAGCTCCACCACCTTCTGGTCGATCTCGCGCTGGGTCTGCGCCGAGCAGGCCAGCGAGGTGTCGCCGCCCAGATACTGGTTGTTCACGGTCTCCAGCGCCACCATGTCAAAGTCCTTGCTCATGCCGTAACGGGTGAGCATGGCACGGGCAAGCTTGGTGGCCTGCTCAATATCGTTGGAGGCACCGGTTGTGATGGAATGGAACACCACTTCCTCGGCGGCGCGTCCGCCGGTGAGGGTGGCGATCTTGTTTTCCAGCTCTTCCCTGCTCATCAGGTAGTGGTTGCCCTCGTCCACCTGCATGGTGTAGCCCAGTGCGCCGGAAGTGCGGGGGATAATGGTGATCTTCTGCACAGGGGCAGAGTTGGATTGCTTGGCCGCCACCAGTGCATGGCCGATCTCGTGGTAGGCCACGATGCACTTTTCCTTGTCGGTGAGGATGGAGTTCTTCTTCTGGTAGCCTGCAATGACCACCTCGATGCTCTCCTCCAGATCAGCCTGGGTCACGCTCTTGCGGCCTGCACGCACGGCGCGCAGGGCTGCTTCGTTGACGATGTTGGCAAGTTCCGCACCGGATGCACCGGAAGCCATGCGAGCCACGGTGTTGAAGTCGATGCCCGGGGCCAGTGCCACCTTTTTGGCGTGCACTTTCAAAATCTCTTCGCGGCCCTTGAGGTCGGGCAGCTCCACCGGCACGCGGCGGTCAAAGCGTCCGGGACGTGTCAGGGCCGGGTCCAGCGAATCCGGGCGGTTGGTGGCCGCCAGAATGATGACGCCGGTGTTGCCCTCAAAGCCGTCCATCTCGGTGAGCAGCTGGTTCAAAGTCTGCTCACGCTCGTCGTTGCCGCCGAGATTGCCGCTGTTGCGCTTCTGACCGATGGCATCGATCTCATCGATGAACACGATGCAGGGGGCCTTTTCCTTGGCCTGCCGGAACAGGTCGCGCACCTTGGATGCGCCCATGCCCACGAACATCTCCACGAATTCAGAGCCGGAAATGGAGAAGAACGGCACGTTGGATTCGCCTGCCACGGCCTTAGCCAGCATGGTCTTGCCGGTGCCCGGAGGGCCCACCAGCAGGATGCCCTTGGGCATGGATGCGCCAATACTCTCGTACTTGCCGGGATCGTGCAGGTAATCCACGATCTCCTGCAGGTTTTCCTTTGCTTCATCCTCACCGGCCACATCCGCAAAGCGGATGCCGTGGGTGGACTGCACATAGACCTTGGCGTTGGACTTGCCCACGCCGCCGAACATCATGGACCCCGGGCCGCCGCCGGCCTTTTCCATCAGCTTTTTGTTCATCTGATTGCCGATGAAGCTGAACAACAGGATGGGCAGCAGGAACCAGATCAGGAAATTGAGCATCGGCGACCCCTGCTCCACGATCTCTCTGGAAAACTGTGCTCCGGCATCATACAGGCGCTGGGTAAGCTCCGGGTCGTTCATCAGGCCGGTCTTGTAGACCTGCTTTTCCTCTTTATCGGTAAAAATGATCTGGTTGGATTCAATATCCACACGGCCGATGTTCTTTTCCTCGGTCATGGTCATAAAGGTACCGTAGTCCACTTCCTCCACCTGACGCTCGCTCATCCACGGCAGCAGCACAAGGTTGAGCAGCAGCAGGACCGCCAGCACGATGGCGTAGTAGATCGCCAGCGGCTTTTTGGAAGGTTTGACTTCTTTCATGTGGCAATTCCTCCTTTGGTTCCTGATGCAAGTAGTATAGCACAGTAAAACCGGGCGCAACAGCAATTCGAGCAGAACTTTCCAAAAACTTAGCAAATTGTTAACATTAACGCCTCGTGCACAATTTTGGGAAATTCTGCCCCTTATTTTGTGAAATTGTTTCATTTTGAGAATGAGTCAGATTGCTTGACACTGCCCGCGAATCATGCTAAACTTAGTCCACTTTGAAAAAAGCACAAATGCGTTGACGGGGAAAAAACGATTTTCTTCTGCGTACAGAGAGCCGCCGGGTGGTGCAAGGCGGGTGCAGAGGGTTTCGGTTACTGGCCCCTGAGCGGCAGGGCTGAACACACAAGTAGGCTCTGACGGATGTCCACCGTTACAAGGACAGCGATTCGCCGCAAAAAGCCGATCGTGCAAAGCGGCTGTGCCCAAAGGCGCAGCAAAGAGAGTGGTACCACGGGTGCCCTGTAGTTTGAACTTTACAGGCTCTCGTCTCTCAAGGTTTTCGCCTTGAAAGACGAGAGCCTTTTCGTATATCTGCCTTTTGGAAGCAGGCTTGCCCTCTCCGTCACGGCTTACGCCGTGCCACCTCTCCCAAAGTGAGAGGCCTTGGCAGTACGGCAAAGTTTTCGGTTTTGCCAAGGGCTCCCCCTTTGGGAGAGCTGTCGAACGAATGTAAGACTGAGAGGGCAAGGACGCTCACAAAGAGCATGGAGCAAGAAGTGTAAATCGTTTGGGAGGACGCACATTATGATGGACGCAACCAAGTACGCTCCGGGTTACTACCCGGTACCCGCAGGCTATGACAGCTGGGTAAAGAAGGATCACATTGAAAAAGCCCCCGCATGGTGCAGTGTGGACCTGCGCGACGGCAATCAGGCCCTGATCGTACCCATGAGCCTTGAGGAAAAGCTGGAGTTCTTCCAGATGCTGGTCAAGATCGGCTTCAAGGAGATTGAGGTGGGCTTTCCTGCCGCCAGCGATACCGAGTACGAGTTCCTGCGCACCCTGATCGAGAAGAACATGATCCCCGAGGATGTCACCGTGCAGGTGCTGACCCAGTGCCGCGACCACATCATCCGCAAGACCTTCGAGGCCGTCAAGGGCGCACCCCGCGCGGTAATCCACTTCTACAATTCCACCTCTGTGGCCCAGCGCGAGCAGGTGTTCCACAAGAGCAAGGAGGAGATCAAGCAGATCGCCACCGACGGCGCAAAGCTGGTCAAGCAGCTGAGCGAGGAGTATGATGGCAACTTCCTGTTCGAGTACAGCCCTGAGAGCTTTACCGGCACCGAAGTGGACTATGCGGTGGATGTGTGCAACGCCGTGCTGGACATCATGCAGCCCACCCCGGACCGCCCCATGATTATCAACCTGCCCGTTACCGTGGAAATGAGCATGCCGCATGTCTACGCAAACCAGATCGAGTACTGCGACAAGCACCTGAAATACCGCGACAGCGTCATCATCTCCACCCATCCCCACAACGACCGCGGCACCGGCGTGGCCTGCGCAGAGCTGGCC
>ERZ791833.723-NODE-723-length-13648-cov-3.71618_pt1 | contig 13648 bp, 10 predicted proteins | sample MGYA00510294_ERZ791833 | MGnify/ENA primary metagenome ERZ791833 (study PRJEB30046, sample SAMN00715270) | human gut metagenome | study: EMG produced TPA metagenomics assembly of the A metagenome-wide association study of gut microbiota in type 2...
GTCTCTGCCTGTAAAACTGCCTTCGCCAGTTCCAGATTTTTCGTTTTTTCTTCTGTGGAAAGTTTTAAAAAATGCATTGCTCATACAACTTCCTACACCCTATATAAGTTTATATAATTTTTCACAACAAGGTGATGAACTTTCTCTCTATTCTGTAAATAATCAACATGTATCCTTTTGAGTTTCTGATACCATTCTTTTTTCCACATCTTCCATACAAATTCTGATCCCCGTTATTATATATTTACAACTGCAGTTCCTACAAATCCCACCATTGTTTTCGCATTTTGATACAAACGCATAATAGTTTACAAAAATTTTACTGTAAATTCGTATATCCTCACAAATGCGTTATTATATAGATGATGTTATAATACATAGAATAAATACAGGAGAAATCTAAACATATGTCAGAAGTGGTTCACAGGAAGAAAAGACTTTCCTCCTTTAAATTAATTGTACTGGGCTTTGCCGCTGTCATTTTTTTCGGCGCACTGCTGCTGATGCTTCCGGTCTCTTCGGTTTCCGGAACACAGACTCCTTTTCATGAGGCACTATTCACCTCTGTTTCAGCGGTATGTGTCACAGGGCTTGTTGTACAGGACACCGGCAGTTACTGGTCTTCTTTTGGACAGGCAGTTATTTTGCTGCTGATCCAGACCGGCGGGCTGGGTGTCATCACCGTTGCTGTTTCCTTTGCCATTTTATCCGGACGGAAAATTTCGCTCATGCAGCGCAGTACAATGCAGGATGCAATTTCTGCACCGAAAATCGGCGGTATTGTCCGCCTGACCAAATTCAGCGTACAGGGTACATTATTTATTGAATTGCTCGGCATGACTGCCATGCTTCCGGTTTTCTTCCGTGATTATGGCATCAAAGGCATCTGGATGGCAGCCTTTCACTCTGTATCTGCATTTTGCAATGCCGGTTTTGACCTTCTGGGAACTTCCAGCCAGCCGTTTGTATCTCTGAGCAGATACATCGCCAACCCACTGATCAACCTCGTAATTATGCTTTTGATCATAATTGGTGGCATCGGCTTTCTGACGTGGGACGATATCTGCACCCATAAATGGCATATCAGACGTTATCGCGTACAGAGCAAAGTCATTCTTTGGACATCGGCTTTACTTATTATAATTCCGGCCGTATTCTTTTTTGTTGTGGATTTTACGGGTTCATCAACCGGCACCAGACTGCTGGCCTCCACGTTTCAGTCTGTAACAACAAGAACTGCCGGTTTTAACACCGCAGATCTTACAGCAATGACACCGACATCAAAATCTGTTATGATTATGCTGATGCTGATCGGAGGATCTCCCGGCTCTACTGCAGGCGGCATGAAAACAACAACTTTTGCAGTCCTTATTTTAAATATGGTTGCCACGTTCCGCCAGAAAGAGGACATTGAAATTTTCGGTCGGCGGCTTGACAGTCATGCCATTAAAAATGCGGCCACCATCGTCGCTTTATATATCATTTTGTTCTTTATTGGAGGGATTGCCATCAGTTCCATCGAACACCTTCCGCTTCTGGACTGCCTGTTTGAAACGGCATCCGCTGTCGGAACCGTCGGACTTACACTTGGAATTACACCAACTCTCGGCATCCCGTCCCAGCTGATTCTGATCCTTCTGATGTTTTTCGGCAGAGTCGGTGGGCTTACCTTAATTTATGCGGCAATTTCCATAAAACAAAACGGAGTAAAACTGCCGCTCGAAAAGATAACAGTTGGTTAAAAAGGAGTTGAAAATACCATGAAAAATATATTATTAATTGGATTAGGAAGATTTGGAAGACATGTTGCCATACAGCTGAACAATCTTGGTCACGAAGTGATGGCAGTCGACAACAACGAAGAACGTGTCAATGAGGTTCTTCCGTTTGTCACCAATGCTCAGATCGGTGACAGTACCAATGCCGATTTCTTAAAATCCCTTGGCATTGGTAATTTTGATGTATGTATGGTAACGATAGGTGGAAATTTCCAGAATTCCCTTGAAACTACTTCCCTGCTCAAAGAACTCGGTGCAAAAACGGTTGTATCGCGTGCAGAACGGGATGTACAGAAAAAATTTCTTCTGCGAAACGGTGCAGACGAAGTTGTTTATCCGGAAAAACAGATTGCAGAGTGGGCTGCTATCCGGTATACTGCCGATCACATACGCGATTATATTCAGGTGGATGAGGCACATGCAATTTTTGAAGTGGAAGTTCCGGAAAACTGGATTTCCAAAACAATCGGTCAACTGGATATCCGGAAAAAATTCGGAATCAATATTGTTGCCATCCGGGAAGACGACAAAATTAATATGGCAATTTCTCCAAATACCATATTCCAGTCTGGTACCACATTGCTTGTTCTCGGTGAATATAAAGAACTTCAAAAATGTTTCCGTATGTAGTTTCTATTTCCATAACAGATTCCACAGGTTCTGATAAGCAGCTGTTTCATACAGATTTATATAATTACATGCCGTACTTCTCTGCCGGAAAGCCGGATATAAAAATCCTGCTTCCGGCAGTCCCGGCTCATATTCTCCCACCAGCGATCCCACGGCACACAGCAGATAATTATATACTTCCTCGGAACCTTCCTGCCATTCCTTATCGGTTCCTTTCACTGGAACATCATACATTCCATGAAACAAAAAACAATAACTTTCTTTTCCCGGTGCAACACGTTCCCCGATCATTTCATAAAGCAGATCCAAAAACGCATCGTTCTGCAGCCCGGACTCTTTGATTCCATCCAGAAGCTGCCAGATACTTCCCGGCTTTCTTGCGGTTTCCGGAATCCGGTAATCCTTCAGCTGTTTGTTGGTCTCTGCCTGTAAAACTGCCTTCGCCAGTTCCAGATTTTTCGTTTTTTCTGCTGTGGAAAGTTTTAAAAAATGCGTGTTGAATGTACCATCTATATATCCTTCTGCATCATAATATGCACCGGCGATCCGGTCAATGTGTGACCGCGCCGGAGTCATGCGCCGTGTCAGTTCGAGCATGTCTTCCCGATTAATCATGATTTCCTTCTCCGATCTTCATTTAAGAAAATTATACTGGTATTTTCCAGATTTTCCAAGAGAATATCAGATTATAATTTACATAATCCTGTTATTTTTGTATATTTAATCGCATAATAGTATGTAAGTGTGCTGTTTCTGCGGAAATAGTTGAGTCTGCAGGCATTCCTGTGATATGATACATTTACACGGGCAAACGTGTAATTAGAGGAGGGTACTGCATGGGAAATTATTTAAACCAGGATGGAAAAAAATTTTACGAAATTACACATTCTGATATCTACGTGGATAAGACAGAATTATTGACCTATACAAATTCTGTCTTACAGACTCTGCAGAAATATATATGTATCAGCCGTCCCCGCCGTTTTGGGAAATCAATAACCGCCAGCATGATTGCTGCCTACTACAGCCGTGGCTGTGATGCAAAAGAACTCTTTTCCCCATATAAAATTGCCCGGAATCTGGATTTTGACACCTATCGTAATAAATACAACACCCTGTTTTTAAATATGCAGGAATTTTTAAGCCGGACGAAAAACATCTATGAACTGCTTGATCGCATGAAACGGCTGGTACTGCGGGATTTAAAACGGGAATACCCGAATGTTGATTATTTTGATGATACAGATCTTATTGAATCCATGCAGGATGTATATCAGGAAACTAACTGTCCTTTTGTCGTAATCATTGATGAATGGGACTGTATTTTCCGGGAATACAAACAGGATAAAGAAGCCCAGGAAATCTATCTGGATTTTTTGAGGGATATGCTAAAAGATAAGTCCTGTATTGCACTCGCTTATATGACAGGAATTCTTCCCATCAAAAAATACGGAACCCATTCCGCTTTAAATATGTTTGATGAATTTTCCATGATAAATCCGGGACCTCTTGCATCCTATGTCGGCTTTACCGAACTGGAAGTCGCTGCCCTTTGTACAGATTATCATATGGATCTGGATGAAATAAAAGCATGGTATAATGGATACTCTTTTGAAAAAATACCATCCATCTATAATCCGAGGTCTGTTGTAAGCTGCATGCGTTTTGGGAAAATTGGAAATTACTGGAACCAGACAGAAACATTTGAAGCCCTGCAGATTTATATCGATATGAATTTTGAAGGATTAAAAGATGATGTTCTCAGTATGATAGCCGGGGAATCCGTTCCTGTCAATACCGGAAGTTTTACCAATGATATGACAACCTTCCGCACCGAAGATGATGTGTTGACTCTTTTAATCCATCTGGGCTATCTTAGCTATGACTACGAAAACAAAACCGTAAAAATACCAAACAATGAAGTGCGTGAAGAATACGTTAACAGTGTTTCCGTATCCGACTGGGGCGAAATTTCTAAAGCCCTGAAAAATTCAGCAGACACCCTGCAGGCAATCTGGCAGGGAAGACCAGAACAGGTAGCACTTGGGATTCAGCAGGCGCATTTTGAGACATCACATATCCAGTATAATGATGAAAATGCGTTAAGTTATACGGTTTCACTGGCACTCTATGCCGCACGCAATTTCTATACGATACACAGGGAATTTGCCGGCGGTAAGGGATTTGCGGATATGGTATTTCTTCCACGGAAGAAGTTTCCGGATAAACCAGCACTTGTTATCGAATTAAAATGGGATCATAGTGCACAGGGCGCAATCACGCAGATTAAACAAAAACAATATTGTGAAAGCCTGAAAGAGTATCATGGAAACCTTTTACTGGTCGGAATCAATTACGATACCAAAAGCAGGATTCATACATGTAAGATAGAACCATTTTCTTTGTAAGAAACGGGAGGGCACTGCCCTCCCATTTCTTATAGCATTTTTTCAATTTCTTCCCTCTCCGGCATCACACGGAGCGCGCCTTTACGCGTCGTAATCAGAGAAGCCGCCGCATTGGCAAAACGAAGCATCTCTTTCAAATTTTTCTCTTCAAGCCCCTCCAGTCCATGCCCCAGCACATAATGCAGAACACACGCACAGAACGTATCTCCCGCACCGGTCGTCTCAATCGTATTTGGCTGAAGAAACGGCTTTGCCTCCACAATTCTGTCTTTATAATACGCCCGGCTTCCCTCTTTTCCCATGGAAACCAGTATGAGCGGAACCGGATAGCGTTCCCGTATCCAGCGGACTCCATCCGTATAATCTTCTTTACCCGTCAGCCACTGGATTTCATTATCCGATATTTTTAAAATATCACACTGTCCCAGACCATATAACACCTGTTCCCTGGCATCTTCCATGGAGTCCCAGAGCGGTTTGCGGATATTCGGATCAAAGGAAATGAGCGCGCCTGCTTCTTTTGCGACCGCGATCGCTTTTTTCGTTGCTGCGCGGACACCCGGATGCGTCATGGACAACGTTCCAAAATGAAAGATTTTTGCTCCGCGGATTATTTCCTCCGGCAGTTCTTCTTCCGTCAGCATCATGTCCGCGCCCGGATTGCGGTAAAAGGAAAAATCCCGGTCTCCATCCGGATACGTATGTACCAGTGCCAGCGTTGTGTGCACCTTGTCATCCTTTAAAAGTCCGGCTGCATCAATCCCGACTTCCGTGATCGCATCTTCCAGCTGCTTTCCGAAAAAATCGTTTCCTACTTTTCCGATAAAAGTCGTCCTGTGTCCTAAGCGCGACAGCATTGCCAGCACATTGCACGGTGCGCCTCCTGGATTTGCCTCAAACAGCGGATTGCCCTGCCCGCTGACTCCGTTTTCGGTAAAATCAATGAGCAGTTCCCCCAAAGCCACTACGTCCATGTTCTCTTCCTCCTGTTACTTTTTATAATACAATATCATACTTTTCGACCGTAATATACATCTTTTTATCGCTGAAAAACCGGATTCCCTCTGCCTCCAAAGGGGTACAGACCGCCGTTGTTGCCACCTGCTGCCCGTCATTGATAAAAAGCTCAATGGACTGACGGTCCAGAATAAACCGCATTTTTTTAAGTCCTTTTGGATCTGCAATTTTAATTTTGCGCACGCAGACCACATCTTTTGTCACACCACAGTATGTGCGGTCAATCTCCAATATTCCTGTTCCCTTATGATAAGTAAAAGCGGTCTCGTATTCCTCATCTGCGGCAAGCTGTATGGAAAAAACGTTAAAATCCTGTTCATCCATTGTAACAGTCAGATCCATCGTCCGTCCACAAATGCCGGAAAGTGCTGTCTCACCATCAATCTCTGCATGTTCATAATGACACGGATTCTTATGATACTGCGCAAGCTCCCGTACCGGCTGCTGCCAGATCTGTCCGTCTTTTACTTCCAGTTCCCGCGGAAGAGTCATCATGCCCTGCCAGTCCTGCGTATCCGGCACCACACAGGCATCCCATGACTTCATCCATGCAATCATCACACGCCGCCCATCCGGGAGAAGTGTGGTCTGAGGTGCATAAAAGTCCAGTCCGTAGTCAATCGTATGCGGTTCTTCTTTTTCAAATATATGCGAATTTTTATCGTAATTTCCAAGAAAATAAACAGAATTATTTCCATTGTGGAATTCGTATTTTTCCGCTTTCATATTCTGTGGGGAACAGATCAGTACATGTTTATCTCCCAGTGGGAAAAAGTCCGGACATTCCCACATCGTTCCGACTTTTCCGGTACTGTTTGCCGCAAGAACGGTCTCAAATTTCCATTCTTTTAAATCTTTGCTGGAACAGAGCACGACCTGTCCGATCTGCCTGTTATCCTTGCTTCCGACAATCAGATAATAGGTGTCCTCTTCCTTCCAGATTTTCGGGTCACGGAAATCAATCCGGCTGCAGTTTTCCGGCAGCATCTCCCCGGTCACAACCGGGTTGTTTTCATACTTTACATAATCCCTGCCATCCCCGAATGCGATGCACTGGTTCTGTCGTTCCTCTTCCCTGCCGTCCGGCAGTGTAATCTTTGTGACACCGGTATAGACCAGCACATGTTTGTTATCCGCTTCAATAGCACTTCCGGAAAAACATCCGTTCCGGTCATAGTCCTGATCCGGTGCAAGTGCTGCCGGAAGCTGTTCCCAGCTTATCATATCCGTTGTCACACTGTGCCCCCAGTGCATCGGTCCCCACTCCCTTGCATATGGGTAATACTGGTAAAACAGATGGATTTTTCCATCGTAAATGGAAAAACCGTTCGGATCATTGATCCATCCGGCAGGTGCCGAGATATGAAACAACGGTCTGGTATTTTTATCGGTCTGTGCTGCTTTTTCTGCCTCATATGCTCTTGCTTTTTTTAACATCTCACTCATGCAAATTCTCCTGTTTATTTATCGTTACTGTGAACAGTACCTATTTTTCTTCTTTCAATGACTCCTGATACTGATCAAAATATTTCTGTTTGATTGCCAGATAATCGGAAAGCCCGTATTTCTCCATTTTCTTTAAATAGGAATCCCACTCTTTGTCGATTCCGCCATTTAAAATCCAGTCTGCTTTTTTCTGCTCCGCATATTTTTTAATATCGGTATCATACTGGGATACTTTATTGGTATCGTCAATACTCATAAACACATTCGGATATACATACTTGCTTTTCATATCCTTCAGATATGTTTCATGCATATTGTCCAGACGCCATTTGGCATCCGCCGGCTGTGTGACATACATATCATAATACTCATTGAGAACTGCAAGCGGTCCGTTGACGGACTGCGCCTCACGTACTTCTACCGGTGACTGGTCGCCCAGATCCAGATGCTTCAACATTTCACCGCCATCTTTATTTGTGGACAGTTCAAAAATATTAAACGAATCCTTTTCCCCATAACTTCCCCAGTTATTCTGCGGGGACTGAAGCGGCGCATACATCTGATCAATCCAGGCTGCCGCCAGTGCCGTGTTCCGGCAGCTGGATGTAAGCACGCAGCGGCCTCTGTCAAAACCACTTGTTTCACTGTTATTCTGTCTTGTGATATTTCTGGCTCCCTCCGGACCGGTCAGTGCCGGAAGCATCACATAATCGGTATTGTTGTCAATATTTGCAATATCCCAGGTAAAGCAGAGACCGTAACGGTGATTTTTACCTTTTGCCACATAGGTTGACCACTCCTGCGTAAATGCCTCCGGATCTACAAGATCCTCTGTTACCAGCTTATGCAGCCATTCGATGCCTTCTTTGTAACCTTCCTGCACGGTCGTATAAATCACGGTTCCGTCATCTTTTACGGCAAAATGATCGCCCGTATCTCCATATCCTTCGCCAAATCCGTTGATGAGAATCGCCGGATCCTGATCGCCATTGTTGATGATAAATGACATCGGAATCACATCTCCCTCGATATCAAACTGTTTTTTCAGATCATCCGCATGATCCCGGAACGCAATCAGCACCTGTTCCAGTTCATCGGTTGTCGTTGGAATATCCAGTCCCAGATAATCCAGCCACTTTTTATTGATATAAGGAATATCCCCGATTGCCTGAATGGCTTCTTTCCCTGCGCCAAGCTGCTCAATCCACGGAAATGAATAAATATGTCCGTCCGGTGCAGTACACATCGTCCGGTATTCCGGATATTTCTCAAAGACCGCCTGAAGGTTTGGCATATATTTGTCAATCAGATTTTCCAGCGGAATAATAATTCCCTGCTTTGCATAACGAAGCAGATCATAATCGCTCATTCCTGCATTAAACAAACCATCCGGAAGGTTTCCAAACTGTGCCAGTGCCAGATTCTTTTTATCGGAAAACTGGTCTGCCACAAAACAGGTCCAGTCAATATGTACATTCGTCTGTTTTTCGAGTCTCTTAAAAATAATCCGCTCGTTCGGATTCTGCGTAGAGGTTGCCGGAGCACTTGTGATAAATGATAATTCTGCCTGTTCTTTCAGTGGAAACTGCACTTCGGAAACCGGTATATCCGGATTGATCTCTGCCTCCAGATGCTGCTCTTTTCCGCATCCTGCCACGCCGGTCATCATAGCAAATACCAGTCCGAGTGCCAGGCATTTTTTAATTTTTCTCTTCCACATATCTGTACCTGTCCTTTCTGCTTAACCTTTTACCGATCCAACCATAACACCTTTGTCAAAGTATTTCTGGAAAAATGGATACATAATAAGCAATGGTAAACTTGATACTACAATTGTTGCGTATTTTAACTGTTCGGCAACTTTTGCCATCTCCGCGGTACTCTGAATATCCGCGATCATGCCCGGCTGCGGTGTATTCTGTACCAGAATGGAACGCAGAACCAGCTGCAGTGGCTGTAAGTTTGCATCATTTAAGTAAATCATCGCATCAAAATAACTGTTCCACATACCGACAAAAGACCACAGTGCCAGCACCGCGATAATCGGTTTGCACACCGGCATCATAATCTGGAAGAAATGCTGGATCTCATTTGCCCCGTCAATCGCGGATGCCTCCCGCAGTTCTTTTGGAATGGACTGATAGTACGTTCTTGCCAGAATCATATTCCAGACATTAAATGCTCCCGGAATGAGAATTGCCCACACGGTATTTACCATATGAAGCTGATTGATCAAAATAAAAGTCGGGATCATTCCACCGCCGAAAAACATGGTGATCAGAAAAATCACGTTAAAAAATTTTCTTCCGACAAATTCTTTTTTCGACATCGGATACGCTGCTAACAATGTGACAAATACAGAAATTGCCGCAAATGCCAGTGAATACAAAAACGAATTTAAAAATCCTCGCCAGATCATTCCGTTTTCCAGCACACGCCGGTATGCATCCAGTGTCCAGTCTTTGATGTGAAAACTCAGTCCCTGATTATTCAATACCGTCGGGTCCATAAAAGATGCCAGAACAACATAGACCAGCGGAACAACAATTGAAAGAACAAACAGTCCAAGAATGGCATAACCGATTCCAAGCACCAGCCGGTCTGTCCGTGAATATTTCATTTTACTAACTGTTTCCATTTCACGTTCCTCCTATAATCCTTCTCCATCGTTTAATTTCTTTACCACCCAGTTCACAAATATAAGCAGGATCACATTGATCACCGAATTAAACAGTCCCACTGCCGTAGAATAACCGTAATCGCCATTCAAAAGACCTATCCTGTATACATAGGTTGATAAAATTTCAGAAGCCGGTAAGTTCATATCTGTCTGCAGGGCATATGCCTTTTCAAAGCCGATGCTCATAATGTTTCCGGCCTGTAAAATAAACTGGATCACGATAATATCCTTAATTGCCGGAAGTTCCACATACCAGATCTGCTGCAAAAGATTTGCACCATCCACAATGGCTGCCTCTTCCAGTTCCTTGCTTGCATTGGATAATGCTGCAGTATACATGATGGATGCCCATCCTGCTCCCTGCCAGATTCCGCTTGCAATATAAATGGTACGGAATGCGGACGGCATGGTCATCCAGTTTGTATTCGTTCCCAGCAGACGGTTTAACGGTCCTACCGGAGATAAAAACATACGCACCATACCACAGAGCACGATGACGGAAATGAAATTCGGTGCATAGATCAGCAGCTGGATTTTTTTCTTAATCCCCGCCTTGCGGATACGGTTCAGTAAAAGTGCCAGAATAATTGGTATCGGAAAACTCCAGAGAAGTCCAAAGATACTCAGCTTTAATGTGTTCAGCAGGTAGTTCATAAAATCCGGTGATGATAAAAACCTCTGAAAATATTCCAGCCCCACCCACGGGCTTCCCAAAACTCCTTTAATGACATTGTAATCCTCAAATGCAATCAGAAGTCCTCCCATCGGAAGATACTTGAAAATGATTGTGAGTAACAGTGCCGGCATCAGAAAAAAAACATACAGCTGCCAGTTTTTCTTTATATAAGACAGCTTACTCCCCATGGTTTGTTTTTTCGCAGAGCCGACTTGTTTTGCCAGTTTTTTCATGCGATTGCTCCTCCCTTTTCATCGTATTATTCGTTCTGCTTTGATGTAACCGGTAAAGTAACCGGTTACTTTTATATTCTGATAGTACAACAAAGTTTCCGATATGTCAACACTTTTATTTGTTAAAGTAACCGATTACGTAACCAGTTTTTTTCATTGCTATTTTTCTTTCCGGTTGTTATACTATGGATAAAACAGATAAAGGAGACAGCTTTCAGATGGGAAAGAAACAGGTAACATTTGCAGATATTGCAGCATATACGAATTTTTCAAAGACAACCATTTCCAGATATTTTAATCATCCGGACTCCCTGACGCTTGAAAATCAGGAGAAAATTTCACAGGCTCTTGATACTCTGGGTTACAAAAAGAATAAGCTTGCAAAGGTTCTTGCCAATGGAAAGAGTGAATTTATCGGAATCATTATTCCGAACCTTTATCTGCACTATTATTCGGAAATGCTTACACAGATTCTTTCCAGCTACCACGATTTTCATTATAAATTTCTCGTATTCGTCAGCGACAACGGATCGTCCGAGGAGGAACAGTACATTGATGAACTGATGGCATACCAGATTGAGGGCCTGATCGTGTTAAGTCACACACTTCCTTCCGAAAAACTGGCTTCTTATCAAATCCCGGTCATTGCCATTGAGCGCGAAGCCGAACATATCTGTGGCGTAACCAGCGACAATTATATGGGTGCGCTCCAGGCGGCAACGCTTCTGATCCGGGACAAATGCGATGTACTGATTCACGTTAATGCGGATGTTCCAAAGTCCATCCCTGCCTATGACCGTATCCGTGCCTTTGAAGATACCTGTCAGGAATATCACGTTCCTTATGAACTGAATTTAAATGTAATAGGGGATTCTTATCAGGACATTTTTGCACAGATGAAGCACATTTTCTCTGATATTGATGAGAAGTACCCTGACAAAAAGAAGGGGATTTTCCTCGCCAATGATACCTATGCAAATATGTTTTTAAACCTGATTTTCCAAAAATACGGATGCTTTCCTGACAGTTATGAACTGGTCGGATTTGACAATTCCCCGATTGCAAACGAGGCAATTCTGCCTATCACAACGGTCGGACAGCAGATCGACCTGATCGCCAAAACCGCAATGGAACTTCTGGTGCAGCAGATGGAAGAACGAAAAAAAAGAAGACCGGTTTCTCTTTCGAAACCGATCCATAAACAGATTACACCGGTACTGATCCGCAGGGATACGACCAGCTGATGTTTTATAAATTTATGATTTTTCTTTCTGCTCCATCCCCGTATGCGTCAGATCCTTCACCCACTTATATTTCCGAAAATGATAGAGCGTCCACGGAATTTTTCCAACCTCATCAATACAGGTACACGCGTATACGACAATCACCGGCCAGTGGAATCGGTAAGTTCCAAGCGCAGCAAGTGGAATCGCGATTCCCCACATTGTTACGGCAAGGCTGTACACATCAAACATTGTATCACCGCCGGAACCAAACACGCCATTGATAGTAATTTCATTGACAGAGCGGCCAATCATATAGACGCAGAGCACAACAAACATTCCCTTTAAATATACGGCTGCCTGCGGTGTCAGTTTGACAAAATGCAAAATAAACGGTGCCGAAATTCCCATGAGAACCATCATGGCAACTCCGCACACAAAGGAAATCTTCATCATCCGCGTACCATATAATTTCCCCCGTTTTAGGTTGCCGGCACCAAGCTCATTTCCGACCATAATCCCCGCCGCACCGGAAATTCCGGCACTCAGGCAGCAGATGATATCACGGACAACCGCCGCCACAGAATTGGCAGCGGCCGCGTCTACTCCCAGATGTCCCATAAAAGAAGAATACGAAGTAAATCCGACTCCCCAGAACAGGGACGCACCGAGAATCGGCATTGCGCATTTCCGGAAATCCCGTGCCAGTTCCCGGTTTCTTTGAAACAGACGGGTCAGATACGGACGGATGTAGCCCGGACGGCTGGAAATCAGGATACAACAGGCCAGTTCTATCATCCTTGCGCTTAATGTCGCTGTTGCTGCACCCCGGACACCCATCGGGGTAATGCCCAGTTTTCCGTAGATCAAAATGGCATTCAGTGCAATATTGATCCCTACCGTAGCAGAACTGATCAGTGCCGTTGTCAATGCGTGCTCGCTGATTTTCATAACCACCAGATAGCATTGGGAAATTCCTGTAAGCAGATAAGAAAATCCGGCAATCCGCAGATACTGCACGCCATAACCGATCAATACCGGTTCATCCGTAAAAAACAGCATCAGATACTGTGGAAAACAGATACAGGCAATGAAAAATGCAATCGACACCAGACCACAAAGCCGCAGTGCCATACAGAAAATATCATCCAGCGTTTTGATATTGCCCCTGCCCCAGTACTGTGCCCCGAGAATCGCCAGTCCTCCGGTTGCAGCAGAAAGAAGCATATTCTGAATAAACTGAATCTGCGTGGCAAGTGAAACTGCCGACATGTAATTCTGGTCCATCCCTCCGAGCATAAACGCATCTGCCACGGCAACCAGTGCCAGCATCAGGTTCTGCAGCATCATCGGAAGCATAAGACTCCAGAGTTTTTTATAAAAAATTGTATCGTTTGTAAACATAAAATTCTCTCTTTTTTCCTGTATCATTTCATCTCAATCCATTTATTATATTGCCTTTTTCATCATTAAGCAACATCAATCATTGCCACTTGCCTCTACAATGCCATTAAGCCAGTTGTTCGAAGTTTTGTTCGATAGCTCAGTTGTTGTCAA
>ERZ791833.730-NODE-730-length-13557-cov-5.15975_pt1 | contig 13557 bp, 10 predicted proteins | sample MGYA00510294_ERZ791833 | MGnify/ENA primary metagenome ERZ791833 (study PRJEB30046, sample SAMN00715270) | human gut metagenome | study: EMG produced TPA metagenomics assembly of the A metagenome-wide association study of gut microbiota in type 2...
CCCGGCAACAGTTGAAGTCCGGTACTCCTTCCCCGCCGGGGTAGGTCAAAACCTTCCGCAACGGCGAGAACGGCTATTATCAATAGTGATTTAAATACGTTCACCGTAAATGATAATCGTATGATGCTCGTTCGATACTATCCATCAGAATCGAGAAAACCTGCCTCGGAGAGGAAGGGGGCCCGGCTAATCTTTTAGCTGTTGCCGGGGGAAAGAGTGTAGTATCCCTTAATTTCTTTCATATAAAAAGGTTCTGCGAGTGGAACGAGGTTGGCTTGTTTTCCTCGAACGAAGTTTGGTTGTTGGTGTTCCCATTCGCACCTTGGGGCGGTTGTAAAGGTGTAATAAGAAAGAGCCTTCTTTCCCATCTTTTCTAAACAGAAGGCGTACCTTGGCATTTTAGCAGCAATGGTGGGAGCGAGAGAAATGATGATAAAACCATACAGCCGGCCCATGGCCTAGGAAATGCAACTCATCTGCCCCGTACACAAACTTTCGAGTCATTCTTGCTCCTACCATCATTGCCAACTGGTATACGGCGCACCTTCTCTTCCAGAGCAAGGTTAAGACCGGCCTACGGCCCTTCCCCTGGGAAGGCGAGTGTTAGCGGCGTCAGCGCAGTCTGACAACGAAAAAAGGACCTTCGATAGGTCCTTTTTTCGTACCATTTATTTTTTCTATCCTCAAATCCTCACGAGAAAGTGTCCTGTGAGCATTTTTAATGCGAGCTTGACTGTCTTTTGGAATCTTTTTTCTGCTTCTTCGTAGACGTCGTGCGGGGCGACTGTCTCGCTGTCGGTTCTTTTGGCGACTACGCCGCAGACGGAGCCTGCGTGAAGGCCCATGACGTCGCAGAGTGTGAAGAGGGTGGCGTTTTCCATTTCGAAGTTGGTGCAGCCGAGGTGCTGGTATTCTTCGAGGCTTCCCTGGTAGGCGCGGCGGACGTAGCCGGCGTAGCTGTCGTAGCGTTCCTGGCCGGGCCAGAAGCTGTCGGTGGAGACGGATATGCCTGTTTTGAAGGGGATCTTCAGGGTCCCTGCGGCCTCTTCTAAGGCAAGTGTGACACGCATGTCGGCAGCGGCGGGGTATTCGATGGGGGCGTAGGCTTTGGAGGCGCCATCCATTCTGACTGCTGCTTTGTTGATGACGATGTCGCCGAGGTTCAGGTCTTCCTGCATGGAGCCTGTGGTGCCTACGCGGATGAATGTTTTGACGCCGAGGCGGGCGAGTTCTTCTACGGCGAAGGTAACGCAGGGGCCGCCCATGCCGGTGGACATGACGAGGATAGGCTGTCCATTCACTTCGGCGGTCCAGGTGGTGAAGTCTCTGTGGCTGGCGACAAAGGCGGCGTTCGGATCAAGGGCTTTGGCAAGGCCTTCGACGCGTCCCGGGTCGCCGGGAACGAGGGCGTATTTGGCGCCTTTTATCATTTCTTTGGTCAGGCCGGTGTGGTACATGACTTCGCCATCTTTGGCATAATTCGGCATAATGATTCCTTCTTTCATGGAAACAAATTGTCTTTTGAGATGAAAAAGAGGATGCAGTAACGAGTGATCGTCGTACATCCTCTTTAATTGGAACGAAAGTGTAAAGCGTACAAGCAAGATGGAGGGAGTGAAAATGAACCCCTTTCGTCGCCTCCGGCGCCACTTTCCCCTAACGGGGACAGCCAAGAAATGAGAAAACCATACAGCCGCCTTACAGGCTGGGAACTACATCTCATCCGACGCCTTCGGCGCCACCTTCTCCTGACGGAGCAAGGTTAACACCCCTAAACCTCGCGTTGCTCGATAAAAACCTTACAACCAAGGCTAACGCCTTGAGGAAATGCAACTCATCCGTCGGCTCCGCCGCCACCTTCTCCTTCCGGAGCAAGGTTAAGACCGGCCTACGGCCCAGGAAATGCTGCATCCCCGTCTCCGGTGACCTCTTCTCTGTTACTCAAATGTTTTGACGTCGGCGAAGAGGCCGGCTTCTTCGTTCATTTTTTTGCTCTTTTTGTCTTTCTTTGCTTTCTTTTTGTCTTTTTTCTTGTCTTTCTTTGCTTTCTTTTTGTCTTTTTTCTTGTCTTTCTTTGCTTTCTTTTTGTCTTTTTTCTTGTCTTTCTTTGCTTTCTTTTCTTTTTTCTTTTCTTCGAGTTCTTCGCTGGTGGCGTAGGCGCGGAAGGCTGGCATCATGTCTTCTTCGTTCAGGTTCCAGTCTGCTTCGATGTTGTCTTCGTCTTCGCCAGGTGTTCCGAGTTCGTGGGTTTTGTATTCGAGGTTGATGTCGTCGGCGGGTTCGGAGATGTCCTGGGCTACCGGGAGGGAGTCGTCTTCTGCGTCTTCTTCTGTTTCTTCAGGAGTGCCTTCGAGAGAGACTTCTTCCGGTTCTTCCGGTTCTTCGGTTTCCTCTTCGTCTTCTTCGTCATCAGCTTCTTCTTTTGGTTCTTCTTCGGTGTATTCGGATTCTTCTGCTTCTTTGATGACTTCTTCGTCTTTTTCTTCTTCAGCAGCAGCTTCTTTTTCTTCCGGAGTTTCTTCTTTGACTTCTTCTGTGTGGACGCCGCCGGTGAGCTGGGCCAGGATATCTTCCATTTCTCCTGCGAGGCGGACGACGGTTTTCAGTCTTTCGTCTTCAGCGGGGCGGGAGTCGGGATCTGGATCGAGCATGTATGTCTGCAGGAATCCTTTTGTTTCAGAAAGTTCACTGCGGAGGTTTTCTATGTTCTCCAGCATGGTTTTTTCATCAATTTTTTTTGCCATTTTCTTTCTGCTCCTTCTCGGAAGGAGTTCCTTCCGTTACCAATACCTTATCCACTCTGCGGTTGTCGCAGTCCATGACTTCGAATGTGAATCGGTCATAGGTTGCTTTTTCCGTTTCTTTCGGAATGTAGCCGAGCAGGTAGGTGATAAAGCCCCCCAAAGTCTTGTAGTAGTCTTCCGCTTCGCCTGGCAGCTCTTCCTCGATGTGGAAATATTCCCTGAATTCATCGATGGAGCAGAGCCCTTCCACCAGCCAGGAGTTTTCGGAGCGGCGGATAAATTTGTTTTTCTCGTCAATGATGTCCTGCTTGTCGCCCGGCATGTCGCCCACGATTTCTTCGAGGACGTCATGGAGTGTGATGAGGCCGGATAATGTCCCGTACTCGTCGATGACGACGGCTTCGTGGACGCCCTTCGTGCGGAAGAAGCGGAGAAGTTTCGTCAGGATGAGTGTCTCCGGAATGAAGAGCGGCTGGCGTACTTTTTCGATGAGCGATGCCTTCAGCGGTTTGTCCGGGTAAAGGTGCTGGTCCATAAGGACTTCGGAAAGGTCGGCCAGGCCTTTGAAATCATCGAGGGATCCGCTCCCGACAGGAAGCCTGAAATGGGTGGTCTCCATCATGTCTTTCCAGATTTTTTCCTCGGTGTCTTCCAGGTCGAGCCATGTCAGCTGCGGACGCGCGGTCATGCAGTCAGCGGCGGTGCGGTCGTTGAGTTCAAAGACATTGTCGATGATTTCCGGTTCTTCCTTGTCGAAGGTGCCGAGTTCTGCCCCCTGTTGGAGGAGGACGCGGATTTCTTCTTCGGAGACCGGTTGCTCACCGCCCATTTTCACGCCGATTAGATTGACGACGACTTTCGTCGACCACGTGGAGAAAAGCACGAGCGGACGGCAGACGGTCGCAAGAAGGATCATCGGCCTTGCAATGGCGCAGGCTGCTTTCTCCGGAATGGCGATCGCGACCCATTTCGGGACGAGCTCGCCGATAATCAATGAAAAGTACGTCACAAGCACCATGACGGTGACCATGCTGACGCCCTGCGCATACGGGGCAAGGAACGGGATTTTCTCCAGCTCGCGCCCCAAAGGACCCGCCAGCGACGCGCCCGAAAACATACCAGTGATGATGCTGATGGTCGTGATGCCCACCTGGATCGTGGAGAAGAGTTCTTCCTTCTTCTCCGCCAGACGCAGCGCGTAGACAGCGTTCTTGCTGCCCGCGTCAATCATTTCCTGCAGCTTCGTCTTCCTGGCGCCTACGATGGCAATCTCCGCCAGAGAACAAGCCCCATTGGCCAGTACCAGCAAAATGATGATCAATAATTCGCCCCATATGTGGCCGTCATCCATACTTGTGATTTCCTCCTATAAAGAAAAATAAATTATTTTTTCTTTATTATATCATAATTTTTAGTAAATCCCATGCATGTACCACGCATGCTGGACAAAATGCGACTTTTTGACAGCAAGCCGCGGGAGTGATTTGAGGAAATAGGAAATTTTATGATGGTGAGTCGAGGAAATGGCAAAGTAGGAAAGGCTTAAAAACGGACAGCAGAGAGGAGAGATTAAAAACCATACAGCCGCCTTACAGGCTGGGAAATGATGTTTCCGTCGGCTCCGCCGCCACCTTCCTCTACGAGGCAAGGTCAAACACCCTTAAACCAGCCTTCGGCTGAAAAAACATGCCAGCATTTTGGTCTGGCATGGTTTTTTATTTCCCGGTCTTAGCTTTTCCCGGTTTCCCGGTTTTCGTTTTTACCGGTTGTATGTTTTCCCCCCGGTTCTCGGGTTGTTCTGCTTTCCCAGTTGTAAAGGTTTTATCTTTTTGAAGATATAAAGGATCTCCTTCCCCCTGTTGTGAAGGTCTTATCCTTTTCTCCTTTTACTGTTCTGGGTTTTCTTTTCCTTCTTCCTTCTGTCCTGCGGTTTTTTCCGGCAGGTGGTCGGGGATGAAGTCCTGGTCTTTGTGCTGTTCTTCTTTGACGCGGCGTTTGTCGTAGTACATCCAGTGGTCGACTTCGGCGATGGCGGCTTCTATGTCGTCTATGGGCATTTTGAAGATGCCGTAGCCAAGGGCTGCGCTGACGCCTTGTTCGTCGAAGGCTTGTCTCATTTTCTTGACGATTTCTTTGACGTCGTCGAGGTTGACTTCTTCTGCGACGGCTATGAATTCGTCGCCGCCTACGCGGAAGACGCGGTTCTGGTCTACGACGGAGCACATGGCGCAGGCCATTTTCCTGAGTGCTTCATCGCCTGCTTCGTGGCCGTCGGTGTCGTTGATGTCTTTGAGGTCATTGAAGTCAGCGTAGATGAGGGCGATGGGTTCGCCTTGCGGGATGTGCTGCATGAGTCCCATGAAGCGGTGCCTGTTCATGACTCCTGTGAGCTGGTCGGTGTTCCCGAGCTGTCTCAAGCGTTTGTAGATGTCTCTGTTGCGGATGAGGACGCTGAGGAATCTGGTGACGGCTGTCAGGAGGAGGGAGGCGTCTTTCAGTCTGTCGGGTGCTGGGTTGACGACTTCGACGAAACCGAAGGATTTCCTGTTGATGGCAAGGTGCCCGGAGACGAGGCTGTTGATTTTGACGGCACTGATGTTGCCGTCTTTCAAGGCCTTGTTCATTCTTTCCGGGTCGTTGATGATGGTAACTTCGCTGGGGACGTAGCCCTGGTAGAGGGCTTTCGCCTTTTCGCGCGGGATTTTCTGGAGTTTGTCGATGGTGGAAGGAACGCCTTCCTTCTTCCATTCATAGGTAGCGGAGACGTTTTCTTCATCTTCTTCGAAGATCATGACCTTGTCGGCTTTGAGGGCTTCCCCGATGCTTTCGAGCATTTTGTCGATGCTGGCGTCGGGATCTCTTTCGTCGAGGGCAATGGCGATCATTTCATTCGCTGCGGATTTTCCGACGATTTCCCCGTTCGCCTTGAGGTACTTGCCTACGTAGTCTTTCAGGCAGGTCGAGAAGGTGAAGCGGTAGTTCTTGCCGCGCCACGGTACGAGGGTGTCGCGCATGATGTAGTCCTGGCCGGTTCTTGCGTCGTGGTGGACCCACTTATGGAAGTAGTCTCTGGAGAGGCGTTCGTTCGTGCAGAATTCGCACGGGCTCTTGGCGCCTTCGAGGACTTCGTAGCATTTCTTTCCTGTGATGTCTTCATCCTCTGTCAGGCCCAGGTCGTGACGGAGGGCTTTGTTGAGGTAGACGAGGTTGTATGTATCGGGATCGCTCATGGCGACTCTTTCGTCCATGTCGTCGAACTTTCTCCTGTCGAAGGAGATGCAGTCGCCGATGTAGTCGGATTCGCTGCGTTTCTAGAGTTTCTGGTCATTCAGACGTTCCATGAGGAGGTGCAGCATGCCGTCGAGGTTCTTGGACTCGGAGCACCATGCGGTCGAATAGCGCAGGTAGAGGGTGCAGTCGTATCCGTCGATCTTGGTGATTTCATGGATATTCTTGGCGAGCTGGTCCATGGGGATGGATTTGGCATCCTGTCCTTTGACGAAGCAGAGGAAATTGCCGCCTTCGCCGATATGGCCGAGTGCGCGTTTCTGTACGTCGAAGGTATCAAGCGCTTTCTGGATGCGTTTCAGGAGTTTCTTCCTGATCTGCGGGCCGTACATGCGGACGGTGGCATCGAAGTCGGGCACGTCGAGCATGATAGCGCAGAAGTCTTCTCCATGGAGGCGGTAGTTGTCCGCATACTGGAGGCCTGTCATCATCATGCCGCGGAAGCCGAAGAGTCCAGTGTCCGGATCGGTGAGGCCGATCTTGACCTGCTGCTCCTGGCGCCAGAGTCCTTTGTCGACGTCGTTGAAGTAGCCGGCGAGGCCGACGATTTCATTGCCGTCATAAATCGGGAATTTCGAGGCAGCAATGGTGTGCGGTACGCCTTTGACGATGCAGTGGCCGATGACGTGGCGTTTCACGCGTCCATGACGGAGGACGGCCCATTCGTCGTCCTTGTACGGGCCTTCGTTGATATGCCAGCCCATGTCTTCGTCCGTCTTGCCGAGGATGTCTTCCAGCTTTAGGCCGTAGTAATTGAGGAAAGCGTTCGAAGCGCCTTTGAAGCGGCGGTTCTTGTCCTTCCAGAAGAACTTGATGCCGGAGAAGTCGAGGAAAGACTGCAGGGCATTGTTGATGAAAATCTGGCTGTTCTGCTGGTTGTAGTCCCTTGTTTCATTTCTTGGCACGTAGCCGAAGGATTCGAAGAATTCAGGCACTTTCTCTTCTCTTTCGCGGAGGCGTTCCATGGTGGCGTCTCTGAGGCAGAGGAGAAGGTCCTTGGACTGGGATTTATAGAGAACGATGGCGTCGAATTCTTTCCAGCGGTAGTTGCCGTCTTTCTGCTTGACGCGGAAGACGTTGTTCGCTTCGGACCGTTTCGATGCCTTCGCGATTTCATACAGTCTCTTGGCATCTGCATACTGCATGAAGCGTTCCTGATCATCCCTGTGGATGAAGCGGGCCGCATAGCGCGCGATGAGCTGGCGTGCATACGGGATGCGGTCACCTGCTTTCAGGAGCGGATTAATGGTCTCAAGGACTTCGAGGACGCCCGTGTCCATGTGGACATAGTAGATCCCGTCGTAGAAGAGGATGGCGTTTCTGAAGATTTCGTCATACCGCTTCGTTTCCTTGAATTTATCGTCAAATGTGATGTTGTAGAGGGCCAGACGGCCGACGCTGATCTGGTTCGTCCTGGCGACGATTTCCATATTGACGCGCAGGTACTTTCCATTGTCGACGTAGGTCATCGATTCTTTCTTCATGCTGTCGACAGCTTTGTCGACGAAGGTCTTGAATTTCTTGTGCATCGGCAGGTCGTCGGCCGCCAGATTGGCATTGGCCTGGCGGAGGTCGCTGACGCTGACGCCTTCGAAGACTTTCTTGTAGGCGTCGTTTTCGTAGAGGATTCTCATCGATTTGTCATTGACGGCGCAGAGGGCGACCGGCGCACCGGTGAGGACATTGATGAGGCCGAGTTTGTCGTAGGCAAATTCTTCCTGACGCGTTTCTTCGCGCAGGTTCTTGTCGCGGCAGTGGACTCGGAGGTCATCATACTTCATCGGACGACCGTAGAAGTAGCCCTGGATCTTTTCGCAGCCGACGGAGCGGAGAAAATCCACCTGTTCCTGCGTCTCGGCGCCTTCAGCGAGCGTATGGACGCCGAGGGATTTCGCCATGAGGACGATGGATTTGATGATTTTCCGGCTCTGGTCATTGAAATTGCGCAGGAAGGCCATATCGATCTTCAGTTCATCGAAGTGGAAATTCTGCAGCACATTGAAGGAGGAGTAGCCGCTTCCGAAGTCGTCCATCCAGCACTGGTAGCCCGCTTTCCTGAAGCGGTCGATTTCGCGCTGGAGCTTCTTGCCGTCTTTGACGAGGGCGCTTTCGGTGATTTCTATGCGAATATAACTTCTGGGCAGGCGGTACTTCCTGACGACTCTTTCGACGACGTCGAGGGGATCGACCTGATCGAAATCGGCGCTGGACAGGTTGACGGAAATCGGGAGGACCGGCATGCCGGAATCTTCCATCGTGTGCAAACGTTTCCCGACCTGCTCGACGACGTAGGAGTCCAGTTTGTAAATGAGCTTGGCATCTTCAAGGACCGGAACGAACATGTCCGGCGTGAGTCTGCCTCTTTCGGGATCTTCCCAGCGGGCGAGCGCTTCCATGCCGCAGAGCTTCCCTGTCAGGGTGCGGACGACAGGCTAATAGAAAATCTTGATGTAGCCGTTTCTCAGGGCGCGGTCGAAATTCTCCAGGACGTACGCGCGGGCAGCGAGGTTCTTCCCCATCGTCTCGGTGTACGTGGCCCAGCTCCTGCTGGCATCGCCCTTGATGGAGTCGCAGGCGATCTTGGCCATATCGAAAGCACTGTTGGCTGTATATTCGGACGGATTGTCCGGGTCGCGGAAGAAGACGCCGGCCTTCAGTGTGATGCTGAAATTGTCGATCATTTCATCGACTTCGCGGCAGACGGCTTCCACCTGCTCGATGACGCCGTCACGCGGCGCAACGAGGGCAAAATTATCGGCATTCAAGTGGGCGATGATGGAGTACGGAAAATGCGCGCGCAGTACGTCCGCCACCTTCCGGAGCAGTTCGTCGCCCTGCTCAATGCCGTAATTGGAGTTGTACAATTTGAAGTTCGTGAGGTTGAAATAGACAGGGCAGTACAGTCCGCCGGTCCCGTCGATCTTTTCCATCTGGATGTGTTCATTGACACGCTTGTAGAACGCAGTACCCCCAAGGAGCCCTGTGATATTTTCCGTCTCACCGGGCGCGCGGCTGTACTTGCTCTTCATGACATTGATGGACCAGATGTCCCCGAGCCCCTTCTGCGTCGTGCGGATCAGGAGCGCATTTCCTTTATTGAAATGGCCTTCTCTCGTCCTGTACGGGAACTGGAAGTAGGCATAATTTGCCTCCGGCTGCCCCTTCACTCTTACGATATCTTTCAGCGGAATATAGTCGGATGCTTCCACCATGCCCCGGTACGTCCCTCCGGTCAGCTCCTTGAACTCCTGCCAGTTCGCGCACTGGTAGTAATTCAGAAGCTCCGCGTTGGCAAGCAAAATTTCCTCGGAATCATCTGCCTTGACCAGACAAATGCCCCCGGGGAGCCTGTCATAATAGGAATGGAGCTCTTCAATCGTTTTCTCATCCAACATCCATATTCACCGCCTTGAATCGTTCACCCTAGAACGTCCTTATATATATCAAATAAGCATTGCACAAAGAATGCTTCTGTAAAGAATGCTTATGTCTCATTTTTATTTTAATATTTTCGACAAAATTCAATATTTTCGACAAAATAAGTAAATAGTCTATTATTTCAAACGGCCAGTTTCGCGCCGGAAGAACGAAAAATATCGAAGAAAATCCGATACAATCGGGCTTTTTCGTGCCTTACCAATCTTTTATGGCTTTTGATTTTTTATTTTATTTTTTTATTATATCCGTAAGACTTCTATCATTCGGCTGAGTGGTCACTTTTGGATTTCCTGCGGATGGCTCCCATTTTCTCCCGATTTCTTTCCTTTCCTCCCCTACGTATTTCTTTTGACTTTTTTATATTCCCCGGTGCTACAATGAGGACAGCGGACATCCGTCGAAAGGAGAATATCCATGAAACAGAAAAAAATGATCTGCGCACTGGCATGTGCGCTCTGTCTTCTGGGAGGCGGCGCAAGTCTGGCAGCAGCGCCTGCTCCGGCAAGTACTGCGCCGGCAGCTGAAACAGCAGCCCCTCTCGTTTCTTCGGTCACTTCCATCGCCCGCAACTATGGCTGGGGCGAGCAGGTCTCCCAAATCGCTCTCGAATATCCTGAGAAAATCCTGACAACTTCCCTCTCTGCGGAAGATTTCTCCGTGGAAGGAAAGGAAATCGCCTCCGTCTGGGCAGCGACCACGGCATCCCCGGGCGAACCCACGGAAGCCGGCAGGTATGTCATCATAAATATCAAGAACACGAATCCGCAGTCCGATATGCCCTTTAAGCAGGGCGGCTCCAAAGGAAAGGAAGGCCCCAAGAACGGTGATGCGTCCATGAAGAGCGACCGCGTCATGCCTGACCTCTCCGTGAAGGTCACGCAGACCGGCCCGATCCGCACGGCCAAGGGGGGGAGACCATCCCTGCTGGAAAGACGGTCTATACGGACACTTCCGTCCTTGATCCGGACATTTCCGGTTTCATCAAGCACACTTACACTGATCCGGCCCTGAAGGCAACGATCCCTTACTACCTCTACCTTCCGAAGGGCTATGACAAATCGAAGAGCTACCCGCTTCTCGTCTTCATCCCGGATGCCAGCACGAATATCAGCGATCCGAAAATCACCCTCGTCCAGGGCAACGGCGCGACCGTCTGGGTATCGGAGGAAGAGCAGAAGAAGCATCCTTCCATCGTCCTTGCCGTCCAGTATCCACAGGAACTCGTCGACTCCCTCGGCATGATGACGACGGATGAAAACGTTTGGACAAAGGGCCTCACCCTCGTCACCGATCTCATCCATGATGTCACGAACACGTACGCCGTCGACACGAACCGCATCTACGGCACCGGCCAGTCCCAGGGCGGCATGGCAAACATCGCCATCAGCGATAAGTATCCGGACCTCTTTGCCGCACAGTTCCTTGTCGCCTGCCAGTGGAACACGCAGGAAATGGAAGCGCTGAAGGACAAGAACCTCTGGATCCTCGTCAGCGAAGGCGACACGAAAGCGTATCCGGGCATGAACGACGCTGTCTCCCGCTGGGAAAAGCTGGGCACGAAAGTAGCCACTGCTCCCCTCTGGAACAGCCACGCTGACTCCAAGTCCATGGCCGACCTCGTGCGCCAGATCAAAAAGCAGGACGCTGCCATCAATTACACCGTCTTCCAGAACGGCAACCACATGTACACATGGACCTTTGCCTACAATATCCCGGGCATCCGTGACTGGCTCTATCTCCAGACACTGGACAACACTCCCGTTTCCTTCAACGAAAGCGGCCTTTCCCAGGGAGAGAAGCATGAAATTGCCGGCGAAGTCCTAAGCCAGGGCCTCCGTTTCTATAATGGAAAGACAGAAGAAGACGCAGCCAAAGCACTCGCCTATTTCAAGGAAGCTGACAAGCTAGGCCACATGAAAGCCGCCCGCTACATCGGACTCCTCTATCAGGAAGGCCGCGGCGTCCCGAAGAATGACAAGGAAACTGCCTCCTGGTTCAAGAAAGGCGCGGAAGACGGCGACATCACGAGCCAGTACCTCCTCGGGAAATGCTATGAGGACGGGACAGGTGTAGAAAGGGATTATGCCCTTGCATTGAAATGGTACAGGAAATCTGCGGAAAGAGGCGACATCATCGCCGCCCCGGGCATGACCGGCGAAGCCCTGCTCCTTGAAAAGGGACTTGGCGGAGAAAGAAATCTCCCCCTCGCCCGCCAGCTCCTCACGAAAGCCGCAGCCCTGGGCTATGCGCCCGCCAAAGAGGCCCTCGCCGCTCTCTGATCCCCATTTCCTTACCCATAACTTTACTTATTTCTTTACACAATCTTTACAAAACTCCTTTATACTAAAAACATACCCCTTTATATTCTGTTCCACTTGGAAAGGAGCTTACAATGTTCAAACTCCTGTTTCTGACCCACACCGGCACCGGGCAGCCGCCTGCCGCGCTCTTCATCGCAAGGCAGCTCATTCAGGATGCTGACCTCGAAGACCGCATCGAAGCAGAAAGTGCCCGAATCGAAGATTGCAAAGGTGAACCACTTTGTGAAGAAGGAAAGAACGCTCTCGAGGCTGCAGGCTTCCCAGTCACCCCCGAAGTCCCCATTCCGCTCGAATGGAAGACTTATGACAACTACAACCTCATCCTTCTCGTCGACAACCCCGATAACCCCGCCCTCTTCAATACTATGGGCGGCGACGTCGACAACAAGATCCACCTGCTCTCCGAATATGCAGGATTTGAAGGGGACATTGAGAACCCTTATGAAGATGGCACCTTCGCCGGAGCCATCAAGGCCTCCGAGGCAGCCTGCAAGGGCCTCATCGACCAGCTCTTAAGCTGGATGAAATGATTCACTGCATCCCCCCTTGCAGCAGTGAATTGTGGAAATGAAAGAGCCATGAAGCGAGATTTACGCTTCATGGCTCTTTTACGTGGGGGAGCTGAGCCTGCCCTGCGAGCAGCGCAGGCTTTTCTGGTTTTTCTTCAGCCGAAGGCTGGTTTGAGGGAGTTAACCCTCCCTTGCTTCGCAAAGAGAAAACATGCCAACCTCGCGTTGCTCGTGGAAAACCGCACATCCTCGCCTCCATCCACACGCAATTCCCACGTAAAAACCCTCCTTACCGGATGGCAGCCGGCAGGGAGGGCTTCTTTATTTTTGGAGTTTGGGAATGATCTAGTCACAGGAACATATCAACTATGCTGCTGCGAAAGAGATGCATGGGTTAGGAGACCCTTGCGATTGGAAGGAGGAAAGACGGATTCCATCGCGCCGCTGCATCAGCGGCTGGCTCTTGTCTGCGGGATACGTGAAAGACAGCATGAATGACTTTTCCACGGAAGCACTGACAGCGTGCGGGAGCGGGAAGATTGGCGTCCGATACGGGCGGAGAGACGTAAGGTTTCTTCTTGCTGCTTTTCGGCCTGACTCTGGCCTGATGGCAGGGAGGAAAGAGCTTTCGCATCTTCTTCCTTATTTTTCTTTGGAAAAGAGGACCGGTGCTTGCGAGGCGTACGCTTGCGCCGGCGGATATACGGCAGCTTCATTGAGGCATTGGACCCCTCCGGACAAAACAAACAATGCTCGGAGAAGCGGCAGGTATATCTGCAATCGAAAAAGAGTTTCGGAGGCTTAGGCCTCATGGGGACTATTCCTTGTCCGGGTCGGCGATCGGCTGCTTTCCTTCCGGGTAACGATACCGGAGGAACCTCACCGGGCACTCTCCCTTCCAAAGACTCACCCCTGGGAACAGTCTTTTCAGGTAAACTGCGGGCAGTTGCCTATGATTATTATACAACATTTGAAGAAAATTGGCGCCGTAAAAGTACTCTTAAGGGTGACAAACAGTAAAAGTAACGATACTATCGGTTTTTAAATACTATTGAATTTTTCTGTAACTGCTTAAAAATCATGCAAGGGAATAAATGATTTCTAAGTAATCTATTGATAAAGAGGAAAGTGGGGATGAGAAATGAGAGATGGGGAAATTGAAAAACCATACAACCGAGCTAAAGCTCGGAGAAATGCAACTCATCCGTCGGCTCCGCCGCCACCTTGGTATGATTCAACAAGAAAGACAGAATAATA
>ERZ791833.732-NODE-732-length-13539-cov-4.66635_pt1 | contig 13539 bp, 11 predicted proteins | sample MGYA00510294_ERZ791833 | MGnify/ENA primary metagenome ERZ791833 (study PRJEB30046, sample SAMN00715270) | human gut metagenome | study: EMG produced TPA metagenomics assembly of the A metagenome-wide association study of gut microbiota in type 2...
CAGCACTTACTGCATAAAGGTTCGCCGGGTGTTCAACTTATTATTGCAATTCGGGAAGCCAAAATTACAATTACATTTGCTTAAACACGTCCACCGGCATAAAAATATTTTAAATATCTACAATTATTAATAATGACAATACCTAAAGAAACCCAAATTATCTTGATTAAAATAACCAATAGTATTGTAATAAAATGAGCACTAAAAAAATCATCTAATTGAGCAATTAAAATATTCCAGGGAAACAAATCCAATTCTATTATATGAAAAGCAAGAACTATTATACTATTTTTTCCATACCACTTAAAAACTGAAGATATAATTCTAAAATTAAGTTTAATATATTGGCATATTTTCATAATTAAGAATGAAGTGGATAGTGCCGCAATAACATCAAACAATCCATTACCAAAATAATTTTTAACAAACCAAAGTCCGTTAAAATACTTCATATTCCATATGGAAATAAACAAGAGAAACAATATCCATTCTTGTGGTATCTTATAAGAAAAAACATGGTATTTTTTCGCTAAATAGCCAATAAAAATGAATAAAGAAGATGTCATTCCAGCCTGAATATCAAAAGGGAGCCAAATTGTTTCCGCTGTTTTCCAACCAACGTAAAAAATAACACTAAAAATAAGAAAAGATATATTATTATTTTCAGTGGAAGAAAAATATGGAGAAATATCTATAATTTTTCGTGTAATCAGCGTACCCCAAAAAAGAGCAGGCAAAAACCATAATGCTCCAATAAATGGTGAGTAGTTATTAAAGATAATTGGGACATCTGGTAGCCCAGCTCCATAAAAGGAACCACAGATCCATATAAATAAATTATTCCAGATATCTTGATGCTCATGATAACTTATTGGAATTGATAAGAGACATATTAAAAAACAAGTAAAACCATATGGCCAAATAATCCCCCTAAATTTTTTCTTCAAAAATTCTTCAAAAGAATTTTTTGTTGAGATAAAATAGCCATTAATCAGAAAAAATATTGGCATATGGAAAGTAAAAACTATTCGATTAACATTATAAATTCCTAAATGCCCTAAAATTACGCATAAAATTGATATTCCTTTTGCGATATCAAACTCCTCTATTCTTGCTTTATTTTGTGCCATAAATTTTCAATAATGCCTCGCAATGGTCACTCACAGAAGTTAAAATATGCTTTTCTGTTTTATTGGGCCAGAATTCCGAAAATGAAGTCTTGTTGGAGATAATTCTAGATAATTTTAGAATAAAGTCATTAGAGTCCCCTGCCCTAAAAATAAAATTTTTTGACATAGTTATTTCTTGTGCGCCTCCAAGATCACTCGTCAAAATAGGTATTCCATAGGCTGTGAATTCTAATGCAACTTGAGGTAGATTGTCTTCCCATAAAACAGGAACCACTCCCAAATTGACACTACTCAAAATAGCTTTTAAATTTTCTGGTTTATACCCATTAAAAATCTTAACAGACTGGAATTTACTTTTAAGCTTAATAAGACGCTGATATGCAGATTTATCTGTAATAGGGGCTGCAATTACAATATGCATTGAATCTGCAAGTTTTGGGGGCATTTTTTCTAAAGTATCTAAAAGAAAATAAAATCCCTTGTCTCTTCTCATATATCCCAAATAACCAACTGTGATTGTCCCGTTATGTGAAACTATATTAGGAAAATCAGATGCATAGTCAGCATGTTTTGTCCCAATATATTGAACCATACACTTGGCAGGAGCAACACCCATTTTAACCGCAATATTTTTAACTCTTTGCGAGACACAAAGTACAACATCGATATTATTATTTATCAACCTAATATAGTTTTCGCGTCTAAATTTAAAATCGGGATTAGTATCAAAAGGTTCAGGCTTATGAAAAAAGCTGAAAACCTTACCCGCAATTTTAGATAATTTTCTATGTCTAAGATTCGCGAAATCGCTTCTTTCAAACATTTTCATTTTATAATCTACTGGAAAAAGATTACAATTTTTACATCTCTCTCCTTCAAAATAGTCTATGCAATTCTCTTTATCTCGATACCATAAATTCACCTGGGGACAGAATGGAAAATAATTATGCAAGCTATATACAAATTTTATTGTGGGATACTTGTGTTTTAATTCCAATACTCTTGCACTGATTCCCTCTAAGTTATTAAAATGAATTACGTCAATATCACCAATTGATTGAATAAATTCATCAATAGCAGTAATAGTCTGATCAATCACAAAATAAGCATTGACTTTATTGAATGAAAAAAAACTTGGAGCCAAAATCGGTGAATTTACTATTTCAAATTCCTTGATACCATTAATTTCACTTCTTTTACACTTTCTGATGTACGGCTCTTTTTTTATCAAATCATATGCATAACTAGTCGTTAAGTAATAAACATCCACATTATTTTTTTTAGAAAAGTAATTTAATAGATTTTTTTGATAAACTGATACGCCTCCTCCATCAAAAGAGAACGCTTTCGTGGGAACCCAATTAAAATATAATATTTTCATTTTAGAGCTTCCTCCCAAAATTTCATAGATTCGAACGTACTCAAACTCTTCTCATATTTACTTTCCAAGGTTGATCTCCTCAAGATAATTAGCAAGGTTAATTTGAAGGCCTCAAAACATAGCTTAAAAAATTGTTTTGGATTACGCCGAAAGATATAAATTGCTTTATGTTCAGGCGAGTATTGCCATATATGATTATGCCCAAGTGCAACAAATGGTCTGGGGGCTAATCCCAAAACAGTTTTACCACCTCGGCATAAAAAAGAAGGTAATAAATTTCCAAAAAGTGTAATCACTGCGAATAATTTTCTTTTGCGACTAACAAGCGGTTCAATATCAATTGAGGGTAAATTTGTTACATTGTGACTTTCCATTTTCCCTGATAGCGAAGATAATGCTTTCATATAAGATCCCATTTCAATATGATTTTCCCAAAATTCTGGACCAGAAAGTATATCTTTTAGAGATTGACAAAGTGCGAAACCGATCTGGTATCTATACCCACAAATTTCACGCATTATCTGAGAAAATATACTTTTGAACAATACTTTATTTGATGGTTTTTGGTTTAAATAAACTAAAGAAATCATCACAAAGCTACGAAATGCCAGATACTCAACCGTAGGAGAAATCTTTGCATCAAAAGATTCTTGCCACGAGCAAACACCATTCAATATGAATGGCTTAAAATTATTACGTAGAGAGAACGTTACATCATCGCCTCTTACAAAAAAAGGAAATGACATTTTCAAATCATCAAGAATTGGGAAAATAAAAAACCACCATGGACCGTACGTGCATTCAGTCGAATTTGCATTTATAAGTAAAGAATCTGACTTACGTAAATCTAAATTTGGATTATTTGATTGTATATTGAAATTCTTCAATGTAGCACCAGCTTCATACTGAATCCATGGCCTATCTAAGAACAACATTGCACCTGCAATAGAAGCATTGTCATCAATTGCATATTCCAATATAGATATGCTCTTTTTAATGGACAACGGCTCACAAAAGGCATCATCATCAATAAACATAACATGCGTAAATTGCCCTGATTTTCTTGCTTCCAATACCCCTCTCATAAAGCCACCTGTACCACCGGTATTTTTGTTCTTTATGACCTTACAAAATTCGGTGTCAGGTACATCTATAGGAGTACCATTATTTATGATAAATAACTTACATTTATTCGTTAAATAATTCTTAGAAGATAGCCTGTCATATAATTTTTTTACTTCTTGTTGCCTATTAAATGTCGTACAACAAATTGCCAAATTAATATTCTTTCTTTTGCGTGCGTCAGTGACCCAATTTAAATTTTTAATTATAGAATCATCCAATGCAACTACTTCTACATACATTAAATCGTAGGATTCTTCCTGTTCTATATTTTCAATCCATAGTATCTCATTAATGCCATTATCAAATTTATATTCAGCATAAACCTTTTTGCAATTTTCTTTCATTAAGATGAATCGCAATAAGATTTTTCCTTCAATATGGGCATGCAGCCCAATATGTTTAATCATCGTTTTGCTCAACAAAAATTTCAGTGGTAATGAATTGAAATAAGTGTCCGTGCTAAAAACCCCACCTTTAAACAAAAAATAACTATTTTCTTGCTTTAAAGTGGTTCCCTTTGTAATTTTAAAATAAAGTTCATTGGCTTTCTCATTATTTAAATTATTGAAGAAAAAATCTTGAATGACATTAACCATAAAACTCTCCTTTTTTAAATAGCTGATTTATACATTTCACAAATCTTTTTGGTTTCTCCAATTTCTTTCATATATCCATGATCCAACCATATAACCTTCGTACATAGTCTTTCAATCATTCCTATATCATGAGATACAAGAATAATCGTCACGCCATCATCTATCATAGACTGAATTCTCTGTTCACATTTCTGCTGAAATTTGAAATCTCCTACCGATAGCACTTCATCCACGATTAATATATCCGGATGAACCATAGTGGCTATTGCAAATCCAAGCCTGGCATACATACCACTGGAAAAATTCTTGACTGGAACGTCAATAAAATTTCTGAGTTCAGCAAAATCTATAATCTCATCAAATTTAGAATCCATGAATTTCTTGTCATGTCCAAGGATAGCCCCATTCAAATATATATTTTCTCTTGCTGTTAATTCAGGGTCAAAACCTGCCCCTACTTCAATTAACGGCGCAACAGATCCAACGACTTTAACAGAGCCTTCTGTTGGTGTAAGAACTCCTGCCAGAATTTTTAGCATAGTTGATTTCCCTGCACCATTAAAACCAACTAAGCCAACAATTTCCCCTTTTTCAACATGAAAAGAAACATCATTTAACGCAACAAAATCATTATAAAGCAATTTTCCTTTTAACAGTTTAACTACATATTCTTTTAAAGAGTCCACTTTTTCAACCATCAGGTTAAAATGCATGGAAACATGGCTCACATCTATCACTTTTTCAGACATTGAACCCTCCTTAAATATAAAGGATAAAATGATTTTGGAATTTCTTAAATACCAAAATACCTAAAACAATAGCCACTATGGATAAACCAAAGCAATAAAACATAATGTGTAAATCCGGAATACAGTTTTCATATAAAGCCTGTCGTATAGCCTTAAAAAAATAGTACAGAGGATTTAATTTCAGAAGAAGGCTGAATTTATCCGGAACAATCGATTCCGGATAAAAAATCGGAGTAGCATAACTAAGCAAATTAATCAGAACCCCATAGAGATGAAACATATCCCGAAAATAAACAGCCATCGTGGCTAATATCAATCCGATACCAAGGCAAAAGACAAAAAACAAAGCAAGTGGCAACACAAAAGTCAACATTCTCCAGTTCAACGGCTGTCCTGTAAACAAAATAATAATAAATAAGGCAGGAATCGTAAACAAAAGGTTGACTCCACTGGATATCACTCGAGAAAGAGGGAACAGGTATTTAGGAATATAAATCTTACGAATAAGCCCACTGTTATCTATAACTGAACTCATTGCAAAATTAGTACTTTCGGCATAGAAAGTAAATAAAATCTGACCAATTAAAAGATATAAAGGATAATTTTTTATATCAAATCGGAAAAGCGTAGAAAAAACCATCGCTGTAACTGTCATCATAAGGAGAGGGTTCAAAATACTCCATAGAATGCCAAGTACAGACCTTCTATATTTCTTCTTGATGTCACGAACAACCAGTTCATGAATCAGAAATCTGTATTTATATAACTCTGAAACAAAACTATTCATTTTCTCCTCTTATGCCCAAAAAAGCTTTCCAAAATTGATTAGACTTCAATAGATTTTGTCTAAAATCAATATAATCCTTGTGTACTTTTTTATAATCAGATAAAACTCTTATAAAATTAACCAGCAAATCTTTATATACTAACCATGATACAGGTCCTTTGGCCATTACTACGATCTGATTCATTTTTTTATCAGAAGAAATGGAAGTAATCCCTGTTAGTCCTTTATTGTAATCAATTAAGGCTTGGTTTAAACAACGAATTCCAAGTAAGTTCCCGTGAATAATTCTTTTTACGATTCTCCCAACTACAGCAATAATGAATGTGCCAAAGCCGCAATCTTCCGCATAGTTATTGATAATCAGCATATTGCGATCAGAATAATAATTGACCACTGGACTGATTTTAGCCAGGAAAGACTGATGCCATACCCCAATGCCATTCATACTCATTACTTCCCTATGATTGCGTATTCCATATTCCATATCATCACCTTTAATAAATACAGGCAATGGATATCCAATATCTCTAATGCGTTGAGCGGGAACACAGCAGAACCACCAGGCTCCATATCTGTTTTTCTGGGAAGGAACAATTTCATTTTTCAGTAGATTCTTCACATTTATAAGATTAAGGTTTTTCCCTGCCCCATAAAGCCTTATTTTCCTCCACGCAGCAGTATTTTCATACTGTATGCACGGATTTTCCAGAGATAACATAGCTCCACTTAAAAAGCTTTCCTTATATTCTTTCTTTAGCCCAGATAGAAGAGAAAAAGTTCTCTCTAAAGCAGATATTTCAAGAACAATATCATCATCCATGAGAAGAACATAGTTCACTTTCCCCTGCTCTACATATTCAATCATTCCCCGGGTAAATCCACCTGATCCCCCAAAATTCCTATTATGAACTACTCTAAACTTCGGTTCATCAATTTCCTGAAGTGTACGCCCATTGTCTACCACAAGCACAGAAAGCCAAGGATGGTCCCGCTGAAAGTCCTGAAGAACTTTCATAGTCCTTTTTACGTATTTTTCCCGTTTGAAAGTGGTAATAGAAATCCCAATCTTCCGTTCATTCCATTGACTGAACTGCCCATTCCACTCTCCTCCCATATATACCCCTGCTTCACTGAGACATTGAATGGAAAACCCTAAAAGTACACCATCTAAGTCATCCACAGGAAAAGAATGTGTAAAAACAGAGCCATTTGTCTCCATTTCAATTGTATGAACAGTTTTATTTTCATCATACAAATGAAAAGTAATCTGAAAATGCCCTTTTAAATGAAGTACCAGCTGTAATTTTTCAATAGTGGTATACCTTTTCCATTTTTTCAGACTTACTGAATTAAAATAGGTCGTAAAATCAAGCACTTCTCCTTTATTTAAAAGGATTATATCCCCTGATCGACGGTTTACCCCTTTGATATAGAGAGGTTCTTTGGGTTTGACCTCGGTGTCTACCAGTGAATAGAGCTTATGTATCATTTATTCCCGCTTTCCTTACTAAATATTTTTAATTAAAAATAATGGCTATCTGAGTTCAATATCAGCCCTCTTTAATGCACTGTCAATAACAGCATCCATATCGTAATACTTATATTCGCCCAGACGTCCTCCAAAGATAACTTTAGATTCCTTATCTGCCAATACTTTATATTCCTTATAAAGTTTGCCATTCTTTTCATCATTGACTGGGTAATATGGTTCATCTCCCACTTTCCATTCCGATGAGTATTCCCGACTGATAACAGTCTTTGGCAAATCGTTACCATCTGAATCTTTACCGAATTCAAACCATTTATGTTCAATAATACGGGTCCAGGGTGTTTCTCTGTCTGTGTAATTAACGGCCGCATTCCCCTGGAAATTTGGCTTATCTAACACCTCGGTCTCAAAGCGAACACTTCGATATTCTAACGGTCCCAGATTATAATTAAAGTAAGCATCTATCGGCCCAGTGTAAACCACCTTATCAGCCAGCTTATCCAGATTCTCCTTGTTTTCCAGGTAATCACAATTAAGCTTTACCTCAATTCCTTTAAGCATATTGGCGACCATATTGGTGTATCCACCCACAGGAATTCCCTGATAAAGTGCATTGAAGTAATTATTATCAAAAGTCAGACGAACCGGAAGACGTTTGATGATAAACGCCGGAAGTTCGGTACAGGGACGACCCCACTGTTTTTCTGTATACCCCTTAATCAGTTTTTCATAAATATCGGTTCCCACCAGGGAAATAGCCTGTTCTTCCAGATTCTTTGGATTTGTGATTCCAGCAGCTTTTCTCTGCCCTTCAATCTTCGCTGCGGCTTCTTCTGGAGTAACAACGCCCCACATCTTATTAAACGTATACATATTGAAAGGAAGGGAATATAATTCACCATGATAATTGGCTACCGGCGAGTTAGTGAATCGATTGAATTCTGCGAACTGATTTACATAATTCCATACTGTTCTATTGTTGGTATGAAAAATATGGGCACCATATTTATGCACATGGATTCCTTCCACATCTTCAGTATATACATTCCCGGCAATATGAGGACGTTTATCCACCACAAGAACCGTTTTTCCTGCTTTTACTGCTTCGCGGGCGAATACAGCTCCAAAAAGCCCAGCTCCTACAATCAGATAATTATATTTCATAGTTTTCCCTTTCCAAACCCAATATATTATTCCTTATACCCATCTGGATTCTTAGACTGCCAGTTCCATGTATCCCGGCACATGTCTTCCAGAGTTCTTTCCGCATGCCAGCCAAGTACTTTCTGCGCCTTGGTTGAATCGGCCCAGAATTTCGGAAGATCTCCTGCTCTACGAGGTCCGATTTCGTACTTCACTTTAACCTCGGTAGCCTTTTCAAATGCATGAATGATATCGAGAACGCTGTAGGGAGTTCCTGTTCCCAGGTTAAACACTTCAACGCCCTTGTGGTTAGCTGCATATTCTACCGCCTTCACATGGCCGTTCGCCAGGTCCAATACATGAATGTAGTCGCGAAGACAGGTTCCATCTGGTGTGGGATAGTCTCCTCCAAACACCGTGAGATGGTCTCTTCTACCAACTGCCACCTGAGCAATATAAGGCATCAGATTATTAGGAATTCCCTGTGGATCTTCCCCAATCAGACCACTTTCATGGGCTCCAATAGGGTTAAAGTAACGAAGGAGAATCACGGATAATTTCGGGTTCGCTTTAGCGGCATCTTCAAGAATCTGTTCCATCATCACTTTGGTCCAGCCATAGGGATTGGAGCAGCTCCCTCGATGCATGGTTTCCACATAAGGTGGCGTATTTTCTTCCCCATACACCGTGGCTGAAGAGGAGAAAACAAACTGATTAACTCCCGCTTCTTCCATGCATTCCAGCAGAGTCAGTGTAGTATCTATGTTATTGCGGTAATACTTCAACGGAAGACGAACGGATTCTCCCACTGCCTTAAGTCCGGCAAAATGAATGACACAATCAATGTGATTTTCAGAAAAGATATGACGCATCTTTTCTTTATCCTTCACATCGGCTTTATAGGAAACCACGGTTTTGCCTGTAATTTTTTCTATTCTATGGATAACTTCCGGACTGCTGTTACTGTAGTCATCCACAATTATCACATGGTGACCAGCATTAAGCAGTTCCACTGCGGTATGTGAACCAATATATCCGGCACCGCCGGCAAGTAATACATTCATTATGTGCATGCTCCTTTATCCCTAAAAAACATACTATCTATTTTTCCCCACATCCAATTTATCAGGACAGACCTTTTACCACGTTGGACAGATACTCCTTAAATGCTGGGCCCAGATCATTCCTTTGAAGTGCATATTCTACGGTAGCTTTCAAGAATCCAAGTTTGTTTCCTGTGTCATATCGCTTGCCTTTGAAATTGTAAGCATATACATTGCCTTTGTGAGCCATAACTCTGAGTGCATCGGTAAGCTGAATTTCTCCCCCTTTCCCCGGTTTCGTATGTTCCAGTATTTCAAATACATCTGGGGTAATGACATATCTCCCCAGAGCTGCCAACTGGCTTGGTGCCTCTTCCACCTTTGGTTTTTCCACCATATCTTCTACATGAACGAGATCGGGATCTTCCGTGGGATTTCCTTTTATGATCCCATAGGAAGAAACCTGCTCTCTGGCTACCATCTGACAGCCCACAATAGTACTTCCAGTTTTTTCATATTGTTCAAGCAGCTGTCCCAGGGCCGGTGTATCATCTCCGTTATACACCAGGTCATCCCCAAGAATAACGCCAAAAGGTTCCCCATCAACAAAATCTTTAGCACAGAGAATAGCATCTCCCAATCCTCGCATATGCTGCTGCCGGATGTAATGAACTTTAATACTTGCTACTTTACGTACTTCGTCCAGTAATTCCATCTTGTTGTGCTCAAATAAATGCTGTTCAAGTTCCGGTGATGAATCGAAGTGATCTTCAATGGCACGTTTTGCATGTCCGCTGATTATCAGTATATCTTCAATTCCGCTGTCTAATATTTCTTCCACTATATATTGAATTGTCGGTTTATCTACAATGGGAAGCATTTCCTTCGGCATCGCTTTGGTTTCTGGGAGAAAACGTGTTCCAAACCCTGCTGCTGGAATAACTGCCTTACGAATTTTCATCTTTTATCCATCCTTATATCTGATTAATAAGCACCACGACTGTGAATTACTGCGAACAATGTGCGCCAGATGAGAATGATATCAAGCCATACGCTCCAGTTATGAACGTACCACATATCCATAGCCACGCGCTCAGGATATGTAGTATCACTTCGACCACTCACCTGCCAGAGACCGGTAATGCCAGGAAGTACCATGTAGTATTCTTTAATATATTGTTCATACTTAGGCACTTCTTTCTGGACAATGGGCCGAGGTCCTACCAGGGACATCTCCCCCTTTAGTACGTTGAGAAGCTGTGGGAGTTCATCCAGACTTGTCTTTCGAAGAAAGGCACCGCTTTTCGTAATGCGGGGATCATTCTTCAGTTTGAAATCCCGTTCCCATTCTTCTTTTGCCTCTGGATTCGTGGCCAGCAGTTTTTCCAGACGTTTTTTAGAATCCACAACCATGGAACGGAATTTATAGCAGTTGAACTCTTTCCCGTTCTTCCCTACCCGTTTTTGCTTATAAATGGCAGGCCCTTCCGAATCTATCTTTACCCATATGCAAATCCCGAGAAAAACCGGCGATAATAAAAGGCCTCCGCATACGGTACATATGATATCAAATATCCGCTTAATAATCTGATTCGGCCGGAATGCCAGATTATTTTTAATATTAAGCATCATGATACGGGTATCAAAGAAAGATTCAACTTCGACATTTGACATAGGTACGCCTACGAGATTCGGAACTACGCTCACATAGGGAACCAGCGTCTGCGCACGATAGAGAAGATGATTCAGTTGGTCCTGTGGAAGTCCTGGTGCCGCGATGATTACATCCTGAATTCCGGTTTCAGCAATCACCTTTTCCAGATCATTAAAACCTCCAAGAATCGGATATACATCGGCATAGCGGGAAGATGGTTCAAAATCCTCAAGGAATCCGGCTACCCTATAGTTAATGAATACGTTGTTTTTTCCTTCATCAATCGCTGCATCAGCTGTCTTTCCGGCACCTACTACCAGAACAGGAATCTGAAGTCCTGGAATCCGTCGGATAATCAATGCCGTAATATATTTTTCTACCACTAAAAGAATATAGACGATGATGGCAAATAATCCCACATAAAGGCGTGATACCTGACCGGATACCTGGGTAAGGAACATGAGGATGATGGAAAATGCAATAGCCCCCAGGCAGGCTTTAAACAGTTTTTCCAACATCTGTGCACTGGTATAATGTTTGGAATATATTCCGGCAAATGCCAGCGCCAGAAGGAATACAGCAGGTGTCACTATATAGATGTATATGGCGTTTACCTGAAATATATTGCCCATCAGGAAATTTCTGATATGGAAGGCTATCCATTCGGCCAATAAAATTCCCACATAATCTCCGCAAAGATATATGGCTTTGCTTATAAGGCGAATCAGAGAAGCACTGCGAGGCTTCTTTTTCTGTTTTCTTTCTGCATGGTTAATCCACTGCTGCATGTTTTTCTCCGTTGTTAACTAGATATACAAATTTCGACATTCTCGTTATAGTCAAATAGGTATCCCTTTTCTTTAAATTGGAGATACCTATTTCAGTTCGTATTGCTTTCCAGCATATGGTCGAGTATCTGGACGATTTCGAGTGCGCTGTCCTTTTTATCATTGCCACAGGCAAGTGCCATTTGCTTGAGCTTATCTTCATTTTTTAGCAGACCGTCGACTGTTTCGGCTAATTCATTTTTCCGAATCCAGACCGCACATCCTTGTTCTTCCAGGTGCTGTGCATTGGCCCGTTCCTGTCCGGGAAGGGCGTTGACCAAAACCATAGGCAGATTCATGGTCAGCGCTTCTGTACAGGTGAGCGCACCAGGTTTGGTGACGATGAGTTCACTCTTACTCATCATTTCTGCCACTTTATTGGTATAGCTGTGCAGATCCACCGGATGCCGGAGGCTTGACCGGATAGATGCCACTTCTTCATATAGATTGATATTCTGTCCCGTAGCAATAATAAACTGGCTCACGGAATCAACCTTGTCCAGACGTAGAAGAGTATCTGTAATATTTCCGAGTCCCAGGCCCCCACCCATGATGAGTACGGTCCCTTTTTCTTTAGGACTTGGATTTTTCAGTTCTTCATAGAAGGATTTGCGAACTGGGATTCCCGTGGTGTGAATAATATTTCTCGGCACATTATGGGCTTCCAGTTTACGCGCCAAATCCTCGGAAGGGACGCAGTACACATCCAGATGTTTGTACACCCAGAGCTGATGAATATCAAAGTCGGTAATAACTCCGAGAAGAGGGGTATTAATGTCCGCTTCCTTCTTCAGCAGATTGGCTGCACAGGCCGGAAACGGATGGGTAAACAACAGGGCATCCGGTTTCAAGACGGTAATCAGCCTCTTCATCCGCTTTCGGAAACTCCAGGAAAGAAGACTCTGAAACGTTGCTCCTAAATGCCTGTTCTGTGAATTGCTATATAGACTATCGTACATTTCAGGGAATATACGAATCATTTTCAGGTAAGATTCTTTTAAGACGTAATCAATGGAAAGAACATCCTTGGACAAAAAATCCAGCACGCGAACCGCATCATCGGGATGAACCTGTTTGATGGTCTCCGCAATAGCCCGAGCCGCCTGAGAATGCCCCTCTCCAATAAAAGCCGTCATGATGAAAAATTTACGTTTCTTCTGCATTTTTCTCCTCATATACATTTATATATTTTAGCATAAGAGTAAGACTCTGTGCAGGAGAAGATGAGCGGAGTTCAAGGTCGGTGCAAATTCTTAAAAAATTTGCAGGTCGGCAAGAATCTATACTCTAAAAATTGTCGTGCTGCCATTTATCAAGCTTTTTAGCAGACCGGGCTTCTTTTTGTAAAAATCAAGGATTTGAAGCCAGAAATGGCAAACCATTGTCATTTCTCTGCAAGCCTTCGGCTCGGGACAGCAAAATCTTCCATTGGAAGATTTCGAGGGAAAAATTCTGCGAATAGCTTTTTATAAATTCCCCTCATCATCTCCCAAAACATTTCATTTTGTTCAATTCCTGAATAAGATTGATCTTAGCATTTATTTGGTTCTTTACGCTTTTTTGTGGGATAAAAATAATAACATATAAAATTGGCATTGAAAAAGAGCATTATCTA
>ERZ791833.743-NODE-743-length-13332-cov-65.0202_pt1 | contig 13332 bp, 15 predicted proteins | sample MGYA00510294_ERZ791833 | MGnify/ENA primary metagenome ERZ791833 (study PRJEB30046, sample SAMN00715270) | human gut metagenome | study: EMG produced TPA metagenomics assembly of the A metagenome-wide association study of gut microbiota in type 2...
CTCTTGCAATTCTTTTATTTCGTTTTGTCTTCCAAAGAACTTCATATTTCTATAAATTTACAGTTTCTTTTTGATGTTATTTTTCGAAACCGCTGTTTCGGAAATAGCGGTTTCGAATGCAAAGGTAATAAAAATGCCTGAATGTCAGCATGTTTGTTTGCTAATTTAAGTTTTTTTATTTGTTTTGGAGGTGATTGTGTTTCCGAAACCACGGTTTCGGATTCTGATTTTTATCTTCTTTTAAAGTTCTACGAAAAATCAATTCTTTTGATCTTTTCTTTATTTCTTATTTTTTTTTGCTTTTTCTTTTCTGTTTCGAAGTTTTGCCGTACTTTTGTACCGGAATAGGAAAGAAAGATAAATAAGATGAATAGACGAAAAATGAAAACTGGGTCAATGGTGATGGTGGAAGCATCATTTCTTGTGGTGGTATTTTCTATGGGAGTACTTGCTCCTGCCATTGCCCAGAACGGACAGAACAGGAAACCTCGAAAGAAGCTGAAAGAACTACTGATGATGGCAGATAGCCTGCGACTCCAGTTGCGACAGTCTGCTGATAGGGGACGTATGCTCCAATGGGGCGACTCTCTTCTCATGGCAGAATTGGGTAAGAGCAAAATGAGTGAGAAGAAAAAGCAAAGGTTCATGAAGCATTATGCCAAGATTCAAAGACGATTGAGCCTATACGACCGCCAATTGTTCAGAGGAGATTCACTGCTGGCAGCCAATTATTACAAGATAAAGTATGATACTACCTACATCTCCCGTCCAAATGCCCGATGGACCATTAAACTAAGAGGCAATCTTTCGGGAGCTGATTTGGAAACTACAGCGAAGACGGATGGAACGGAAACGCATACCAAGGTGATGGCAGACTGCCGTGGAACCCTCTCTATGGCAGTGGCTTACCGGGGATTGGGACTTGGCTTGGCTGTGAACCCAGCCAAGTTGGCTGGCAAGAATCAGGACTACGAGTTCAACCTCAATTCCTATAGCAACCGCTATGGCTTTGATGTGGTCTATCTCTCGTCCAAGACATTCCATGGTCATCAGGAAATGGGAGGTAGCGAGATAGATATCCATAAGGGAGAAATCTCGCAGAAGGCTCTGAATCTTAATTTCTATTATGCCTTCAACTATCGCAAGTTCTCCTTCCCGGCAGCCTTCAGCCAGAGCTACATTCAGAAGCGAAGTGCCGGAAGTTGGATGGTAGGCGCCAGTTTTGACGGTTCCAAGACGAAGGTGAAGGGAATGACCATCCGTCTTAACGAGTTGGCGCTCGGTGCAGGCTATGGATATAATCTCGTTCCATCTTCTCATCTGCTGTTCCATCTCTCAGCCTTGCCAACTATCACGGTGTATTCGCATGACTATACCAAGATGAGGGCTGAAGCAGAAGAGGGGAGTAGTGATACAGAAATCCCAACCGTTCGTAACAGCATGAAATATCATTTTCCGTCTGCCATCATTACCGGTAGAGGTGCAGCCGTGTATTCCTGGCGCAACAAGTTTGCCGGTGCCACTGCGGTTTATAATTTCTCAGTAGCAGGAGATGAGGATCACCTGCAGGTGAAGAGAAACAAATGGCGAGTAAGAATGTTTTTCGGATTCCGGTTCTAGGAACATACTATAGCAAATCGCATAGCAGTTGTTGTGTGGTAACTTTACAAAAACAGAAATGCGGCCGTATTGTGCGGACGCATTTCTGTTTTATAACATGGCTGCAACTCTGCGAATCTGCTTGAGCTTTTCAACCAAAGCATTATCTTTTCGGGCAGTATGCATATTGTATTTCATCTGCAGTTTCAGGAGAGAATCGGCAGGAATATCCAATGCAGCCTCAAACATCAGAGCTGAATTTGTGGTAACAGGACGTTTGCCATTCAGAATTTCGTTAAGTACGGAATATCCCATACCGATGCTTTCCGCAAATTTTCTTTGCGAAATGCCACGCTCCTCTAATTCATCTTTCAAAACCTCACCAGGGTGAGTTGGGTAAAAACCAAAACCTAAGTTTGACATAATGCTGTTTTTTATTTATAATGGTTTGATAATTCTAATATATTGCATATCGTGATTTGTTTTTCGTTGCCAACAACTTCAGAGTGAAACTCTATTCTATATTGGTCATTGACTCTAACAGATTCACGATCTTTCTTATCACCCACAAGAGCTTCGTAATGTAAGGCTTTGTAGCGATAAAAATCTTCTGTACTGTTCAAGGATGCCATAAGGTCAATAACTCGAACGTACTTCTTAATGATTTGAGGTTGGAAGCGATATTTCTTATTATGCGCTTTTCCCTCATAATATAATTCTCGGAGATAATCCTCCTCAAATGTTATTTCCATAATTATAATAATTTATTGATTGCAAAGACTATGCAAACGAGCGCAATGAAAACTTGCTTTTAAATTGCCGAGTGCAGCTTTTCTTATGCAAAAATAATGCAAACCGAACGCAGAACAACAAGCTTGCTTGATTGTTATGCTGAGGTGCAACTTATTTTATGCAAAGGTAATACTTAATTATAAACATTCGCTATTTTTGCGAATATTTTAGTCTTTTTTAAGGGATTGAACTTCCTTCTTCATCTTTTCTTCTTTCTATGTCAGTTTTTGACGCATCCGGATTGTACTTTTGCAGCAGAATTGACAATAACTCTATATAATAAGGTATGAATGCAGAAAGAAGAGGGGTTAGGAGTCCCTGAAAAGTAAAATATAAGAGGAATCCATAAGATTTCTTGTTAAAAGTTTGGTGGTTCATCAGATTTTTACTAAATTTGCCATTGGATTAGTGACAGGGCAGGGTAAAGTTCTCGCTTGAAGTCGCTATGATGCAGAGAAACAAGATAATCTTGTGGACACGAGCAAACTATTCAGTTCTGTAGGTTGAAATCTGGTAAATTGAAACGTAGAAAGAACAAGAATTTGTTTGAGCGAGTCTACACCGTCATATGGTGTGGATTCCTCTTTCGCATTTTCTTTTCTACGGGTTTTACCAGAGCCTAACTTACAAGGAAGTGAAGAAAGTAGGGGTTCGCACCATCTTTTTTCATTTATGAACCATTATGGACTTGTTTGGTTCGCAGATTTTTCCTAACTTTGCCCCTTGAAAGTAAATGATTTACTGCACTCGGCAATTTGAAAGCAATCTTTCATTGCGCTCGTTTGCATAATCTTTGCAAAATGAAGTAACAACTAGCTGTTTCGGCAGAAAGCAGGAGCAGTTATATATAATGAACTTAAAAACAGAATGCTTATGAGCAAGGTATTTCAAGTAAAGCCTAAGCGCCTTAAACGCTCTAACGGTACAGTTCTCACTCCCGATATGGTAGTGACAGTAACAACCATGCAGCACACCGCCACCCCTTTTTACAATGGAGCCAAGGAGGTGCAAGAAGCCTACATGCGCATCTATGCTTTCGACTACAAGAAGGCATGCTGCAACCAGAATGATTTTGAATTTAAGAAGTTGGACTAATATTTTTAACTTTTAATATATATAATTATGGGAAAAATTAAACCGCAAGTGAACAAACTTTCTCAAGGTGAGGCTGACACAATTTCTAATTTTGTAAAAATGGGGTTGGATATCATCGTAAAGTTGACAGGTGGTAAGCCTTCTTTTGGAGACAAAAAGTAGGATTACTTTCTTTTAATCATTAGTGTCCCTATTAGTATCGGGACACTAATGATTTAGAATATAAAATCTATTATAACTATAGTATCAGAATATGAGCGTTAATTGGCTTAAAATAAAAAGTATGTTGAAGAATTTCAATGAGTTCTATTGGAATTCTGAAATGGTGAATAATATATCGTTGATAAATGATTTACGCCTTTCATCAAACATCCATGAGACAGCACATAGCAGAATCCTATATAAATTGTTATGTGCCCATGGTAAAGAAAAACACCAGTTTTTAAAGATGTTTCTTGAATCTGTGGGGTTGAAACTTGATATAGATAAGGCTGAGATAAAAGTAGAATATAAGCATATTGATGTACTTATCTATGATGGTACGAGATATGTCATTATTGAAAATAAGGTAAATCATGCCTGTGATCAAGATAGACAAATAGAAACCTATATACGCTCGTTGCATGGCAAAGATGTTTATGTTCTTTATTTGGTCAGGTCAGATAATGATAAAGATCCTTCTGAGGATAGTTTGTCTACTGAAAGAAGACAAGAGCTAGTAAAGGACGGGAAATATAAAAAAATATCTTATCAAACCCATATACTGAATTGGTTACGTGAGTGTAAAGACACAGATTTTGATCATGAACTTTTAAAATCTGCACTTGTTCAGTATTGTAATTATATAGAGGAATTATTTAAAGGAATTGAAATAATGAATGATACAGATGCAAATAATATCAAAAATATATTTTGGGGGCAAACAGATTTGAATGATTCTGTTACTCTCTTTAATAATACAAATGAATTGCAATCAAAAATTAAATGTGCATATGAAATTCTTGATGAGTATAAATGTTTTTTATGTACAAAATTTCTAGAAGAGTTCAAAGAGCAGACCGGAATAAATGAAGCCAGAATTAATAGTTCGTATGAAATAGAATTTGGTCTTGAAATATCTAATGTGAAAATTAAATTCATATATGACTTTTTAAATTTAAAACATTACGGATATATTTGGTTTGGAGTAAAGTATCCATTAACTACATATGATGGAGAATCTATTAATTCCTTTCTTTCTATAGATATAGATGGAAAAATGAAAAGTCTTCCAGAAGGCTATGAATTGGAAGATTTTGATAATTACGAAACCTGTGCAAATAAAGAGTTTAAATCTTTTTATTGTGCTAAGGGTTATTTCTGTAAATACTGTAAAGACAACAAGACTGCAGTTGAAGAAATAAAAAAATATAAAGAAAAGATAGAGTCACTTCGGACAAATAATAATGGATAATAATGAAAACCATTATTTATTAAAGTTTTTCATACATCAATAATCGAAACGATGGATAAACTTGATTATAATAAGATAGCATATTTGTTAGGATGCTATATGGTAATAGTTGATAAGGAAATCAATCAGATGGAGGTTGATGTCCTTGATAATTATTTACCATTATCAAAGGAAGATGAACTTTATCATCAGAGAATGCAAATCTTCTCTGATGATGAGGAGCGTATGAAGCTTAAAGATTTACTTGACAAGTTGGTTATGGCTAATTATTCTGTTGCTCAGAAAACGGAAATAGTCACCCTTCTTGCTCGAATAGCTTATGGTGATGATTATATGGCAACTTCAGAATTGGAATTGCTAAATAAAGTCGGTAAACTTTTAAAACTCGATATTGACCAAATCATTGAAGAAACACAGTCTGAGTCAAATAAAAGAATTGCCTCTTCTCAACTCTCTTCTTTAAAACGTTTTGTAGGAAAAATGGAGAATACTATCTATCAGAATTTTGCCAATTCTGATAGGAAAAGTGTTGTCGATATGATGTTGGGTGGTCTTGGTTATTCCGCATCCATAGCGCAAATCACTGAAGATGCAGAGAAAGATCTTGCTCGTGTTACTAGAATAATTGATGATTTGAATGGTATGTTGAATGAAGAGTACAATCATTTAGCAACAATCAAACCTTCTTCGAAGAAAGTTTCTAAGGAAGTTTTGAAGATAGAAGAAATTATTCAAGGAATTAGAGGAAGTTTTAATGAAATAATAGATAACAGTTTGACTAGTAATAGAGAGGTATTGGATAAGAAAAGAAGAAATATTCGATACTTTACTATTGCTTTTATGGGTAGGACAAAGGCAGGAAAGAGTACTCTTCATAAAGTCATCACTCAACAGGAAAATGATGATATAGGAGTAGGCAAATTACGTACTACACGATATAATAGAAGTTGGTATTGGAATAAACTTCGTATTGTTGACACTCCTGGTATAGGTGCACCTGGTGGTGAAGCTGATACTGAGATAGCCAAGTCTATTATAGATGAAGCTGACGTAGTTTGTTATGTTGTGACGAGTGACTCTATTCAAGAAACAGAGTTCGATTTCTTTTCAACGATAAAAGAAAGAAATAAGCCGTTATACATAATTTTAAATGTCAAAAGTAATCTTAATCAAGCCATTCGTTTAAAAAGATTTATAGCAAATCCAAATGATTGGAGAATTGGTGATGGCCCTCAATCTATTAAGGGACATATAGAACGCATTCATGATAAACTTGATGGTAAGTATAACATGGATGCCGTTCGTATTATTCCTATTCATCTGTTAGCTGCGCAAATAGCCCTTTCTGGAGAGCAAGATTCTAAGACTTCTAAGATACTATTTGAAGCTTCTAATATATCTGAGTTTACAAATTCGGTAAAAAAAGAAGTGCAGTTGTCTGGTAGTTTGAAGAAAAGCTTGAGCGTTATTGATGGTACTTCTTATCAGATAAATACAATATGGCATAAGATTTACACTGACTTGAAAAGCCTAAAGGAAGGTAATGAAGTATTGAAGAAGAAACAAGCGAAAAATCATATGTTTTTCAAGAAAGAGTTAGCTCAAGTCGAACAATACTTAATGGATATCTTTAAAAATACAAAAGAAGTATTCAAAAATCGTGCTTCTACTTTTGCAAGCGAGCATTATGATGACGAAGAGGCAGGAAAAGCATGGAGTAATGATGCAGTAGTAAAGTCTATAAATAAAAGACTTGAACAACAAATACAGGAGAGATTTAATGATTTAAATGAAAAGATAAAATCAGAATTAGAAGAGATGATTATGGACATGCGTATATCTCTAGCTACAAATAATATCGGTTCTAATGTTTCTGGTGAGTCTGTAACCAATACACGGTTAGCAGCAAATGTGTTTGTTAGTGTAATATCAGCAACTCTATTTGTATGGAATCCGTTAGGTTGGAGCGTTGCTGTGTTAGCTGTTGTTGGAATTATTGGTTCTTTCCTTTCGAGTCTATTTACTTCAAAGTCAGAAAAGATCAGAAAGGCTACAGACAAATTGCGTAAGCAACTATATGATAGTATTGATTCTGGTATTGATAAGAATTTAAAACAAGTTCTTGAGAATACCAGAAAGTCAATAAATGATACATATAAATCTATTGATTCGGTGTTGAAAGCTTATACTAAAAATGCCGACGATATAATAACGGATATGGATAGACTTGTTAAGCAAGTTCAAGAAAAAGAGAATGCGATCAATTCTTTGGTAAGTCTTCGAATTCTTGATTTTGTGGGCAAGAATCCTATTAAAGAAATAAGTATAAATGAAATGGGTAACCAAGTGTTATGTGATGAATATCCTGTTGAAAGAGATTGGCAAAAGCAATCTATCAAGTTCCTTTATAACACGGGGCTTACAGATAAGAATATTCAAAAGATAGAAAAAGCAACCCAGATGACAATAAAAATAAAATAATATGGCACAACAATTTAATTATGCAGTCTACCAAGAAAGACTTAGTAGATTGGAAGCTAAAACTCGAGCATTGTTGAAAGAAACCAACAATACGGAGTTGACTTGTAAAATGGACTCAGAGCTTGCAGGCTTGCAAGACCGTAAAGAATTACGCTTAGCATTTGTAGGACAGTATAGTTCTGGCAAATCTACCATTATTTCTGCATTGACAGGTAGAAAGGACATCAAGATAGATGCAAATGTCGCTACAGATCATGTATCGGAATATAAATGGAACAACATTGTTCTTATGGACACTCCGGGCATTCTTGCAGGTAAGGTAGAATCGCATGATGAGAGTACTAAGGCTGCTTTAAAAGAATGTGATTTGATATTTTATGTCTTAACCTCCCAACTTTTCGATGATGTATTATTCAATAATTTCATCGATTTGGCTTACAATCAGCATTTTGCTGACAAGATGTTTATTGTTGTCAATAAGATGGGAATGGAGTCGGGAGAGTTTGACCAACTTGTAGACAACTATACTATTTCGTTGGAAAAAATATTCTCAGAAAGAGGCTATGAACTGAAAAACTTTCCTCTTGCCTTTATTGATGCGGCAGACTATATGGACGGTCTTGATGAAAACGATAATGAGTTTGTTCAATTAAGTAACTTTGAACATTTCATAGATATGCTTAATGTTTTTGTCGCTCGCAAGGGAATGATAAAAAAGCAATTTGATACTCCTGTTAGAGTCTTTCAAAGTTATCTTAAGGATATCGCTGTTACTGCCGTAGACAAGACTTTATCTGACATTTTTAATCAGTTTGAGCAGAAATTACGTCATAGTCTGTCTGACCTAAAGCGAGATACAAGAAACGATTTGTCTTCGTTTGCTTCTATGGCTATGAGTAAAGTTATTTCTTTATCTAATGATATTGGAGGCATTGACGAAAATGACTGGAAATATAGGCAAGAGGCATTGAATTCTGAATTGCAGAGCATTATATCTAATACTTCTGCTAAGATAGAAGACACAATCAACTCAAATTATGAGCGATTGATGAATGACGTCAATGATTTCTGTGGTAAGGATTCGTTAGTTAAATACTCAGGAGAAATCGATATGAAATTGGCTTCGCCCAATATCAGCATAGAGGAACAGAAGAATCTGTCTATGCAGAAAAAAGCTTTAGACTTTTTAAAGCGTGGTGGAGTACAGATTGGAAATATGGCTCCTAATGTAACTAAATTAGCAGGTGGTATTAGCCAAGCTTCAGGGTCTGCGCTTCATAAAATGGTGTTAGATGTCGGACATTTCTTTGGAAAGTCCTTCGGACCTTGGCAAGCAGTTAGATGGGCAAGTAATATCGCTAAAGTTGCAAAGTTTGGAATACCGGTAGTTTCTGCTGGTATTGAGATTTGGATGCAGTTTAGAGAAGATTCTAAAGAAAACAAGCGTTTGGAGCAGATAAAAAGCGCAAAGAATCAGTTTGTTTCTACTTATCAGGAAGAAATAAATAAGGTTGCAGAGCAATTTGAAAAGTATTTATTACAGGTATTTGGTAATTATACCAATAAACTTGAAGAGATAAATCACTCTAAGACTGAGTTGATAGAAGCTTCTAATAAGAATGATATTACGATTAAGAAGATCAGTGAGTTGGATGCGGAATATGCAGACTTCATTGAAGCTATAGAAGTAGATGAGTAATTATGTTCAAGTATAATTATTATGGCAAAGAATGAAAATAAAATCTTAGAGGAGTTGAGACGAAGAGGCAAGATTTATGAAGATCCTGCTCCTGAAGTCGGAGGCTTTACTGGCTGGTTGATAAGCTTGTTTACCAAGAAAAAGTAAGCCGCATATACTTTTTTCTTGATGTTCTGTCACCATTTGACATCTCTATATAGTTACTTCGCAGCCGAAATCAAATGTATAACTATATAAGGTAATGTAACAATGGAAAAGAACATCAGGAAAAGAGTGTGTTGGTTGGCTGCGGTAATGAGTGCCGTGCTGGTAGTATTATTTGGCTATTGGTTCTTCTTGAACCCTCATGGCTATTGGCAAAAGAAGAAGGAGGCAGAGAAGAATGAATATATGGATAGGAGGATGCTTTGGCGGAAGTCGGAGAAAATGACCATGCAACAGATGTTGTCGGATATGACGCTAATGGCTAAGGGGGATTCGGTCCTGGTTTGTTGGCTAACTGGTCTCTCGCTTCCCGTTTATCGTGACTTCATTCATGGTACTGCACAACCTACAAGGAATGCTTGGGCTGAGACGAGATATTGGTATATGTCTTCTCTCGCTAAAGGCAGAGAATGGATGGAGGAACGTGCCAAGACGAGGATTCACAAGAGCCTGATCTTTGTGGAAACGAGTAGATTTCAGGTGCAGAAGGATTCCTTGAAGGATTATCGTAAAGAGAAACTTACTCCAACTGAGATTAGAAACAACAAGATGTATCTAAAAGATAATTGTCTGTATAGATGAAATCATAGCATAAATAAAGTATAACGAAAAATGAATAAAATTATAGGGCTTCTTGTAATGGTTTTCATGTTCCTACCCTGGCGACTAATCGTAGCAATAGTGGCAGCAGTATTGTTTGTCAACATCAATGGTACGGAATTGTATGGATGGCAAGCTGGATTGGCGCATGGATTGTTCTTCCTGCCTAATCTGGTGAGGCATCTCTTTGACGGCGATGTCCTTTTCAAGGCTACCAATTGTACTACAGGTTATCATGTTGCCTGGTGGATAGCTACAGTCGGTTCGTGCATTGGTTGGCTCGTTGATGCAACCTTCTCTTTTATGAAGGCATCGGTATTTGTAGGTAGTGATAAAGAATAAATAAAAATAAATACGATGAATAGTATGGCTGATAATCAAAAAGTATATCAGGCAATCAAGACGATTGCTGATGAACTCTGCAAGGAGAACAAAACGTATCTTCGTGCAGATTTGGCTTTTGAACTGAAGAAGTATGGTATAGCTTCCGATTCCTCGGAGGTGAGTAAGCTGGTATTTGATGCCTACAGATATTTCCATGATAATGGCAATATCGCCATTGCTTTTGTTTCCAATAATTCACGTACAACCCTTGTGGCTGAATACAAGTTGAATGATAGTTTGGAACAAGGCAACAAGGAGGAGGCTTTGAAGATTGCCGAGACGGAATTGGCGTTGTCTTCATCTGCTTTGGAGCAGTTGAAGGAGCAGGTGGAGCAGAACCTTAACCTGGTTCTTGCTAAGGGAACGTCGAAGATGGCGGATTTGCTCATGGGTACGAATGGCGTGAAAGATGTAAGAAGCAAGGCTTCTACCATGTTTGATAAATATACCAAGATGGTGGAGGCTTATCACTATGCTGAGGATAGTGTTCGTGGAAACATCGAAGATTTTACTTCCTTGCGTAGTGATATCGGGACGGTTTATCGTGATTATGCCCTGAAACTGATTGATATCTATGGCGACTCCATCAAGATGGTTTCACCAGACTTGTTCGACTTTAAAAGAATAGAGTGGCTGGATGTGGACGAGATGCTTAAGTATGTGGAGTTGGAATATAACAAGCTCACGGAGAAATGTGCAGCTTTGATTGGTGAGATTTCTGATAGTTTCCGTACTTCCTTGCAGGGTTCTTTGCAGGCTTATAAGTCTTTGTCGAATGGCAACAAGTCATTGGGCTTGGCGATGGCAGGACTGACCATGCTCGAACACTATATGGGAGCAAGTGAACGCGCTAATCGTTTGAAGTCTGATTTATCAGTTTTCCAGATGAGCGTGAAGCATGATGCCACTCGCATCAAGGCTGATATGGGACGATTGTTGGTAATCTGCAAGACGCTCAATGATGTGGTAATCCCGAAGGCGAATGTATTCTTGCGTTATGGAGAAAAACTGTTGGCTTCAGACTTGAAGGCGACGCTTGATGCTTTGTATGCGGATGAGACTATTCGTCCATTGGAGGAGCAACGAAAATGTCTGCTTCAGCAGATGAAGGCGCTGGACATGGAAATGAACGACCATCTTCAGAACATCGATGTCTATACCTCGCTGATTAATGACATCACCGCCACCTTGGAGTCTAAGCAGGGAAGCTATATGGAAGCGAAGGTGAAGAAGCCTTCCAAGCCTTTCTTCCTCGTCAACTGGATCACCTTTGGTATGGCCAACAAGAACTACTATCGCGACTTTGCTGAATGGAATGCGGTATGCTTCCCTCTTGTGAGAGAATACGAGAGTTATCAGGTAGATTTGAAGTTGGATAAGGAGGAATTGGAATCGCATCGTGAGGAACAAACCCGCATCAAAAATGAGTATGCCAAACTCTCCAGTGAACTGGATAAGGTTTCTAAGGAGATCAGAAGCAAGATAGTTTGCTCTGATGACTTGAAGTTGAAGATGCTGAAACATCTTCGTGATATGGTTGCCATGCTGAAACTTGGACGTGAAATCATGGAGAGCAAGATAGATGAGAAGTTGGTGCATACGGTCGATATTCCTGATTATAGGGAGGCTGCCAAGCTTCCTGCTGATGTGGAGCAGAACCTTTCTCAGTTTACAGGAATGTTGGCAGATAATCTTCATGCCGACAAGGATATGGCTAAGAATTTGCTCGATGGAGTGGAAGCATACACGAAAGACCATAAGAAGATAGAGGGTAAGACCGCACAACAGAATAAACCTGCAGAGTATAGCGAGGAAGACTTGGCGCAGTTAACTGGTGCGATGGAACAATCCTTACAGAAAGGTATTGCTCTGTTTGATAGTTTCGCTAAGCTCAAAGCGCAGCAGCTCAACGGAAAGCTGGCTTCTGTAGCTTATGATAAGGAGTTGAAGAAACATGCTGATGAGTTTAAGCGTGAAATGGTTAAGATAGACAACAAGAGTGCTTATCTTCGTGAGGTGTTCAAGCGTATCAATCTGGCTGGTAGTGAGGAGGAACGTAAGCAAGCTATGGAGTTGATGAGCGATTTGAGCGGTTACTCTCTTTCGAAACAGGAGTTCACAGAATTTTTAAATGGTAAGAAACAAATAGAATTATAAGGCGTATGGAAAGTTCAAGAAGACAGCAGGCCCAGGCTGATTTGGGCATGGATTTCGCTAAGGAAGATCAAAAGCGAGAGGCGGCTCTTGCCAAAGAACAGGCGAGGGCTGATAAAAAAGCTGCAAAGCGTGAGAAGATGATGAACATGCCATCTTATCGTCTGATGGTAGGTACGGCGAAGTATATGGACAAGTGGTTCTTGGATCCTATCCTTGGTTTCATCCTTCCTGTCGGTATTGGTGATGCTTTGACGAGCGTGTTTGCATTCCCATTCATCTATTACAGTCTTTGCGTGGTTAAGTCGATTCCGCTGACTTTGGCTGTCATCTATAATATCTTGATGGATGTGCTGATAGGTGCCATACCTTTCTATATAGGTGATGTGCTGGATGTATTCAAGCGTTCGTATGTAGAGAACCTGAGATTGATTACTGGCTATATCGAGGATGATAAGGAGATTATCAACAAGGTGAACAAGAAGGCATTCTGGACGGCTGTGTTCATTGTCGTGCTTTGCTGGTTGATTTATGTGGTGATATCATGGGCCATTCACTTGGGAAATTGGATTGTTTCATTATTTTAAAATATGAATAGCAACATTTTCTTTCAACCCTTCGTTGGCAAGGATTATGCCAACGGAGGCATCTTCGGCAAGCGAATCATGATATTGGGCGAGAGTCATTATTGTGATGAGAGTTGTGCGGATTGTGGTGATTGTCGTCTGCATCGTGAGTGTATGAACTTTACGCAGCAGGTGCTTGATGATTATCTCAATGAGAATAAGGAACGGCAGAACTGGATGCGGACTTTCTTGAAGTTTGAGCGTTCGTTAGTGGGTGAGGAGACCAATCAAGCGATGAGGCTGAA
>ERZ791833.748-NODE-748-length-13296-cov-174.202_pt1 | contig 13296 bp, 8 predicted proteins | sample MGYA00510294_ERZ791833 | MGnify/ENA primary metagenome ERZ791833 (study PRJEB30046, sample SAMN00715270) | human gut metagenome | study: EMG produced TPA metagenomics assembly of the A metagenome-wide association study of gut microbiota in type 2...
TGACCACCCTGAAGGACAATTACAAAATGGCTTTGCCAAACTTGACGACCAAGAGTGTATGCAAAAGCATACGTAGCTTATATCGCAGGAAACAAGGCTTGCAAGATTTTTGAAAAGAAATGAGAAAGGTATATTTAGCCATAGCCCTTGGCTTCTGCTGCCAGGGCATTCTGGCACAGCAGACCTCCTACCGCTGGAAGGTGGAGGCAGAAGCTGGTGTCAGTTGCAGTGTGCTCGATACGGATGTATCGGGCTTGTCGGAGACTTATTATAAGGTGCGACCGGGTTTCACGGCTGCCATCGGTGCTGAATACAATATCGTAGATCAGCTGGCGGTAGGGACGGGCATCCGCTTCGTTCAGCGCGACTACCTGTATCAGAACCTCGGCGGTGATTCCTGGAACACCCGATACAACAACAACTTCATCAGCATCCCGCTCCATGTGGGCTACTATCTCCTCCATAATCCTTACCACGAGAAGGGATTGTGGATCAAGCCGCAGGTGGGCGTCTATTACGAGTACTTCACCTCCATGCATACCAAGGGTATGTATCCGATGAACATCATGGAGGGGTACAAGGGCGAAGGCACCTACATCCGCTATAACACCACCTACGATTTCAGGAAGAATGAGAACCATCTCCGCCGCAGTCTCTTTGGCGGAGAAGCAGGCATCAAGATAGGTTATTCCTTCGGCAAGATAGATGCCAGCGTGGGCTATCAGTTCCAGTACGGCTTCTCGCATATCTACGAGGAGAAAGCCCGTACCAGCAAGACTGCCCGCCGCAACTCCAGCGTCATCACCGCAGGCATTGCCTACAAACTATAATTCATTTTAAAATATGAGAACCCCTATATATATAAAAGGTGGAATGCGATGCCTCTTCGCCTTCCTCCTGGCGGCAACCACCACTGGAATGTCGCTTACCAGTTGTGTGTCAGACAATGATGCCAACGAGAAATCGATTTACGATTATTCCGATACCGATGTCAAGTCGTATGGCGACCTATTCCAGGTTTTCTGGAGCGTGATGAACCAGCGCTACTGCACCCTCAATGAGCAGTCTGCCGTATCTTCGCAGACCTGGGACCAGGTGTACAAGGAATACAAGCCCAAGTTTGATGCCCTGAAGACTTTCCAGCATACCCCAGCTTTCACCCAGCAGGAGATTCAGGAGGATAATGCCAAGGCAAAGCTGTATTTCCAGGAAATCATCGACAAGATCATCGACCAGCATTTCTATGTCAAGATTACCCTGCCCGTCTCCCACTCTTCTACGGAAACGGTGAGATTCAACAGCACGCTCCGCAACAAGACCGAGTATTTCCCGCTGAATGCTCACTGGAACCATACCCGCGACCAGCTCAACCTGGATGGTACAGCCTTCGGCGAGATTACCTCGGATGGTTTCTGCATCATGGGCGGTTACCTGAAGGAGCAGCCGGGCACCTATTACCTCGGCTTCAACAAGTTTGCGCTCTACGAAAACTGTTTCCACGAATATCAGAAGACCTATCTCCCTGTCAATGCCGCCAGCACCTATCATCTGGATGCTTCCACGATATCAGCCAAGGCGAAAGCACTGATTACTGATGCCGGAAAGCGAGAGAAGGCTGAGCAGCAGGCAGCGCAGCTGCTTGCCGATATGGATAGCTATCTGGCTTCGGATGATGCAGCCAAAGCCTGCGAGAAGATGGCGGCCTACAGCAACCAAGGAGATTATTCCGGTCTCTATGCTCTCGCCAGCGAGGCTTACGAGAAGTCGCCGAATCTCCTCAAGCTGTTGCCTGTTACTTCTGATGCAAGCGGCATGGGCGAGCAAATCCGACAGAAGCTGCAGGGCGATGCACGTTACCAGCAGATGCTTTCAGCCTCCGCTTTTGCCAACTGGTATTGTCAGGCACTTGCCGATTACCTCTGGCACGAGCGTGAGCTCTACGCTTACTGGAGCGACCTGAAATTTACCTATAATCATCTCTGCGTAGAAGGTTACCGTCGCCTGTTCCTGGAGCCGCTGGCTAAGGGCGAGATCCAGAAACTGATTCTCGATTTCCGTGGCAACGGTGGCGGCAGCGTGATAGATACCCGTCTGCTTACCGACTATCTCATCACCCAGACAGCCGTCTATGCCTACGTGCGCAAAAAAGAGGACAACAATCCATACAGCTATACCCCTTGGATTCCGCAGAAGATTACGGTAACGTCGAAGAGTCTGGGCAGAAACATCCCTACCGCCATCCTGCTCGACAACTACAGTGCGAGCATGTCGGAGGTGACAACCCTCATCCTGAAAAGTCAGGGTGACCACGTGAAGACGATAGGCAGAAACAGTTACGGAGCGCAGGCGATGCTCACTTCCGACAACGAAGCCAGCAATGGCGGATGGATAGGAAATGTAACGAGCTACCTCTACTTCTACATGCCGTTCTCGCTTACCAAGGATGCACAGGGCAACCTGCTGGAAAGTGTGGGAATCACCCCCGATTATCTGACCGACGAGATGACCCAAAAGGAAAAGGAGAAGCTCTACCAGAACGATCCTTCGGCTGTGGATAGAGGTCTGAAAAAGGCGATGGAAGTTCTGAAATAGTCCCCCAAAAGCCGGATTTCCCCGTCTTCAGATTCTCAAATCACAAAAAAGAATTTCATCAAGAAACAACATTTCATAAGCGAAGGTGTGCAACTTACACCTTCGCTTTTAATTTTCTATATATCAACCCTTTACAATATATTCGCAATTTTGTGCTCCCACACATTTTGCATAGCTATGCAAACGTTTGCATTAAATTTTACGAGATTTTCATCATTTTTTTACCCCCCCCTAAAGAAAATTTTCATATATTTGCAACCGAAAAGGAAACCCGGTGGCATCCATCATGTTACAAGGGTAAGCCTGTAGTTATAATTAAATGACAATAACAAGAATAGGACAACTAATAGTATCCTTAAGAAAGAACATAACAGAGTAAGATTATGATGATGAAGCAGAGATCATTCAAACGAACACCGATGTTGTTACTGCTGATTCTCTCAACAGTAGTAACCCGAGCGCAAGAGGTAGCGCTGAAGACCAACCTGCTTGGTTTGGCAACCACCTCGCTCAATGCTGGTCTAGAAATAGGCACGGGCAAGAAAAGCACTTTTCAGCTTTTCGGCGCCCTGAATCCCTGGAAGTTCTCAGGCGACAAGAAATTGCGCTACTGGAACGTAATGCCAGAGTACCGCTGGTACACCTGCCAGAAATTTGGAGGCCACTTCTTCGGCATCCATGCCCTAGGAGGTGAATACAACGTAAAAAATGTGGACCTGCCTTTCGGCATCTTGCCAAAGACAGAGAAAGGAAGACATTACGAAGGCTGGTATGTCGGCGGTGGTCTCACCTACGGATACCAATGGCTGCTGTCGGAGCATCTCAATCTCGAAGGATCCATCGGATTAGGATACATCTACAGCCCATACAAGCTCTACGGAAGATGTGACAAATGTCTTGACAAGGACCACCGCAACTATGTAGGTCCTACTAAAGCTGCCCTCTCCCTGATATACGCATTCTAGAAACTGTATCACCGAGATAGCAAAAACCAAATCAAACCCTCTTTTTTTAAGATGAAGAATATGAAGAAAATGAAGCTTTATGCGGTTATTTCGCCCCTTTGCATCCTTTTTGCACAGAGCGCATTGACTGTCCAAGCCCAGAAGATAGATGATTCGCAGCTACGGTTGGCTGGTGGCAAGATACTGATAGACAGTGTCTTGACGCAGAAGAAAAGCGACAGTCTCAAGGTTGCTTTCCGCCTCCATCTCGATAGTTTGCAGCTCAAATCAGAGCAACAGCTGGTTTTCACTCCGCTTATCGCCGGAGAAGATACCATCGCCCTGAATCCCATCATCATCAATGGCAAAAACCAGAGCATCAGATACCTGCGCAAAAGCAGCAGTCTGAAAAACAGCCAGGCATTGGTTGTGAGACGCAAGAATGATACCGAGCAACAGGTGCTCTTCTCCCAGACCCTTCCCTACAAGAAGTGGATGAAGGCTTTCAACCTCTCCATGACGGAAGACCTCTGCGGATGCGGCAACCTGATGGATCAGGATACCACGCTGATGGCTAACATCCAGCCGACACCGAGAATCAGTCGCGACCATTACGTGAAGCCAAAGGCTGAAGCCATCAAGGTGAGAGCCGAAAAGGGTGAAGCTTACCTGAGCTTCAAGCTCAACAAGAGCGATATCCTTGCCGACTTCCGTGAGAATGCAACTGAGTTGGGAAAGATTACATCCACCATCGACCTCGTGAAGAACGACAAGGATGTGAGCATCACCAATATCGATATTCATGGCTATGCGTCGCCAGACGGTCCTTACGACAACAACGTGCGACTCGCCAACAATCGTGCGGCTGCCCTGCGCAATTATGTATGCAACCTCTACACCATCGATAATAAGCTCTTCACCTATCACGCCACCCCAGAAGACTGGGAGGGATTCAAGAAGAAGGTGGAAGCAAGCAACTTAGCCGATAAGACTGCAATCCTTGCCGTTGCCAACTCATCATTGGCACCCGATGCAAAGGACCAGAAAATCAAGAAGCTTTATCCGGCTAGCTATCGCTACATCATGAGTGAGATTTATCCTCGTTTGCGCCACAGCGACTATACGGTAACCTATACCGTTCGTCCTTTCGACATTGAGGAGGCAAAGGTAATCTTGAAGACCAAGCCTCAGCAGTTGTCATTACAGGAAATGTATCTAGTGGCACAGACCTATGAGCCTGGTTCTCCTGAGTTCAACGAGGTATTTGATATTGCCGTCCGTCTCTTCCCTGATGATGAGACCGCCAATCTCAATGCCGCCTGCACAGATTTGCAGAAGGGCGACCTTGTAACTGCCGAGAAGCATCTTGCCAAGGCAGGAAACTCGAAGGAAGCTGAGCGCATCAGAAAGATTTACGGGGAAATGAAGGCGGAGCTATAATAGTAAATTGAAATAATTAAATTAATAAATTAACAACTTTAACATAAATGATTATGCGATTAAAGAATTTATTTGGAATGGCAGCTATGCTCGCTTTAGCAGCAAGCTGCAGTGAGAATGAACTCGTGGAAAGCGGTGGCACAGGCGCTAACGAGAATGGTCCGCATTATGCTACGTTTACCATCAAGTTGCCTACCACCAACGGCACACGCGCAGCAGGCGACCCTACCTATGAGGACGGAACACCCAATGAGTATGCCGTAAACAATGCCACACTCCTTGTATTCCGTGGAGAAACCGGAGAAAAAGAAGCCGATGCTGAATTTGTGGAGAGTGTGGAGTTGGGTGACATGAAGCCCTGGACAGGCGTTGATGACGACCCTAACGTAATCACTACCGAGGCAAACATAACTGCAAAGCTGAACAATTTCGAAAGTAGTTACACAGGCAACTATTATGCAGTTATCATGTTGAACAACAACACGACAGGCAGCAGCAAGAAAGTGAAACTACCTGTAAACGGCAACACTTTCAGCGATTGGCAGAAAGCCAACGTCATCAACAGCATGGCCAGCGAAGTGAACGGATTCTACATGGCAAATGCCGTGAAAGTGAATGGAACAATAACAAGTACCCTGGTAAAAATCGACAAGAAAAAGGTGACAACCAATGAGAGTGCCGCACAGTCGGCTGCCACCATCTATGTAGAGCGTGGCGTGGCTAAGGTTACAATGACCGCATTCAGCGAGATGGATGTTAAGGGTCTTACAGGCGACAAGGTGACCATCACAGCATGGGATCTTGACGTGACCAACAAGAAGTCTTATCCAGTACACAATGTGGACAACTATGATAGCTATGGCGACTACTGGGGCAAAATCTGGGAAGAGCCACGTTTCACAAGCGGCCATACTACATTCAACCGCGCTCACTGGGGTATAGACCCTAACTACAGCACCATCAGCAACGACACGAAGTATGCCGACGAGTTCAACTACAAGGCAAAAACTTATGATTTCTCTGGTGCCGGTGATGCCACAGCTCCTAAGTATTGTCTTGAGAACACCTTCTCTCTCGGTCACATGTATCAGAACCAGACAACCCGTGTCATCATGAAGGCTACATACGTGCCAAGCGGTTTGACCGCAGGTGAGACATTCTATATGTTCGACGGCAAGAGCGGTTACTTCAAAGAGGATGATCTCACAACTCAGATTTCAACAGCCATCACCAACGCAGGCTATACAGCAGCAGATTTCTCTTTGCCTCTTACAGACGTGAAGAAGGCTGGCAAGCATCTGCTTACCGCTAATGATATCACTAAGACTTCAGGCTCAGTGGAAGTTGACGACGAGTTCCTCGGAAAGGTTAACGCAGCCCTTGGTCTGAGCGACAACAAGAAAATCTCAACATACTATGAGGGCGTTTCTTACTACATTGCACGCATCAAGCACTTCGGCGACGCACTGACCCCATGGAACTCAGGCGACCTAACATACGGAACAGGTGAAGAGGCTAAGAAGAAATACCTCGGCCGCTATGGTATGGTTCGTAACAACTGGTATGAGCTGAAAGTAAATTCAATCAGCAACCCTGGTTCTCCTGATGTGCCAGAGGTTAATCCTGACACTCCAGACGATGAGGGCGACAAGTACTACATCAACTGCTCAGTTAGAATTCTCTCTTGGGCAAAGCGTGTACACGGTATTGACTTGTAAGAAAACAGATTGTATTTAACACAATAAAATTCCGTAATGACTTCACACATGCAGAGGGGGATAAGCATCCTGGCATAACATGGATCAACCGCCCGCTGCGGTGTGAAGCCGTTACAAAAACAACGACAACATTAAACAATAATCAATCATAATTATGGCAAAGAAAATGACTTTCGGTTGGTATCATGGCATGAAGGCAGGGCTGTTGGGATTATTATCCTGTTGCCTGCTTGGTAGCTGCGACAGTCTGATGCATGATGACCTGCCTCCCTGCTTTACAGGGGCTTACTTGCACTTCGTCTACGATTATAACATCCAGCGCGCCGACATGTTCAACGACCACGTGGGCGGGTTAGTTGTCTTCGTCTACGATGAGAACGGCAAGTTCGTCACTCGGCAAGATGCAGCCAACGATGCTCTGACGCAACCGCTAAAGCGTCATGACTTCGCCATGCAACTTCAGCTGCAGCCCGGCAAATATAAGTTTGCAGCCTTTGCCTTCCAGAAAAAATACGAAGAGGCATTGACCGCACCGGGTGCTAAGTTCAGAATAGAAAATCCACAGCTGCGAGATGACATCGGGCGTCTGCACGCTACGCTGGACCGCAGGCAAGGTGTTGTTCAAAACCAGGCAATGCCACTTGACACGCTTTGGCAGGGACTCTCCAAGGGCATCGTGGAGGTAAAGAGCCTGGAGATGGTACACGACACCATCAGTCTTGTCCGTGATACCAAGGAACTCACCTTAAGCCTGCACCAGATAGATGCGCCTGCCGACATCTCGGTGGAAGACTTCAGCTTCGAGATAACATGTGCCAACGGAACCATAGGCCATGACAACAGTCTCTGGGAAGACGAAAGGCTCACCTATAAACCTTACTTTACTTGGGATACTGACTTCCGTGACGAAGCGGGCAACGTAAAGGAACGTACCGCCCATGCTGCCATGATGTTCTCCCGACTGGTGCTCTATCCTGTAGCGCAGAACGAGCAAAATGCCATGCTCTCCATCTTTAATAAGAAGACTGGCGAGGAGGTGGTCCGCATCAACCTGGCCGACTGTCTGGCTCAGGGAAGGGGAGCCTTCGACTACCTCAACTACTCACCACAGGAGTTCTTGGACCGTGAGTATGACTACCATCTCGACTTCTTCCTCAAAGGCGGCGAGTGGCAGTATGCCAACCTCAGCATATCGGTGCTCAGCTGGAGCAAGCGCATCCAGCGTGTAGATTTCTAACCGTTTCAGGTGTCAGAGCCCCTTCCGGGCATTTAGCTCATAAGAGTATTTGACTTTAAAAATGAGAAACAATGAAAATACGAGATTTCATTTTAAGTTTAGTTAGTTGGTTTATATTGTTGGTTACAGTAAGTTGCTCTGACGAACTTGGAGGCGAGCGCACTCCCATTTCGTCAGAAAGCAACTTGCATGTACTCGTGCCAACCGTGCTCAGCAGCCGCGGCACCAATCCCGACGATGCTTCCGGCCTTCCTACCTATAATGCCACGGTAGATGAATGCCAGATCAACGACCTGACCCTCTATGCTTTCCCTACAGGAAATGAAGGCAAGCTCCTGATAGAGACGCTCCTTGCCCCACTGGCTTCGATGATGCTGGAGGAGCATGTAGCTAACTATCAGCTCAATATCGAGCCGGGCACTTACCATATCTATGTGGTTGCCAACATGAACAAGGTGTTGAGTGGTCAACCTATCAAAACAGAAAATGAACTCAAAGATATAGTACTGAACTATGTAGCTGGAACAGAACCGGGAATGCCTGTTTCTACAAACATCCCGATGATTTATGAGCCAAAGGATGTGAACGGTAATATCATCGATACAAAAATAGAAAAAAGTGGTGATAAATATACCGAGGTGGCAGCTAACCTGAAGTTTACATGCGTAAAGGTTAAGCTCAACCTGCTTTTCGACCCTACTGCTGAAGGTTCTGCATTCAAAGGCAAGAGCTATCGCATCAAGGATATTCTGGCTCAAAAGCTTTCTCCTAGCACCACGCTGAGTTGGAATGGAGCATTTAGCAATTCTAATGTTAGCACAGATTATGCCAAAGGTTTTGAAAATGAAGTTTATGCAACTCCTTCTGAGGCAAGCAATAAGGGTGGTTATTATAAGGCGGGAGACTGGACAGAGGAAGCAGACAATGCCAATGTGAATAATAAGGACATCATCACCCTTGTTCAGGGTGCTACTCCTACAGCTGCTCCACAGAATGCCGCCGATAAGTGGCTTTTCCAAGGCACTTACTATCTGCCTGAGCGTTATATCGCCAATGCCTCTCAGCAGTCTACCCTCAAAGTTAATGGCTTTGTGAATGGTAGCTTTGAGAACAACTATACGATTAAGCTGGGACATCGTCAGGACGAGAGCCCAACTTCCACCGAAGTTCCGACCTTCCCTCGTGGCACCTATTATGAGATTATCGGCAATATCAAGAGTCTGGGAAACATGACTCTCGACTGTAATGTGAGCGTAAAGGACTGGACTCCTGTAACGATAGATGCCGACTTCAACCATACTACTTTGTGGGTAAGCAAGACGAAGGCGAGCGTAACATCTACCACGACAGACTCCATCGACTATGAGTCGAACGAAATGCTGACAGAGGCAGATTTCGGTTGCGATGAAAAGGTAACAACATCCAGTGGTGAGAAAGATGTGATTGTGTTGAGCAAGCTAGATGCAGTGAAGAATCATAGAATCACATTCAAAATCAACGAGGACATTAAGTTCTCCGACTATAATGGAAAGTACAAGGGTACGGCAAAGGTTTGGATTAAGGCTGGTAACATTAAGAAGTATCTCGATGTAACCTATGATGCCTCTCCTTATTTTGAGGTAAATCCACAGGAAGTAACCATCTATTGGGGTAGCGACAACAATACCAAAGTGGTGCAGTTTAAGACCAACCTCGGCGGTTTGGCTTTCACCGGTAACACCTCTTCCACCGTAGGTAATTCAACCATTCAGGCATCTTGCGATACTCCTGATACCCGAGAAGGAACCTTCAAGATTGTGGCAACCACTGACCCTGTTACCACGACAGTACATTACCTCACTGTGCAGCCAAAGGAATCTGTAGAAGGCTTCAACTTTGTCAAGCAAATCAAGGTAACGGTAAAGCCTGCCGTAGGTAACTATCGTATCAACTTCCGTGCCATCAACGACCGCTCATATTATTCTAGTGGTAATACAACTGGCAATTATGAGGGTACACCTAAAGAAGAAATAGTAAAGACTTACAATGGAGAGAAAGGAAATACCAACTGGGCAGATGGATGGTTTGAATATTCGTGGTATAATGACGACCGAATTTACATACCTCAATCAAACAATCATTGTATCTATGTCTATACCCAGATCGGTGAGACAACCGGAACTGAAGCCAACTCTAAAGTTTGGAAATTTACAGAAAACTGGCCTGGTGATAAAATGGTTGCGGATTATACGAATGTGGGTTGGTATTACAAGGACTTCAGCAAGGATGCCCAGTCGAAATCTACAGCTTTTGGTGCTACGGGAACAAGAACCATCAAGCCTGGTGAAACATTGGTTATGTTCAGTAACAATACCAATCAGAAAGTAGGTTATACGCTTCATCGTTGCCCTCACCACTTGGAGCCGGGTATTCCTCTCTTCGACTATGAGGATCGAGAGGGGTGGATTGTCTATGATCCTACATCAGATCCTACTTGGAACATATATGATGACATGCCAACAATTGAGAACATCGACTTTACCATTTACACCAAATTCCAGACTTACGGATGGTTCAATGTATATGGTGTCGCCAATGGCAAAAATGGTGATGACAATAATAAAGAGCGCGAGTCTTTTACCATCTATGATACAGCGGGTAAAAGTTGGTCATGCGTTAATTTGAATAATGATTGGTATAAGACTGTGATTACCCTCAAGGCTGTTAAGGGAGACCACGAGAAGGACATCAGAATCAAAAGCGACAACAAAAATACAGGTGGAGAAAGCGTCCTGCTTTTCAATGGCAACAGCTATGAGAAGCATAATGACACAGGCTATTACGATGGCTCCTCTTGGCACGCTGGCAAGCCAGATGGTGTGGATTAAATAAGATTAGTATCAGATTTGAACACTGTTATAAATCAGTTTAAGCAATGAAGAAGATCAAACATTTAATGATATGGATTGGATTGCTCCTCAGCCTTGTTTCCTGCAAGGATACGATGGAGGCTATCGGACTCGGCGGGGATGAAATCCCTGCTGAGGGACTTGTCTTGAACCTTCAATTGACCAACTTCACCAAGCAACAGATTGGTACAAGAGCGGGGTCCTCGGAGACTTTCAATTCGCTCTGCGCTGTGTTCTATGGAGATAATAACGAATACAAAGACAAGACAGATTGCTATTCTACCTTAGAACAGCAGCCTGATGGCAGCTACAAGGTTAAGATAACCAATGTACCTGCTGGTACCAAGAATGTACATCTTGTAGCCAATGCCAGCGATATGAAGGATAGCGAGGCGCAAGACTTGCAGTCTCTCACTGCTGCAAAGGAGAGAGACCCTCAGCTTGATGCCCCTATCTGCTGGGGTGAAATTTCAATAGATAAACTTTTGGAAGCTAATCCTTCTGTGACGATGTTGCGCCAATGCGCCAAGATTAGTTTGGAGATAGACAAAGGCATCCAGAATTTCACCGATGCAGGCTTATACGTCTATAACATGGCAACCAAGGCAGCCATAGCTCCTGCCAAATATATTGAGCCTACGACCGATGACTTGGCAGAATCTACTGATCTCAGTGAGGAAGCCAACCCATTGGGCGGCGGTACCGCAACCACCGTGGCAGTAAATGAAACTTCTGCAGGCAAGGCAATGGTGATCATCAAGGCGAAATATAAGAAAAGTGTAGAAGAAGATTATAGAGAAGGATATTATAAGGTGGCACTCTACAAGGATGCCAACAAGACAACCCAATATGCCTTGCTCCGCAACCACCATTATACCATCAAGGTAACCAAGGTAAACGACTATGGCTTCTCTACGCTTGAAGAGGCTAAGAAGAGTCTGCCAGAGAATAGAGTGGAAGTAGAGGTAGTGGACGATAACCCAGAAATCACCCAAATGATAGCTTGCAAAGACTATGAACTGGGAGTGAGCGATTATCAGGAGGTAGATGCAAGCACAACAAAGGCTATCGTAACCATTGTTACTACCTTGCCAAAGGCAACGAGTAGTGATGATTGGCTGTATAGTGTCAAGAAGAATGCGCCTTGGATAACCGCTTGTGATCAAGAGACTGTGAATGATACACCAGAGACAGGCAGAAAGTCTTCTAAAGGCAAGAAATATACCTTGAAGCTTACGCTTGAAAAGAATAACCAATCAGAGAATCCACGTACAGGAACCATCACCGTTACTTCTGGCGACCTTTCTCTGGATATAACCATCAAGCAGGCTGGTTTCGACTTTAGAAAAGAAGATCCTGATAGAACCGTTATCATGCAGTATAATAACTCCACCGTAGCTGCCGACTATTTCTACTGGTTGGACTATGGTGTGCAAGGCATCACTCCTGAAGAAATGCAAGGGGCTGTGAGAAATGATGGTTTGCATTTCTGCGTGGGAACAGCCGATATCACGTATCTTATCCCTAAACTTAATGGTGATCAGATTACTAAAAAGGATGATAAAATCAAAGTGGAAGAAGATAAAGGTAAAGGTAAGTGGAAGGTAAGCCTTGCCAATACTACGGTAAATGAAGATTTGTGGAAGTCTTCATTTACCATCACCAACCAGGCTGGCATCGAGATCACTTATCCTGTTTATCATACTGGTATCTTCCATAAGATAGATGAGAATTCCAAGGTATATAAGGATTATCAGTTGGCAGAAAACGGAGATAACGAGAAGAAGGTGAAGGGCTGGTTCTATTATGGTGTGGTAAAGGTAGAGGGAAAGAAGGCCGATGAAACCACCACTATTTATTATATGTTAGACCGCAACCTAGGTGCATCCAACAATGGTTACTATGCCCCAGATGTGGTGGCACTGGCAAAGAACAAGAAAGCCATTGGTGGCTATTTCTGTATCTCTGAAAAAAAGAGCACCAGCGATGCCACTCAGGATCTCTCCAGCACCTTGGCACCAACAGGCTATACCATTCCAACTGATTCCGTGTTCGAAGAATTAGTTAATGCAGGCAATCTGGAGGTGGTACCACAGTCCACATCGTTAGGAGAAACCTACAACTGCGTGCGTATCAAGACGGTGGATTCCGTGTTGCCATACATCTATCTGCCTATGGGTGGATTCTTGGAGGGCGAGAACCATAAGAACCCTATCCATGTGAATCTCTGGACCAAGACTTTGCTGTCAGGTACGCAGGGCTTCGGTACCAACAGTCCTGAATATGGTTTCTGGTATAGATACTTTGATGTTTACAACAAGAGGAAAGGATTATCCAATATGAGATTCGTGAGTGGTAGCAACGGCATGAACAATGGCCGCTACAAGGCGATGCCAATACGCCTGATTCTGAAATAAACATCAGATAAGTGATAAATACAATAACATCATTTACTTATATATAATTAAAGTATAAAA
>ERZ791833.755-NODE-755-length-13207-cov-2.73038_pt1 | contig 13207 bp, 9 predicted proteins | sample MGYA00510294_ERZ791833 | MGnify/ENA primary metagenome ERZ791833 (study PRJEB30046, sample SAMN00715270) | human gut metagenome | study: EMG produced TPA metagenomics assembly of the A metagenome-wide association study of gut microbiota in type 2...
ACAAAGTCCGTTCTCCTGCCGCACGTGCCACTGTCATTAACATACACATTACCACCGCCCGTATAACCGAGGGGGGCAACCCCACTAAAAAAGCAAATGTCCATAACAACAACACAATAATGCCACACTTTACCCATCGCAGCAAACAACTTCTATCCAGCGGACGCAATATCCAACACAATAATCCCCACAAAACAGCTATATGCATTCCTGACAAAGCCAAGATATGGCTCACTCCCGCCACTTGATAAGTTTCACGTAAATCCTCACTCAGTTCCTCCTTATAGCCAACAGTCAAAGCGGACAATACGGCAAATTCATCTCCCGAGAACCCCCATTTCCGATAACTGTTCAGTATTTTCTCTCTCCATACACCTGTCCGCTGTTTCCATGTCAATGCCGATTTCTTGCCTGTCCATTGCCAATACCCCGGAAAGATTACGGCCGTTCCGCTAATTTGCTGTCTGAAAAGATAAGCCGCATAATCAAATTCTCCCGGAATCACCTCTCTTTCAGGAGTCGAGATACGTGTATAAAAGTTCAAATGGTCTCCACATCGTAAATTTACAGAAAGACTATCTTTCATAATATAGACTAGTATCATACGATTAACAGGAACTATCCCCCTCTCAGACATTTCTTTATCTATCCGCAATTTACAGAGATATGTTTTTGCCTTTTCTTGTGGAACATCCACTATCACCCCTTGATACATATTCTTCCCTGATGACCATTCATAGTCCACCCGTTGCCATTTTTGCTGTAGCAACAATGCCCCTACACAAAATAGAAACATAAAAACCATGCCTCCAAATAACCATCGGGAAAGGTAGCCTTGCCATTTCACCAATACAATCAAGCCAATCAAGCACCCCAATATTCCCGTGCCAGAAACAAGCACAGGCAAGGCGCCTTGAAAAAAATGATCGGATACAAAAATTCCGGCGACTAGAGGTATAGTCAACCGGAACATGGAACAAGGCTTTACAGCCGCTATATTTCGCACTTTGGTTTTAAGTTCAAAGAGATTTCAACCGATGTATCATGTCTGACATATCAGGAGCTTTGAACACAGCATTTCCTGCCACCAGCACGTCCGCTCCAACCTCTACAAGCTGTCTGCCGGTTTCCAGGTTCACTCCCCCGTCAACCTCTATCAATGCCTGCGAACCTGTATTCGTTATCAACTCACGTAATTCCCTCACCTTATCCAGGGTATGTACAATAAATTTCTGACCACCAAAACCGGGATTCACACTCATCAGCAATACCATATCCACGTCACGGATAATATCGACCAACATAGCCACAGGAGTAGACGGATTCAATGTGACAGCCGCTTTCATTCCGGCATCCTTTATTTGTTGCACCACTCTATGCAAATGTACACAAGCTTCATAATGCACATTCATCATCATTGTTCCCAAATCTTTCACTTCTTTAATGAATTTCTCGGGATTAACAATCATCAAATGTACATCCAAAGGTTTTTCACACAACTCGGCTACATATTTCAATACAGGAAAACCAAAAGAAATATTCGGTACAAACACACCATCCATTATATCAATATGCAACCAGTCAGCATCACTACGATTTATTTGTTCTATGTCTGCCTGTAGATTAGCAAAATTGGCAGACAATAAAGAAGGGGATATCAGAGGTCTATTCATGGTTCACTGTTCTTATTCTTTTTATACAGAACAAAGATAACCATATTTTATATAAGAACAGTGAAAAAATTCATTTTATTTCGGCAAAGTAAACCGCACACCCAACTGTATATTAAAATTAAAAGGATGTTCTTTGCGAATCGTATTTACATTACTGCCGTCATCAAAGTAATAAACAACTCCCGGCTCCGCATAAATACCCAATTTCTCTGTAATCTTAAACTGCGCACCTGCCGCTGCGGACAAAGACCATTGCAAAGGTTTCACTTTGACATCTTCTTCCCCTCCCGAAAATTGTTCATCTTTTCCTGCATTTGATGTAGAAACACTGCCGATAATGCTTCGCTTTCCAGATACACATTTTTCTACCGCTCCACCTGCCGAAGCATACACTTCAAACCGCTTGTTACTCCATATATTCCGGTTCACTTTCAAAGGAATACCCACATAATGCAGTTTCTCTTCCCAGCCATAATTGTTTTTTTGAGTTCCCGAACGTGTTTCGGATGAAAGCTGGGTATAAGTCACCCCAGTTTCTACAGCCCAATCATCACTTAAATCAAAACGAAGGGAAGCTCCAAAAGTAACAGGCATACGATATTTTATATCAGACTGCGCATTCTGTCCTTCCGACAAGTTATTGAACTGAACCAGCTTATCAATTTCAGCCCTTGTTTCCACTCCATAAGCACTATTCATTGTTGCGTTCCTTGCACCATTAGGCAAAGGCAAATATCCATCCATACTAGTCGAGGATGAAAAGGTTCCATTACCGGTAGAAAGTCCTATCGACCAGTTTCTGTCCTTCTTTCTATGAGGAGCCACATAAGCGTAATTCGTTTTGGCAGCCGAATAGGAAGATCTGCCGGCCTGTTTCTGTTGTTTTTGTTCCACTATAACAGATTCCGCTTTTTGCTCTTCAATATAATTTTCCTCTATCTGTATCTCTTCTACCTCTTTATTTAGCAAAACCTCCTGTTCGGCGGCTAACGCCTTTGCCGTAACAGACCGAACAACTTTTACATGTTTCTTTTCCTCAGAACGGGCAGCAGGAACTACCAAGGCCATAGGTTGCTCAGGAGTGATTGATCCCGGCACCAACTCATCGGGTTCGTGCATTACATTCAACCCTGCCGATTGTTGCTCCAAATAGTTTGCTGAAGGTGACTGCCAAAACCATACAGTCAATGAAGACACAACCACTAACAAAGCAACAGCTGCTGCAGCCTGCCAGCGGCGCCACATCGGAATTACTTTCGGAACCGTATCCAGCTCCTTTTCCAACTGTTCCCAAAGATCAGCAGGAGCCGGTTCCGAATAGCCTTCCATCCGAGTGCGGAAATTTTTTATCCATTTATCTTTTTCTTTCATTCCTATATCCTCTTTCTATAATCATTTATTTTTTTCATTAATAAGGTTTTGGCTCTATATAATTGAGACGATGAAGTATGTTCTGTAATTCCTAGCATTTCAGCAATCTCCTTATGTCCCTTTTCTTCTAATACATATAAATTAAAGACCGTTCTATATCCATCCGGAAGTTCTTTAATGAATTGCATTAAAACAGATTGGGGTATTTGCTCAAAATCATCCTCATCTCCATCTATCACATCGGGTAACTCTTCGACTATCACTTCCTGATTGGTAGAAGCTTTCTTGCGAAGATAGCCCAGTGCTTCATTTACCATAATACGTGCCAGCCATGCTTTCAATGACCCCTCTCCTTTATAAGTAAATTGACTGAATGAACGAAATATATTCAAAAATCCATCATGTAAGACATCCTGTGCCACTTCCCTATCACCTGTATAACGAACACAAATGGCCATCAATTGCCCGGCATAACGCTCATACAATTGCTTGCGTGCAAGGTTATCGCCCTTGCCGCAACGTTCCACCAATTCTGTTTCATTCATTGTTTGTGACACTTCTTTATTGAATAAATGATAAGACTGCAAAAATACTGCATCCGGAAGAATAAAATTTTTGCTTAAGCAGATTTAACATTTTTACAAGCAGTAAACTTACTATCTTCGCATTTAAGCAATAGAAACAATTCTAGAAACAGAAAATATGAGAAAATATAAAGCGACAGTTCTTGTAATAATTATGGTAATGCTGATTCCATTTACTCAGTCTTGCCTGAATGACTATGATGATGACATCTACGACATACAAGCAGAAATGCCTTTTAACGCCGCTTTAGCAACCGTAGTAACTCCCAGTGAAGTACCCGGTGAAGCAGTGATAGAAAGCGATAATGATGGAATCGCATACGTAGTGAATCCCGATAAATTAACACGTTTTGAAACAAATAATCCGGGACAACGTATTTTTTATACCTATATAAATGCAGCCAATCCGACCGGAGATGCAAGTAAGAAAGGACCTTTTATTTCTATAGATTACTTGCAGAAGATCTTAACCAAACCAATGGATACACTAAAAGAAAACGATGAAGATATTTACGGACATGATGGAATCAACCTCATCACTCCCATTATGGGTAAGACACACCTGACCCTTATGTTCCAAATATTAGGTTTCAACTCTAATATCAAACATCGGATCAGCCTTGTAGCCACAGAAGGAACCGTTCCTGACGCAAACGGATATATGGCCGTAGAATTACGCCACAATGCCGAAGGTGACAGACAGGAATATCCGAGTCCCGGTTATGTATCCTTCCCTTTATTGGATGTTCCCGGATATAAAGAGGGTAAGCTACAAGGATTTAAAATAAAAATGAATACCATTAACAATGGCGAAGAAACCGTTACAGTAAGTTATAATAAAAGTAAATCTACAAACTTTCCGTTCATACAGAAAGATATATCCAACACAAAAATTAAATGATTCTTAACAACTCCTTGTCTGTCTTATTGTAACGAAAAGGCTGTATCCGAAAATCTTTCGATACAGCCTTTATCATTTATACCGACTTATAGTGTACTAAGATTATACCGTTAATACATCAGCAACACACATACTAACGTATCATTTATTCCACCTTATTATTATCCGAAGTTCTGTAGCCTCTCAAAAAATCAGCCACATTCATACGTTTCTTTCCTGCCAGCTGCAAAGTAAGCACATTAATAAAACCATCTTTTACAGCCACCTGAAAATAAGTCTTCATATCCGTACGGATATCGCCTATATTCATCTCATGGGAAACAAAAACTTTCTCCGTTTCATATATTTTCAAAACCTGACGTGTTCCATCAGCCACACAAAGCTCGGTCCATGCAGCCGGATAAGGAGATAGCCCACGAATAAAGTCATAAATCTGCTTCACACCTTTATTCCAGTCTATACGGCAAGTCTCTTTAAATATTTTCGGCGCCGGGCGCAATTCCGTTTCCTGCCGGATCAAATTTTCCTGAGGAACAGGTTTCACACTTCCATCCAAAATAGCATCCACGGTTTCCAAAACCAAATCTCCCCCCAAATACATCAGCTTATCATGTACTATTTCCACATTATCCGTATCAGCAATAGGAACACGCACCTGCTGGATAATCTCACCGGTATCTATCTCATGTTTCAAGAAGAAAGTCGTAATACCAGTTTCCGTATCTCCGTTTATCACCGCCCAATTAATAGGAGCAGCTCCTCTATATTGAGGTAATAAAGATGCATGCAAGTTAAATGTGCCCAAACGCGGCATATTCCATACTATTTCGGGAAGCATACGGAAAGCAACTACAATTTGTAAATCGGCTTGTAAAGACCGGAGTTCCTCTACAAAAGCCTCATCCTTCAATTTCTCCGGCTGAAGTACCCTCAGACCTTGAGAAACAGCATATTCTTTCACCGGACTAGGTTGTAGCACACTGCCATGTCGTCCCATCGGTTTGTCGGGCATAGTTATCACACCTACTACATTGTAGCCTCCTTCAACCAATCTTTTCAGGCTCTCCACCGCAAAATCGGGAGTACCCATATATACGATCCGCAAATCTTTCTTTTCCATATACTTACATTATTTAATCTTCAGAGAAATCAATACCTGCCGGTACGAATTAAATATTTTCGACTTGGAAACAAACCCTTTGTATTTTCCCTCTTCATCAATCACAGGCAGGTTCCAGGCCTTTGTATCATCAAACTTCTTCATCACTTCTTCCATTGAATCAGTAACATTGATCCGTGCCGGAGGAGAAATCATAAATTTTTCTACCTTGAAACGATGGTATAATTCCTGACGGAACATAATATTACGGATATCATCCAATACCACAATGCCCAAAAGTTCTCCATTGACATCCACTACCGGAAACAAATTGCGTTTAGCCTGCGAAATGACTTTAACCATTTCACCTAAATCCATATCAGGACGCACTTTCTCAAAATCAGTTTCAACCACACTGTCAATATTCATCAAAGTCAATACGGCCTTGTCTTTATGATGTGTTATCAATTCACCTTTCTTAGCCAAACGCATAGAATAAATACTATGTGGCTCGAATATCATAATGGTAAGATAAGAACTGACAGATACCATCATCAGCGGAAGGAACAAATCATACCCACCAGTCAATTCTGCAATCAGAAAAATACCTGTCAGCGGAGCATGCATTACTCCCGACATCAATCCCGCCATTCCCAACAAAGCAAAATTTTTCTCCGGAATATAAGGACCTATATGCAGTTCATTACAAAAATGAGCGAAGATGAACCCGGTGATACACCCCAAGAACAAACTGGGAGCAAAAATACCCCCACAACCACCACCGCCATTCGTTGCACTGGAAGCAAAGACTTTGAAAAGTACAATCATGGCCAAATAGACTAGTAACAAATTATCGAACCCATAAAAGATAGAGTTATTCATTACTGTATTCCAGTCATGATTGGTTACGCCATTCAGCAATAAATTAATAGTATCATACCCTTCACCATATAATGGAGGAAATAAGAAAATCAATATGCTCAGCATTGCACCGCCTATAGCCAACTTGATATACGGATTATTATATCGACGAAATATATTCTCCACAGAATTCATAGCCCGCGTAAAATACAAAGAAACCAATCCGCACGCAATGCCTAACAGAATTGCCGAAGGAATGCGCTCCATCAAAAACGGTTCATCCATATGGAACTTGAACATGGCATCGGGACCGGTAAGAATATAAGAAACAGTAGCTGCCGTGACACAGGAAACAAGAAGAGGCAACAATGATGCCATCGTCAAATCAATCATCAAGACTTCCAAAGTAAAAACCAAGCCTGCAATAGGAGCCTTAATACCGGCCACAGCACCTGCCGCACCACACCCCACCAACAGCATCAGAGTTTTATGCTCCATCTTGAATACACTTCCCAAATTAGAACCGATAGCCGATCCGGTCAACACAATCGGAGCCTCTGCACCTACGGAACCACCAAAACCGATAGTAATGGCACTAGCTATCACAGACGACCATGTATTATGCCGCTTGATGCGGCTTTGACGACGGGATATGGCATATAATATTTTCGTCACCCCATGACTGATGTCATCTTTCACAATGTAACGAATGAACAATCCGGTAAGAAAGATTCCAAAAACCGGATACACCAAATACAACCAGTTGACTCCTGTAGAATCAAAATTTTCAGTCAGAAATTCCTTGATCCATTCTACTAGAAACTTCAAAAACCACGCGGCCAATGCCGTAAAAATACCAGCAAGAAAACTTAATATAAGAATAAAGTGTTTCTCTCTTATCTTCTTTTCGCGCCATAAGATAAAGCGCTGTAACCAACTTTTCTTATTTTCATCTATAATTGCGTCCATTCCTTTTTTTACTCTCTAATAATCTTCACTTCTCCCCCTTTACCCAGTTTGATAATGCTGGATGGTTTGGGATGCCCCACTTCATCTTGTCTATACTCCACAATATAGTCTACAGCTTGTTTTACTTCTTCACTGATTTCACTGAAGTTGGCAGGTGAAGGCTGACCGCTGATATTGGCAGAAGTCGACACAATAGCTTTACGAAATCGGAAACAAAGTTGTTTGGAGAATTCCTCAGCCGTAACACGAATACCAACACTGCCATCCTCAGCCAGCAAATTCTCTGCCAGATTACGTGCCCCATCATAAATAATAGTCAATGGTTTTGTGGCAAACTCAATCAAATCCCAAGCTACCGCAGGTACATCACTAACATAAAAATTTACTTTTACCGTACTGTCCACCAATACAAGCATCGCTTTACTATCAGCACGCTTCTTTATATCATAAACTCGTTTTACCGCCTTCGGATTAGTTGCATCACAACCTATTCCCCAAATAGTATCAGTAGGATAAAGAATCACTCCTCCCTTCTGCATCACTTCACAGGCTTTCTTCAAATCCTCTCTAAAATCTTCGTTCATATCGTTTTTTATTATTTGGTTCTCATTTCAACAAGTTGCAAATGTAGCAAATCCTCTTGATAATGACGAGTTAAACTTGAAAAAAAGAAAACTCTCCAATATTCTCTGCTATAGCCAATATAAAAAAGTACTATTCCCAAAACAGAAACAGTACTTTTCTATTTTAGCCTAGCAGGCTTCATTTAAGTCCCCATAATAATCTAATTATCATTGTAACTTTTCCCCTTGCCTATCTTATTTGCCTATCCTAAACCAATCCACATCAGTCCAACCGCCATCATTCGTTTGAATAGACGGACGAGTACAAAATAAACCTGTTTTAGCACCAATCCATCTACCTTCTTTCACTCGGAACGGAATACCTAACGATCTATAAGTCATTCCATCCATACTATAACTAAATTTACACATCACCACCAAATCATATCCTCCTTCATTACCAGCATTTTTTCTGTCCATTGTGGAGAATGTTGATTTCAGATAAACCGTATTCCCTTCCAAAGAAACGGATGCATTGGTTTTTTCCAGACTACCCCGGTCAGCCTCATCACACACAGACTGAGACAGTACCAGCCCATCTTTAGTATTCTCCACGAACAATCCTGCATAATCCAATCCCATTACAACTAATCCTGTACGCTCACCTGTATATTTCTTAGTGGGTTTAAAAGTTAATTTAGTCGTTGCTGTAAAATTAGGAGCAGAAATCTTTTGTAACAACAAATTTGGGACATCCCATAAATTCCTATAACTATCTGTAACAGGATAAGAATAAAGACGTATATATCCATTTTGTCCATTACAAAACATCCATTTTTCGTTGATATTAGCATTCCACTGCCATTGTGGAGACAAATTCTGACTATTAAACTCATCACTTTCCTGAGGAGTACAAACAGAGTACTTTTTACCAACATCTGGTTTCTTATAGAATAATACCGGTTCTCCGCAACCATCTTCATCTTTATCTATTCCTATGACAGGCCAGTCATCCACCCATTTCATAGGCTGAAGATGAAGCAAACGACCATGTGCACCTACATCTTGAAAATGTAAAAACCAGTCTTCTCCTGTAGTAGTGTCCACCCACGCGCCTTGATGAGGTCCGTTTATCTTTGTTTCTCCTTGAGCCAATACAGTCTTCCACTCATAAGGTCCATAGATATTTTTCGAACGTAACACTACCTGCCACCCAGTAGCCACACCACCAGCCGGATGGAAAATATAATAATATCCATTACGTTTATAAAATTTGGGTCCTTCACAAGTTTCATGAGCTTCATGTCCGTCAAAAATGATACGAGACTGGGTAATAGCTTGAGTTGCCTCAGCATTTAATTCACAAATGGCTATGACACTTTTTAAACCGGCACGACTACCTGCATAAGCATGTACCATATACACTCGTCCATCATCATCCCAAAGAGGCGTTGTGTCAATGATTCCTTTACCTGATTTTACTAAAACCGGCTCACTCCAAGGACCTTCCACTTTTGAGGATTTCACCATATAAACTCCTTGATCGGGATCTCCCCAAAAAATATAAAATTCCCCGTTATGATAGCGGATGCTAGGAGCCCATACACGATTTCCATGCTGGGGAGAATTATCGTTTATGGGAGGTACGGCATAAGGTAATGCCGCACCAATGATACTCCAATTCACCAAATCCTTGGAATGTAATATTTGCAAACCGGGTAAACAACCGAAACTCGATGAAGTCAAATAATAATCATCTCCAACCCTACATGCGTCAGGATCAGAATAATCCGCATAAAGTACTGGATTTTTATAAGTTCCATCACCTTGGTCTGACACCCATACTTTTGAAACATAGTCTTGAGCAGAAACTAATCCTCCGCTCATTCCCACCAAGTAAAAAGCTATAATATATTTCTTCATTATTTATAACCTGTATTTTGAGTAAATTCCGTTTTATTTTCAATAGCGTCCAAGAATGTCTGAGGGAATGGACGTACCCAATGATGTTCATCCACATTTGCAGCATCAGGATTACACTTTTTTATTCTTTTTACAAACTGTTCTTTACCAAATCGTTTCAAATCAAACCAACGCAACTGCTCTCCAGCCAACTCCCGTGCACGTTCATCCAGTATAAAATCAATATCTTGTATTTGTGACAATTCAACACGCATCGCATCTTCATATCCGGATATGGCACGAGTCATACGCAATTTATTCATATAATCCAAAGCATCCGCTTTATTTGCTTTAGCTCCCGCCTCTGCTGCAATAAGATACATTTCAGCAATACGAATCATGAAGCCGTCACGAGTACTTCTATCTTCATCTTTTGACGCACGAGTAGGATCTGCAAATTTACTCAACTCCAAATATTGCTTCATATTCTTTGTCGAACCATCTGCATTATACACATCATTTCTATCAAAAAGCTGATAACGATTTTCTGCCCATGCCCGTTGAGCTTTAGTTGCCTCCCCTTTAATTATATAAATAGCAGTATCAGTCATTGCAGTATATTTACCTTTTCCCTTCTCATTATTCATAATCCATAAATTACGAAAACTACCAGCATAACGCTGGTCTTTTTCCTCATCAAACAAATCCACCAAATAACGAGTTGGCATATATCGGTTAAATGGACGACCATATTCTGCTGTACGTGTCATACCCGGTTGATCATCATACTTCATACAAAAAAGCAAATGTGCATTATTCCCTCCGTTTCTGATAACAGGTTTATCATCCAATTCAGAATTATACAACTGATTTGTCGAATAATCTACATACCATATCACTTCTTTATTAGAGTTTCCATCACTATTCTTCATGTCCCATATTGAAGCAAAATCTTCAGCTAATTCAAACGGACCATTTTCTATCACATCTTTAGCCAAATCGTATGCCTGTCCATACATGTCCACATCGTTCTTTTCACTTGCTCTAGTTAATAAAAGTCTAGCTTTTAAAGCTTTCGCAGTCCAGATGGTAACCCGTCCACCATCATTTTGCAAAGTTGACAACTTGCTTTTGATAGCCCAATCCAAATCATCAAACATATATTGGTAGATATTATCTGTAGAAGTTTTTACCGGGTTCATTACTATACTGGTAGAAGGCTGGTCCGTATAATAGGTATCTCCAAATGTTTCAGTCAATATCCAATAATAGAATGTACGTAAAACTCTTGCTTCCGCCTCACGCTTATTCAAAGTTGTTGCCAATATCTCATCATTGGATGGATTCGGCACTGTTTGTGCATGAAATATTGCTGTATTACACCAATTTATCGCTGCATAAAAACGGTCAAAATAAAAAGTACAGGCAGAATTTGTTCCATCCAAAGACTGGGTATATGCCGCCATATTATTATCCACGCATCCCGAACCAGCCGCAATAATATCAGTTCCAGTCTCACTTAGCCCAATCGCATCCTCTTTTCCCGCCCAAAAGCGTAAAGGAGTATAACAAGCATTAACTACAGCATTCAATCCTGCTTCCGTGTCATAATAACCTCCTTCTGAAGTCACATCACTATAATTCGTTTCATCCAAGAAACTATCACAACCACATCCTAGAGTTAGCATCAAAGATGTCAATACAAATATATTTTTCTTCATAATTACTTTCTTTTAATATTATACACTCTATCAAAAATCCAAGTTCACACCAAAAACAAGCTGTTTGGTCATCGGAAATGAAATTCCTCCCCCTCGTTCTGGATCGTAATTATCAATGCTGCTGAAGGTAAAGAAATTTTTTGCAGTTGCATAGATACGTGCACGTCCCAAACCTAAACTAGCCAATACTTTTGAAGGGATATTATAGGCCAGGGTTACATCCCTCACCTTAACAAACGACCCTTTTTCATATTTCAAAGTTGAGGAATATCTAGTTTTTCCAAACCCATAAAACCGATTGGGACGCGGGAAATTATTAGTTGGATTTTCCGGAGTCCAGTAATCCACATTAGAACTATTTTCCAATCCATCCGGTTTATATCCTCTATTGAACTCGTAATCAATCCATTGACCTAAACGACTATAAATAAAGAACGAAAATTCAAAGTCATGAATGGTAAATGAGTTATTTATACCAAAAGTAACTTTAGGACGTTTACTATAAATCACACGGTCTTCGGGAGTTATTTCACCATTACCATCCGTATCCTGAATCTTAATATCTCCAGGTTTCTGTCCATTTTTAGCAGCTTCATCCGCTTCATCCAGTTGCCAGATTCCTATCTTTTTATAATCATAAAAGACCTGAAACGCTTCACCTACAAACCATGAGTTTGCCTCATCTCTCAGTGCTCCTGAAGCCAATTCCTTAATTTTCTCTTTATTGTGAGAAAGAGTAAAATCTGTAGTCCAAGTAAAATTCTTCTTTTGAATGTTTACAGAGTTCAACGCCACATCAATACCAAAATTTTCTGTTTTACCAATATTTTCCATAACTTCGGTATACCCATTGGTTGATGGAATCTTACGATTCATCAATACATTTCTAGTATATGATTTATATACATCTACAGAACCTGAAAGACGGTTATTAAAGAAACCGAAATCCACACCTAGATCAAACACAGAAGTTGTTTCCCAAGTCAGATTTTTATTCGACATCGTTTTAGGATACAGCCCACTAGCCAAATCATTGTTAAATGAATAAGTGGACGAACCTAAAAGCCCGACAGTCTGATAAGGATCAATAGCCGATTGCCCTGACTCTCCCCAACTCAAACGAAGTTTTAAATTTGACAGTTCGTCAAAACCTTTCAAAAAACTTTCTTCATTCATTCTCCATGCCACCGCTACAGATGGGAAATACCCCCATTTATGTCCATCGGCTAATAATGAAGAACCGTCCGCACGTAATGACGCTGTAAGAATATAACGATCCATAAACTTATAGTTTACACGCCCGAAAAAAGAAGCTAATTTTTCCTCATTTAAATAGCTGTCAATCATGACTTCCTTGGTATTCGATGCCAAATTATGATAGATATTTCCTCCATATGTCTGTCCTTTACCTGAAGCCAAAGTGTACTCCTTACTTTTATAAATAGTACTTGTACCACCCATTATCTGAAAATCATGTTCACCTAAAATTTTAGAATAAGTCAGAACATTTTCCCAAGTTATACCCGATTCTATAGTATGCTCTTTTAATGATTTACTATCCTT
>ERZ791833.760-NODE-760-length-13161-cov-2.45903_pt1 | contig 13161 bp, 8 predicted proteins | sample MGYA00510294_ERZ791833 | MGnify/ENA primary metagenome ERZ791833 (study PRJEB30046, sample SAMN00715270) | human gut metagenome | study: EMG produced TPA metagenomics assembly of the A metagenome-wide association study of gut microbiota in type 2...
GTGTGGAAGTGGAGCATGCCATCGACTGTACGACGCCCATCGACCACGCCCAGCTTTATGCCCAATTGCTGTATGAACTGAACAGTGGCGAGCGTTGTTGGTTCAGCAAGGCCGAAGAGGCCGAAATCCAGACGGCGAACCATCCGTTCTACCGCATTACACCCGCCGAAGAACTTATCGGCTGTTGCTTTGCGTTTGCCGAGGCAGGCGAGCAAGGTGCCCGCCTGATGTCTGCAGCAGATATTTATACCGTGCTGAAGAAAAAGAATCCCGCTGCTTTGAAAGATTGCTCTTGTACTTCGTTCAGCCGCCTGTTGGCCCAGCTGGGGCGAAGGGTACACACAAGGTATGGCAATGGGTATTGGGTAAAGAGGATATAAGTTGAATATTTATAAAAAACAAAGACTGCCCACTGAACCATTGTTATGGTTGAGGCAGTCTACCCTGATACCAGATTATTCCTGATAATCTGTGGGTAAAGTAAAATGTGAGAGATAGATTTATAGTTAGTAGAATTGACGGGTAGTTGTAATTTGTTTATATGTTTATTAGGTTATACCTAATATGTATTTCTATTACGTTAATTTATCACTATATCAAATTGGTCAAATGGTTTATTTCTCCATGCAAATTGGCTTGTTGTGGGTGATAATGCAAATAGTGGGGAAAATGTACGTACTGAAATCGTTTTTCCGTCTGGTTTAAATTCAAGGATACGTAGCCAGCAATCTCCTCCATTCCCGTGCCATTGACCGTCAGCAGTTTGTGCATTGAACATCATTTGAATGATTGATTTTCCATTTTGATTGTTATCCATGCGTAGACTAACTTGTTCGTCATAGTCTGTAATATGGCATTCATGTCCACATATAACCAATCTGATGTTAGTTGAAGGATAAACAAGTTTCTGCCAGACTGCTTCTGGATAATTCGCCGGGCGCATAGGATAATAATCTTCACTGATGAACCGTTCGCCTTTGTAATCTAAAAATGAGTGTGTCAATAAAATGACTTTATGTTTTTCATATTGCGGGCTATTTACGATTTTTTTTGCCCATGCAATAGCTTCGTCTCGTGGTGAAAACTCCAATGAAATGATCAATAATTTTCCCCACGTATCTGTTGTGAGCTCATACGCAGCATTTTCTAATGTAGGAATTCCCTTGTAATTGTTTCCTATGGCTACAAGTGTTTTTTTTCAACAACTGTTTCTTTCAGCGGGAAAATATTCGTGAAAGTATGTACGACGGACTTCTGATGCTTTGTAACCATAATCGTGATTACCGGTACAAAGGATATAAGGAATCTTATTGTCTAACCGGCAGAAAGCGTTTGAAACGGCTTGCCATTGTTCTTGGCTGGTTTGATCGCCATTTACATAATCCGGCACTGCGATATCATTTTGTTCCACTAAATCGCCGGTACATAGTACGCCTTGAATATTTAGCGTATCCAGGTTATTGGCGATCCAGGCAGTTTGCAATTCAAACAAAGGTTGGTTTGCGGCAAACTTGATATAACTTTGTGGGTCTGGTATTACAATCATGGAAAAAGATTTTTTATCCTCCAATTTGGCATTGACCGGGTATATCTGTGAAAAAGTTGTGTATGCATGTATAATAATGGTACATGTTAGCAGAAATCTTCTGTATTTTATGATAGAATGCTTAAATGACATAAGATATTATTTGTAAATCCAACGGTTTAAATGATTATTCTCGGTTTGAATTACGATTTTATAAAATTTGGAAAGCGGAATTTGTTGATGTTTTATATTGTATTGTTCTTGTTTAGCTGGTACAGTTGCTATTTTAATCCAATTATCTTTCCCGCCATTTTTGTATTGATTGTCGGTAGCTATGTAAATATTTACTTGTGCTTTGGCATTTAAACATTTCCAAGACAAAATAATATCGTTATCATGTGGTAATGTTTTCATTTGTGAAATGTCTATAGGGCCAATAAATGGAATTCCGTCTTGTTCCCATAAAACGTCTCGAGGTACTTCAAAGTCCATAAAACGGCAAATGGAGGGTGTTATATCAGTAATAGAAAGTACTCCCTTGCGGAAATGCTCGTTTACTTGCTGATTGGTAGCAATCCAAGTGGTCCTCTCTCGTTCAGATTGTCCTCCATGGCCATATCCACTTTCAGTTCTTCCATGGTCTGTAGTAACTACTACCATCCATTCTTCATCGAAGTATTTTTCTCTGTATTGGACTGCCTGCCAAATTCTTTCGATTTGTAAGTCTGCTTTTTGTGTGTATTCATCGAAGAATGAACCATTTCCTTCTATATGTCCGGCATCATCCGTATACCACAGATACACCCAGCTTAAATCTGGGGCATCGTTTCGTATTCCTTGGGCAGCTTGTTTACTGACATGTTCGTCAATATCGAAAATGTGTAGTTCTTTGTCTTTTTGAGGAAAGCGTAATGTATCTAAATCAAAACCATCACATACATAATCAATTTTTAAATGTCCAGTTTCTTTCTTTCCTTCTCCCAACAGTACAGTTCGGTTGTCTGTCCAACTAGAGTAGATTGCTGTTTTGTATTCTCTCTTTTGCTCTTTGGCGATGCGGAAAATGGTCCAATAGTTATAATTAGGTTTAAGATTGGAGTTCCCTCCTACGTTATGTTTGTTTAACCATGTAGCTGTCAAAAGATTGGTGTATCCAATGGCAGAAATGGTAGGAGTTTGTGAATACCCTCCAACTTCTCCTCCTGTATATGCTCGTGCGTAAGCTCCTTGAGAAGCTATTCTGTTAATGGTAGGAGTATTAAGTCGCTCGATCATGTCTGCAGGCACACCGTCTATGATGATAAACACAGCTTTCCTGGTCTTGGAGAATCCTGTAATTGTAGATAAAAGTATAAACAGAATAACCCAGTTGAGTTTCATAATTGTTTTCTTTAATTGAAATTAAATATAAAAATTATTTCCATTTAAAAGTTGTCAGGACTGCAGAATGATCAGATGCCCAAATGTCATCAATCTCAGGCGCAGTCTGTATTATCTTTGAATGAATTGCCTTAATATTTTTCGCCTTGTAATAAATGAAATCAATACGGCTGAAATCTAGTTGCCCATATATACCGGCAAAAGTTCCTTCTGGCCGTTTTAGTTCGTCGGGGTGTGTTTCTCGAAAGCTATCTTTATATCCTCTCTCTAGTAGAAATCTGGATGTTGGGAATGCTACAGGACCATAGCCTCCATGTAAATGTGCTGTTCTTGAGGTCCAATCTAAATGGCTACAAGAATTAAAGTCACCGCCTAAGATTACAGGTATGTCTTGTTCTTTTAAAATGGGAGCTAAATCTTCATCGAGCATGCGTCGGGTATCAGCCATAGGACGGATGGAATCTTCTGCAATCCATACTTTGGGGTTATGACTATTGTCTGGGAAACTGCCAGTATAGTCTGGGTTATATGAGTAACGTACCCAACAGTCGTCTACCAATAAAGAACGATTTTTAGTGAGGTGTACTATAGCTGGATTAGAACAAAAAGTATTACCAGTCTTTTGCTTTTCTAGAGGGTATCGACTGAATAATGCTAAATTGTCTTGAGATGACGGGGTTTGTAAGTGATATTGTAGGGATTTTGCAATCTCTTCTTGAAAACCGTATCCTTCTTGCATAGTTACAATGTCAGCTTTTGTAGCTTTGATTAATTCGATAATACGTCTATGACCTTGGATAGGAACATGACGGCCACCGTGCCAGATATTCCATTGTAATATTCTAAATACGTCGGGATTATTTGATGAATTTTCTGTAATATGCTGGAATATATATGGCTCTTTTTTTGTAGGAATAATGTTCTTGCCAGATAATAAAATAGAAGGTATTGTAACGCGTATTCGGTTATTTAATCGGGCATTATTTTTGATGTCTGCTGTTACCAATATATAATTAGCACCATCCTTTAGTTTTATCTGTTTCTCCGTGGATAGGTTTATATCAATTTGTTTTTTGGGGGTAGATGTATACAATAAATCTCGTTGTGAACTTCGAGCAGTCTGTCCGGCATAATATACATGGATGGAGGATAAATCAGACAGTCGGTCCGTGTCTGATAGGTCTAATGAAATTTTTTCTAATAGAAGAGGTTCTTCCTTTCCTTGTACTATAATACGTAGTTTCATCAATTGATGTCCTAAGCTTCCACGATCTGCATCCCATTCATTTTCAATGCTAATTGCATTGAAAAGTTGCTGCTTAAAAATATCGTTTGTAAATTTATCATTGTTGTTTGGAATCGTGTATGCCAGTTCTTCTTTTCCTGCATAATCTATCCTCCCATTTCTCAAGTGATAAGAATGGTAACCACTTCCTGTCCAATTTAAGGCTGTATCGTCTATTCCTGCATCAAAGTTATAATACGCCACTAAATTATTGAAAGCAGTATGCGACGGAGTTAAAGGTTTATTCATCCATTGTTGCAATGTGTTTTCTGATAAAGCAGCACTCCATATGCGTACTTCGTCTATTTCACCACCGAAAACTTCGTCTTTCGATTCACAAACTCCGATAGCACCTGGTATAATGGTGACAACTGTATCCTTTCTGGTTTCTAATTTTCCATCTAGATATAAGGATGTATACATTCCGTCGCAAGTTAGAGCCACATGATGCCATTGATCATCCAACCATGTCGTTGCTCCGATTTCAGCCTGTGTACTATACAATTTTCCATGTTTGACTACCAATGGGAAATTGTCTGCTTGTCGGTAAGTGCTATATTCACCCCCTCCAAATATAACTTCTGTCTCCTTCCATGAGGTATCATTGCCTTTGATCCAGGCCTCCAATGTCCATGGTGCATTTAGAAAACCGATACCAGTTCGTACATTATTGTCTTTACCGTCTAAATGAAGAGCTAAATTTTGACTATTTATAGTGAGAATCCCCAATAAAGAAATACATAAAGCCAAATATATTTTATTTTTCATACTGTTTTGAGTGATGAAAGGTAAAAGATTTCATTGGAAAATAAAGGATGTGTCTAAATGTAGAATGTCAATTCTACAATATTGACACATCCTTGTAAAATTAAGTAGATGATGGAAATTGTCTTTATTTTAAAAGCCACATAATATTGTTAACATCATCTACGCCATTCCACTGGCGCTGTAAGGCTATTTGTAGCTGTTCCTTATTGTAGTTGTTCTCAGAATCAGGATATAACCAACGCATCGGAATTTTATCATTTTGCGTATTCAAGTTTGTATCCGGATTAATAGGAAAAGCAGGATAGCCTGTACGACGAAAATCATAATAAGCATCATAGGCCATGTGGAAATATCCAGCTAGATAAGTCTGCATCCATATTTGATGTAGGCGGTCTATCGTCGTTCCCGCCTCATTATAAGCTGTTTTTTCACCACGCAAATACATATCTATGTCTGCATCTGTAATTTCCACTCCATTGTTATATTGTGAAGGAACGGTTGTTCGTACAAAATCAAAAGAGGCTCTGACTCCCTCATCATAATATTGTTTTGCTGAACCTTGAATCCACCCTCTTTCTGCTGCTTCAGCTAATAGGAAATTCATATCTGCATAGCCTAAGCGGATGCTAGGTACTCCTGTGTAGGATAGGCGGTATACGTCATTGGGGCGGGAATGCATACAAACAGAAATCTTTGCCATTTCCTGATCATATTTTCCTGCAACATCTACTCCTTTATAGGCATTCCAATCACTAGGCTGAAGTAACGTTTCTCCCTCTGGTAGATATGTTGGATCAGTCAGGGCCTGAGCAGGAGCTAAATAATAAAAAAGACGTTTGTCTTTATATTCTTTCATTGGGTCGACAATCATGTTTGTAGCTGCGAATGTTTCTATACTTCGAGTGTATTCTTTATGATAAGGATTCCTATTTGTCTCTAAATCCGAATATACAACTTGCAGATTGTCGTCATTACCCGAAAATAAGATCCCCCCGTTCACTATTTGTGCAAATTGTTCTTTTATATTTAATTCAGGAGTATCGTCTGCTCGTTTCTGTAGCGACATTAAAATCTTTAAACGCAGAACATTAGTGGCTTTTCTCCATTTTAAAGGATCTCCATTGTAGAAGGGATCTCCATCAAATGCTTTGGTTGCTTTACTAAAATGTTCTTCTGCTAAAGCTAAATCTGATAAGATACCTTTGAAGACGTCTTTTTGTTCATCATACTTAGGATAAACATATTCTTCTATATTTAGTGCTTCTGAGTAAGGTATGTCTCCCGTATCCATTGTTGCACGCCAAAAATACCATCCTTTCATAAAATAATATAATCCAGTATAACCATCTTTGTCTACTTCGGTTGAGAGCTCTACCATTTTTTGTGCACTGGTCAATTTTAGTATGCCTGAAAAATCTGCTTTACCAAAACGATTATATTGTCCATCATCCATTTGTTCCCCCCAAAACATTCGCTTGACTAAAAATTCATTCTTCCAATAATAGGAAGATTTAACCATATCCAATATAATGTCGGTAGCCAACATCGATGATTGTACTTTAGTTGTTGAATCTGGATTCGTATTTAAATCGTCAAATGAAGAAGTACATCCAGCTATCCATAGTGTTCCTGATAAAATGCAGATAGAAACTATGTTGTTTAATGAAATTTTCATATGTCTTAGTTATTAGAAGTTTGCTTTGATATTAAAACCAATGTAACGTTGGGAGGGAGAGTTTAAATTTTCATAGCCATAACTGTCTCCTCCTTTGTCTGGATCTGCATATTTATAGTCTTTGGCCCATAAAAACAGATTTTGTCCGGTCACACTGACTGAAGCAGATTTAAGCTTCATGTAGCTACACCATGATTGCGGTAAATCATACGTAATGGATAAATTACGTAATTTGAAAAATGTTTCGTCTAGTACGTTTTGAGCACTTGGACGGCTTGTAGAATCATGGTATTTACTAATATAAGTTTCGTAGGAAACAACTATATCATTAGGAGCGAACACTCTTGTATCTTCAATAACGTTACCATCTGGATCATAGCTTACGCTCCCTTCGACAACCTTGACTCCTTGGCCAATATATGTTTTGTTGCCATTCACTACCTCCTCATACCTCCATTTTGTATCAGTATCTTTACCTGAACCGGAATTCATTAGCATTTGATGAGTTCGGGAGAATGAGATTCCACCTACACGACCATCAATCGTACAAGCCAAAGTTATGTTCTTATATTTGAAAGTATTGGTAATACCCCAAACTAAATCAGGGGTTAATTTCCCGACCTTCGTTGTAAAATCTTGACGTATGGGGAGACCTGCTCCGTTGTGTACGATGTTACCTTCAGGGTCTCTCTCCCAATCATAGATGGCAAACCAGTCCCATGTGGCACCTTTTTTCACCCAAGGTTTTTTGGTTGAGTATTCAGGATCGATACTTTGGTAAGTGTATTGATCGTGTGACCAGTTTGTTAAGATATCCCAGGTAAAATTTCTTGTTTTTATGGGGGTTCCTCCAACGCTAATTTCAAAACCTGAACGTAAACGAGTTTCTTTGAAATTGGTTTGTATAGCACTATAACCAGTCATAGGACTAACTCCACCGCTGATGATAAAGTCTGACTCAGCCTTTCTGTAATAAGCAAAATCTGCATATAATCTGTTTTTGAAAAAGTTGGTCGCAAATCCTGTTTCCCATACTTCGGCTTTTTTAGGACGAACTTGTCCTCCTATCAGGGTGCTGGGGTACGAAGCTGAGGTCATACCACTCCATACGTTGGTTTCAACAGAATATACATTATTATTTGCATAGATTGCAGCATCAGATTTGGTTACAGTCCAAGACCCACGAACTTTTAAGAAATCCCACCATGAGGGTAGATTGATAATTTCTGAAAGAACAATGCTACCTGATACAGATGGATAGAAGTAGGAACGTTCATCAGAACGGAGAGTAGAAGACCAATCATTACGTCCTGTGACGTCTAAAAAATAAGTGCTGTCCCACGATAACGAAAGTTTTCCATATAGGCTGTTTACTCTCTTTTGTTGTAGCGAACTACTGCTATCAATAGGATCAATAGATGCTTTCAAGGAATAATATCCAGGTATTGATAGGCCACCAGCTGTAGTACTTCTCATTTGGTCATATCTGTAGTAATAAATGTTACCTCCCAATAGTCCATCAATTGTGAACTTTCCCCATGATTTATTGGCTAATAACATTGCGTCTGTATTTAGACTGAGTTCAGTGGTGCGACTTAGGCCATAAAATCCATTTTTATCCCACGCATAGTTGGCACTTTTTGCATTTCTCCATTCATTGCGCTGTGTAGACATGTCCAATCCTCCACGTATCATGGCTTTTAGCCAAGGAGTTATTTCATAACTACCTGTAACAGCTGCATTCATTAAATCTGTATCATAGGCATCAACTACTTCCTGCGATTTAAACCATGGGTTATCATACCATCCATTGTCATACCAATTTTGTTGAATATCTTCCTTCCCATTAATCCAATAATTCTTAAAATCTCGAATGTCATAGTCTGCACTTCCCCAAATTACTAGGTCATAAATATAACTTCCACTGTAACCAGATCCATTGTTGTTCGATGCTTTATGTTTGTTATAGGTCGCTGATGCTTCAAGTTTAAATTTCTTCCAAGACATTTCACCACCTACTGTAAAATTTGCTTTATTCAAATCTTGATTTGGATATTGTCCCCGATTGTAGATTTGTGTCATGGATGCACGGAAGGAACCATATTTTCCTTTTTGTGAAACGCTCACATTATTGTTGGTTACAAAACTGAATTGAAGGAAATTCTTATAATTATCTTTTCCTTTTGAAACGAGTTCTTGCTCTTCCCATTCATACGTATAAGGATTGTATAAAACGGCAGTACGTCCAATATCTAATTTATCTCCCCAAACATAACCACTATTTCCATATTTCCCGCTTTGACCACGGCCATAAGAAGATTGTGTTTCGGGGAAAGCTAAGTAACCAGAAAAAAACATTGTATTACTATTTATACTTATGTTCAATCCTTCAGCATCGGTTCCCTTTTTAGTCGTAATCATGATAGCACCGGAGGAACCTCTGGCACCATATAGTGCTGAAGCCGTAGCTCCTTTTAAAACATCAATGGATTCGATATCATCTGGAGCAATATCGTCTAAGCCGATATTATCGTATGGAATACCATCAACGATGACAATCGGAGTTTCACCTCGCAGTAATATTTTGGCATTTTCATTGAATTCCGTACTGTTTTGAATATTCAAACCTGCAATTTTTCCGGTTAATGAAGAAGCAATATCTACTCCTTTGGTAGTAGTCAATTTATCTCCATTTACTTTCTGTACTGCATATCCCAAGGCTTTTTCTTCACGTTTGATACCCAATGCAGTGACCACCACCTCATCTAGCATCTCATTATCCTCTTTCAACACAATGTTTACCAAAGACTTTCCACTTACAGCAACCTCTTGTGTCTGAAAACCAATATAAGAAACCGTCAGCTTGGCGTTCTCCGGCACTTCTAACGTAAAGTTTCCATCAATATCCGTAATACAACCAATAGTAGTACCTGTCACCTTAACATTGGCACCAATTATCGACTCTCCATTGGTTGATTTCACTGTACCCGACACACGTTTGTTCTTTGACGGAACAGATTGCTCTTTTAGATCACTGATAACAATGGATTTTGAGGATACAATAGTATACGTTAAATTACGTCCCTTCAAAGCTTCGTTGAGCACTACTGAGACACCAACCTGACGTTTCGAGATGGTAATGTCATTTTTATCATCCACCAGCGTATTCCTATAGGAGAAACGATAGGTAGTCTGTCCCTCGATACTCTTGAAAACTTGCTTCAAGGTAGCGTTCTTCAGCTCGACGGTTACTTTCTGCTCTTGAGCAAAGGCTGTCATAATGCCTATACAGAAGAAGCAAACCGCCACGCAAAGCAATCTTTGCAACTTTGATTGATTGTTCATGTTTCTTTTTGGTTATTAGATTAATGATTCTTGAAAATTAAAAGGTTAAACAAGCTTGTCTATATATAAAGACAAGACCAAAACAGATTCGTACCAAAGAAAATACATGTTAAAGAACATATAAAATAAAAAATCCTATTTCCGTACATAAAGCATAAAGCACTATGCTGAGAAATAGGATTTAACCCAATGCTACCCTATCCAATCTTTAGTGTAAATCCACCAACCTTATGGTTCCATCCTTCAACGTGGCTTTCAGATGATACGAGTGTTCTATCACTTCCAATACTTCATTGATATTTATACGACTCAGAACACCTGTAAACAAATCGTCCTGATAGTCTATTTCTTCCGTCTCTATAGCAATAGACACATGATAAACCTCTTCTATTTCTTTCAATACTTCCGCAAACGGAACGTTACGGAATACCAATTCCCCACGCCTCCAGGCAGAAGCATCTGTAGTATTACTACTTTCCTCAACTGTCACGGTTCCATGTATCTGATCAAGAATTGCTTTCTGATTAGGTGACAAGATAACGCCCTGCCCGGTCTTCAAGGATTGGAAACGAACACTGCCTTCCTCCAGAGAAAGTTCTGCTGTAGCATCGGCTGAACGGGCACGAAGATTAAAAGTAGTACCCAGCACAGACACTTTCAACCCTTTTGCAGTGATAGAGAAAGGACTGGAAGGATTCTTGGCTACACGAAAATAGCCTTCACCATCGAATGCTACCCGACGTTCGTCAGAATTGAAATTGGACAAATTATAAGAAAGGCGTGACTCGGCATTCAACGTTACTTGTGTACCATCCGGCAGAGAAATAGTTACCTGTTCTCCCTTACCTGTAGTGGCTACAAAATCTTTCTGAGAAAGAACGGTATTCTCCTGATACAAGTAAACGGTAGCGATCATAAAAAGAGGAAGAAGAACAGCTGCCGCGATCCGAAGCACCTTCCAATAGATAGGCACAACTCGATGCGAAGGGAATAGCCGTTGGTCGATCCGCATCTTCAGTTCATCCAAACGATGGGTATCGCTCGAAGAAGCCTCAGCAGACTCCCAAGCTTCACGCAACGAATCCTCCAAACGGTCATCACTCATCGAGTTAACTTCCTCACGCAAACGTCTTAGTTCGTCAGGAGTCAAGTTGTCGTTTCTATATTTTTGTTGCAGTTTATCCATATTGTTCACAGTCTATTAGTAAAGACATTATTTTTGCTTCGACGTACCATGCTAAAGCCATCTATTCACAATATTTAATATCAAGCCTGCCACAGAAAGTACCAGAACCTTGGCAAGTAGTTCACGAAGAGTTTTCAATCCCACGGAAAGTTGATTCTTTACCGTCTGCTCACTCAACGAAAGACGTTCGGCTATCTCTTTATTGGATAGTTGAGAGAAACGCGAAAGAGTAATGACGCGTTGTTGGGTAGAAGGCAGCCGACGAATGGCATCCTTGACAATCTTTACATATTGTTCGTATTCTACCCGATCACAATCCTCGCCTGCAGACAGTTCATTCTGATAGTCCACATAATCTTCGTAAACAGGAGAATTAAGGGTAGAACGATAAGCATTGATAACGCGATGTTTAGAAATGGTGAACAACAAAGAATGCAAGGTCTCTTCCTGACGAATGGTTTCACGACTGTTCCATAAAGCAACAAACACATCCTGCACAATCTCCTCTGCATCCTCGCGAGACTTGGTATAATGCACACAATAGGCCAGCAACCGGCCAGCATAAAGCTTGTATATCCGGTCGAAAGCTTCTTTAGAGCCACGCTTCAGTTCAGCAATCAAGATATGTTCTCCCTGCAATGTCATTTCATATCAAAGGTATCAAGGCTTAATATCTGCATATACAACGGGCAAAAATAGATTATTTTCAATTAATCACACTCATCTTTCATTGATTATTTCAGTTGATTGCATGCCACATGTAACATTCCCTCAGGAAAACAACGCTTTACGAGGAGGAAAACACCGTTTTCCCTGGTGGAAAGCATTGCTTTCGTTCAGACGCCTAATTTACATAGTTTAATTGTCTGTTGCAAGCGAAAGGTCACGCAAACGAATAATATATTCATCATGCCGCTGAAAATTCGAAGATTATCGGTACATTTGTCACGCAAAAAAAGAAAGAACACTACTATGACCCACCGTCTGAACACCAACAAACAATTCATGATAGGCAACGGCATCCTGGCCTTTGCCGTCATCTTCGTGGTTGTCCTCTTCGTCTACATGAGCATGCGCCTGCAAAATGACGAAAACCGTCGCTATGCCGAACACTATACCGTCTCGCTAGTCAAGGGGTTCGAAGGCGACTCCGTATCTATATACCTCAATGACAGCCTATTGCTGAACAAGACCATCGACCATGCGCCATTCGACCTCGAAGTGCGACGCTTTGCAGAAGAAAGTGCCCTGATGATTGTAGACAATGCGACAGAAAAATTATCGCTCTTCGAACTGAGTGAAAAGGGAGGAACTTACCGTTTCGAAAAGGAAGGGGAAACAGTGAAACAACTGCCCCAAGAATAACATCTGTCTTCACAACGAGGCAGAAAACGCCTTCAGTTCCTGCCTCAGAGCCTCGCATCGACCTTCAGTCAGGCGGTCAAGCATTTCCCAAAACTCCGCACCATGGTTCATAATGCGCGTATGCGTCAGCTCGTGCAAAAGCACATAGTCAATAAGGTGTTGCGGCAGGAGCAACAAATAATAGGACAAGTTGATATCCCTGCGCGTAGAGCAACTACCCCAACGGCCGGAGCTGGAGTTAATCTTTACCTCGTGGAAAGGCAAACCATGTTGCTTCGACAAGGCATATAGCCGAGGGGGTAAAACTAGCTTGGCATTCTTCCGCAAGGCCTCACCTATCACCTTCTTCAACCAGACTTGAAGTTGGGGATTAGAAAAATCAGTACCTATTGGACACAGAATCTGCATCATCCCCGGCTCCGAACGTGCCTGAAACTGACGGATATCCCGCTCTACCAAGGTCAGTTTAAAGTGCTCCGCTTCAATCCGATAGTTCAAGTCTATCAGCTTTTCGCTTCGTCGCGCCTGCGTTTCACGCAGACGGGGGCGCAAAGTTTCCAATCCTTTAGTCACATCACTCCACGTTACTCCCAAAGGGACGGTCACAACAAAACCGCCCTCTACCGCCCGAA
>ERZ791833.772-NODE-772-length-12964-cov-27.181_pt1 | contig 12964 bp, 9 predicted proteins | sample MGYA00510294_ERZ791833 | MGnify/ENA primary metagenome ERZ791833 (study PRJEB30046, sample SAMN00715270) | human gut metagenome | study: EMG produced TPA metagenomics assembly of the A metagenome-wide association study of gut microbiota in type 2...
ATCGTGATATCAAGAATTCGATTGATACCGCTAAGAGAGAAGGAAAAGAAGAAGGTCTGGCTGAAGGCATGGAGAAGGGACTAGCTGAAGGCATGGAGAAGGGACTAGCTGAAGGCATGGAGAAGGGAATGAACCAGCGAAGCCTCGAGATTGCCAGAAAGATGCTGGCAAATGGTATGGATGCAGCCACGGTGATGGAAATAACCGGGCTGTCGGAGAGTCAGTTGCAGCAGCTGAAAGGATAAGGAAAATTTAATAAATAGTAAGTGACATAAAATAAGATGGCAAAACAATTTTTTACCAATAAAAACGGCAATACCCTTATAAAGGAATTTGAAGGATTGCTTGCATATAACCCAAGTATCAAGTGTCTAGACTCTGTTGTCGGATTTCTTCGTGCTTCAGGTTACTTCACTTTGCGCCCTTTTTTAAACAGCATAGACAAAGTGCGCATACTTATTGGTATTGATGTAGATAAATATATAGCCAATGCACACAACAAGGGACAGATGTTCTTTGGAGCGGAAGAGGAGGTCAAGCAAGATTATCTCTCTCAACTGCGCAGTGATATAGAATCTTCACCCTACTCAAGCAGTGTAGAAGAAGGCATCTTTCAATTGATTGAGGATCTGATAAGCGGCAAACTGGAACTTCGTGCACATCCAAGCAAGAAAATTCATGCCAAGATGTATCTGCTATATCCTGAAGAGTACAACCAATATACATTGGGGGCAGCAATTACGGGTTCCAGCAACCTCAGTGGTAACGGCTTGGGAATCAGCCAAGATAAGCAATATGAGTTCAACGTACGACTGACCGATTACGAAGATGTGCAGTTTGCCAAAAATGAGTTTGAACAGCTTTGGCAAGAGGCTGAAGGATGCCCTATTACGGCAGAAGATATTAAAGCCGGTTCCATCCAGCAGACTTATCTTAATGGCGATGTTACTCCTTATGAGCTTTATATCAAGATGCTGATGGAGTATTTTGCAGACCGTGTACTTGCAACAGATGCAGGGGATGCTTTTGTTATGCCAGAAGGTTATACCAGATATGAATATCAAAGCGATGCCGTTGTAGAGGGATACCAGAAGCTTCTCAAGTATGATGGTTTCTTCCTGGCAGATGTAGTAGGTTTGGGCAAGACGGTCATTGCAACCATGATAGCTAAGCAGTTCTGTATTGATAATGGCTATGAGAACACCAAGATTCTGGTGGTGTATCCTCCTGCAGTAGAACAGAACTGGAAACAGACCTTTAAGGACTTTGGTATTGACAAATACACTCGTTTTGTTAGTAATGGCAGTTTAAACAAGGTTCTTGACGAGAATAATTTTGACTACTGGAATGCAGATGAGTACGATTTGGTATTAGTGGATGAGGCGCATAAGTTCCGCACCCATACCAATACCGCTTTTACCAAATTGCAGGAAATATGCAAGATGCCGCGCATTGAGCCAGGAAAAATTCCTGGTCTCAAGAAGAAGGTGATGCTCATTTCGGCTACTCCTATGAACAATACTCCTGCCGACCTGTACAATGAGATGCTGCTTTTCCAGGATCCTCGTTGTTGCACGATTGATGGTGTGCCCAACTTAACTTCTTTTTTCTCCCCGCTGATTGTTGAATTCAAGAGACTAAAGAAGGATCCTGATTATAATCTTGCTAAGTTCAAGAAACTGGCAGAGAAGGTTCGTGACAGAGTTATCAAACCTATCACTGTTCGCCGTACACGTACTGATATCGAGGCGATTCCGCGCTACAACAAGGATATCCAGGGTTTCCCTAAGGTTGCAGCACCAGAAATGAAAACCTATGAGATGAACAATCATATAGCCGACTTGTTCGAAAGCTCTATGGATACTCTTGTTAATGGGTTGACGTATGCCCGCTATCAGGCAATAGCCTATCTGCTCCCGGAGAAATCAGAAGGTCTCTATGATAATGCGCAGCTGATATCACGAAGCTTGGCAAGCATTCGAAAAAATGGACTTGTGAAGCGTTTGGAAAGTTCTTTCTATGCTTTCAAGACATCCATTTGTCGATTCAGGGATACTAATCAGTATATGATAAATATGTTTGCAAACGACAGGGTATTTATTGCGCCAGATCTTGATATCAATCATCTCTATGAACAGGGATTGACTGATGAAGAAATCGAAGAACGCCTTCAGGAAAAAGCTGAGGATAATCCGAAGAATGCTGTCTTCAAGGCTGAGGATTTTGAAAAGGAATATATAGACATGCTTCGTGCAGACCAAAAGGTTCTTGAAGAAATGTGTGCCCAGTGGGAAACCGTTGATGTAGAAGATGCTGACGACTCTAAGTTTGCCAAATTCCAGGATCTCCTTAAGCATGAACTGTTCAAGAAAGACCGTAACCCAGGACAAAAACTGGTTATCTTCTCAGAATCGAAAGATACTGTAGGATATCTCCAGCGCCGAATCAATCGCAGGGATGTACTCGTTGTTGACTCCAGCAATCGTAACAAGTTGTTTCAGACCATTCAGGAAAACTTTGATGCCAATTACAAGAAGTCACAACGCAAGGATGATTTCAATATTATCATAACCACAGATGTGCTCGCCGAGGGCATCAACCTGCATCGTTCAAACATCATCATCAATTATGATACACCTTGGAACTCAACCAAGTTGATGCAGCGAATAGGACGTGTCAACCGTATCGGTTCTGAGGGTAAGAATATCTATAACTATGTGTTCTATCCTTCACGTCAGGGCAATCAGATTATCAAGCTCAACCAGATAGCCCTTTCAAAGATTCAGACATTCCATTCTACATTCGGTGAGGATAATCAGATTTACTCGCAAGAAGAAATCATAGACCGCAATATAGACAAACTCTTTACAGAAGGAATACAGGCAGAAAAGGGAGAACTCAACGAGGAAATTCCTTTCTACGAGGAACTTCGTTCGTTATATACCAGTGATAGGCGTGAGTACAACCGCATAGCCAAGATATCTCTTCGCAGCCGTACCGGACGTAATGCACGGGAGGTTGATGGGGTTACGCTATCTGATGATACGTTGGTATTCTTGAAGACAAACATGCGTAAGTCGTTCTTCCGTTCTAGTGATGAGTCAGTAGAAGAACTATCCGTAGTGGATGCTCTCAAGTATTTTAAGGCTGATGTTTCCGAAGAAAAGACCGACCGCATAGAGCACCATCACGATCATGTAAGGAATGCCCTGAAGAAGTTCCAAAAGCAGTGTAGCCAGGAGCAGGTAGAGCAGGAAGCTCTATCGCAACAGGCTGGAGTAGCACTGGGTGCTCAGGTTGCAACAGCTACTAATCTACTGAATCTCTTCCTGCCTGAAATACAGGATCAGAACCTCTATCAGCAGGTTGTTCAGTTGCGCATCCTGGCAGAACGGGGCGTGATAACAGTCATTGCCAAGCGCCTTCAGCGTATGCAGAAGGAGATGCAGCGTGGCAAGCTGAAACGTGATGAAGCTTTATCGCAAATCATAGAAATGGCAAAGAAATACAATGCTTACTATCTGAGTGCCGAAGAAATGATGCATGAAACAGAAACAGAGGCACAGATTATTCTTAGTGAATCATTTAAATAAAAAATATGGATTATCGTTCAATCATTGAATCTAAATACAATCGTACAAACTGGCAAAAACTCCTGTACGACATCTTCCGTCAGAATATCAGATTCTGGCAGCAGCCCATAGAGGTATCTGTGGATGAGAACATGGCAAAAACTGCTCTCTACATCGGACAGATTAGCCTGCCGGATGGTCATAGCATAGCTGTATATGAGGTTGAGCTTAGTGATAAGGTCATCATAGAGCGAAACCGTGCAGGTATCCGCAACTTGCTCTGTACCAATTGGCGTGGTATAGGATGTGCAGGAGCATTTATGTTCTGTTACCGACAGAATGAGTCGGTGCTGCGTTTTTCGTATGTCAGCGAAGCATTGTCCTTTGCCGAAGATGGCGGTCTGAAAAAGGAAAGTACTGACACCAAGAGATTTACATATCTGCTTGGTGAGGGACATCGTAGCCGTACTGCTATTGAACAGTTCGAAAAACTCAAGAAGAGCAGTCTCGGTCTGAAGGACGTAACCAAGGCTTTCTCCGTAGAGGCTCTTTCTGATTCCTTCTTCAAGGAATACAAGAAACAATACGAGGATATCGTGGAGTTTGTTACGGGAAAACGTATGATAAAGGGTGCCAACAATAAATGGAAGGAAGAAGTAACAGGCGAGTCATGCGCAGAAATCATGCGTGAGTTTGCTGCATTCCCAGATGCAGAAAAGGCGGTGCGCGATTATGTCAAGAAACTTATGGGACGCCTTGTATTCATTCAGTTCTTGCAGAAGAAGGGATGGATGGGATGCCCTGCTGGAGAGGCTTGGAAGAATGGCGACAGCGAGTTCGTACAGAACCTCTTTGCCAATACTCCATACAAGGAAACTTTTGTGGACGATGTGCTGGAACCCCTCTTCAATGATATCAATACCAAGCGACCTGGCGACCTGACAAGCAGTCCTAATGTAGGCGTGAATATCAAGATTCCATACCTTAATGGCGGATTGTTTGAGAATGACGATTACGACAGTACCAACTTCCCTCTTCCAGCAAAGTATATGAAGAGTATGCTCGACTTCTTTGCCAGCTACAACTTCACCATCGATGAGAACGATCCTGATGATGCAGAGATCGGCGTAGATCCGGAGATGCTTGGCCGTATCTTCGAGAATCTGCTTGAAGACAACAAGGATAAGGGAGCATTCTATACGCCAAAGGAGATAGTGCAGTATATGTGCCGTGAGTCTTTGATAGCTTACTTGCAGACGGATATCACAGAAGACGCTGTAAAGGATTCTATCCGCCAGTTCGTTACTTCATACGATGTTTCTCCGCTTGATAATGAACAGAAGCAGACGATAGATAAAAAACTGAAGGAGGTCAAGATTTGCGACCCTGCCATCGGTTCCGGTGCTTTTCCTATGGGGTTATTGCGCGAACTCTATGCGTGTCGTAAAGCGATAGAAGGTATTGATGATGAGACAGCTGTCGGCATCAAGACGCATATCATACAAAACAACATCTATGGGGTTGATATCGAGAAGGGTGCAGTGGATATTGCCCGTCTTCGCTTCTGGCTTGCCCTCATTGTGGACGAGCAGAATCCTCATGCCTTGCCGAATATGGACTTTAAGATTATGCAGGGCAATTCGCTTCTGGAGCAGTATGAGGGTGTGGATTTGAGCGGTATGTCGCTCAACGAGCAGTTAAAGAAGAAATCACGTTCCAAGAAGCAGGAGGCATGGCAGCAGACTTTTGCCTTTGATGAGAGAATTGCGCTAGACAACATCCAGCATGCCATTCATGAATATTATCTTACGGATGATCACGCTACGAAAATAATTCTTCGTAGTGCGATCAATGAGAACGTGCGCAGCTATATTCTCAATCTTAAAGGCTGTACTTCTGACATTCAGCAAAAACTGGAGAATCTGCCAATTCCAAATGACCAGTTCTTCCTTTGGCATATCTATTTCAAGGATGTGTTTGATAAGGGAGGATTTGATATTGTCATTGGTAATCCGCCATATATTTCTCTCCAGGCTAATGATGGTTTACTGGCAGATATTTATCACAACAAAGGTTACTTAACCTTTAATGGTACAGGCGATATCTATAGCTTGTTCTATGAGCAGGGTTACCGCCTGTTAAAAACAAAAGGTCATTTATGCTTCATCACGTCAAATAAATGGATGAGAAACGCTTCTGGTTTGGAAACAAGAGAGTTCTTGACTTCTTCGGCAAATCCAAAAATTATTTTCGACTTCGCGGGCGTTCAATTATTTGAAAATGCGACAGTTGAAACTAATATACTTTTGTTTTCGAAGGAAGAGAATCTTCATCTTATTTATGCAGTAACAACAGATACGAAATGCAAAACTATTCCAGGTGATTTGCAAGACTATGCAAAAAATAATGGAACTGCCGATAATTTTGAAGGTGCTCAAGAATGGATCATACTCTCCCCATTAGAAGCTGGTATTCAAAAGAAAATTTCCAGGTGCGCCATTCCGTTAAAAGATTGGAACTTATCTATTAATTTTGGGTTAAAGACTGGTTACAACAAGGCGTTCATCATTGATGAGGAAGTGCGAAAGAATATATTGGAACAATGTCACACCTCTGAAGAATATAGAAAGACAAATGATATTATAAGACCTATATTAAGAGGAAGAGATATCAAGAGATATGAGTTGACTTGGGCAAACTTGTGGATAATAAATACCCACAATGGACTTAAGAAGAAAAATATTACTCCGATAGATGTAAACGAGTTACCTGCTGTCAAATCCCATCTTGACCAATATTGGGATAAACTCAAATCTCGTCAGGATAAGGGTATAACACCTTATAATCTTAGAAACTGTGCATATTTGAATGAGCTAAGCCAACCAAAAATTATATGGGGCGAAATCTCTGATCGAAGTAAGTTTTGCCTAGATCAAAATGGAGACTATCTTTGTGAGGCAACAACGTTTTTTATGACGGGTGATATTTCAATATTCTTGTTGTGCTATCTAAATTCTTCTTTATCGGAGTATTTGTTTTCGAAAATCGCAACAAGAACTGGAATGGGCACAACAAGATGGAAGAAATATAAGATTGAGAAACTTCTGGTACCTAAGGTTCCTGAAGACATAATTTCTAAAGTCGAGCAGTTGTATTACAGCTATAAGCGTGATTCAAATATTTTATATTTGCAAAATATCGATAAGCTCATTTATGATTTTTACGGCTTGACCGACGAAGAGATAGCAATCATTGAGAACTCAACAAAATAACAAATATGGCAACACTTAAAGAACTATACACAACTCTTAAGTCACTACGGGATATGAATCTTCCCGTAGATGACAAGCTGTTGGCTGCTGCCGACTCTCTGGAGGAGAAAATCATAAAAGAAGAAATTCTCCCTTCATTGAGCCAGAATATAGAGCCACAGCTCAGCGAGATTCAGCGAGACCTGGTACTGGTAGTAGAATATCATCCAGGCGAACCATTGAGCGTAGCTCTATCCCGCAAGGCAAAGATCAGTGAAATCATTGATGCCAAAACCCTGACGCCTAAGGCAAACAAACCGGTATCAAGCGAGGTGAAACCACTGCAAGTAGAGCCTAATACACCTTCTAAGCATGTTGAGAATCCAACCAAGGGACTTCGGGTCACATTCTCTGATGGTACGGTTATATGGCATAGGTCTGCAATCGATACATTCATCGCAACGCTCAGGAAGATAGGTCTCGAACGCATCCCGCAAGTTGGTATCATCCACAGTGGTTACAATCTTGTCGGCAAAAAGAAAAGACCGCTTGTTCCTGGCAGAATCTGGCAGCATGAGATAGATGGCTGGTATGTTTATTCTGTATTGAACAATCAGATGAAAATAGATGATTTAAAGCGCATATCGGCATACTATAAGTTATCTCTTGCCATTGATGAAATCAAGCCCAAATAATATCTATTCCACCCGTCGTGACGTTTACGTAAATAGTAGAATGATAATATAATAGTCTTTCCCGAAGAGTAACAACATAACAATAAGGAACGCAAGCCCCGCCTAGCAGAGTAAAACGCTCTCGCTAGGCGGGGCTTTTGCGTATACTTAAAAACCATAATAATATGAATGAAGAAGAACAACAACCAAAAAGCAACCACTGGGCTCCTGATGATGAGGGAGCCAAGAACTTTGTAAACCTGCCGGGCTATCAAAAAGGAGCCATGTGCATGGTTAACCTGATCGTTGATGTAATGAATAGTACCCATGAATACAAAGAGGCGATTTTCTGCAAACATTTACTGATGGAATGCAGCCGCAAGCATCATCTTGATCTGGAAGAACAGATAGAACGTGTGGTGGCACATGCTCAGGATATTGATGAGTTTGGTAAGTATATGAAAGCCAAGAATGGCGAATTGACCCCAAGCGTATATCTGAGCAGGAGTTTGCTTATGCCATCGACCAGCTGATGGAGTCTGTAGATGAATCTGGCAAGTACATATTCAAGATTCAGCGCCACTGGATTGCCGTGTTCAGAGTAGCCGTAGATTTGCATTTAATAGGAGAGAATGACTACAAGGGTTTCTGTAACTGGATAGATACGATTCACCCGGGAGCTTTCAGAGTGAAGCTGACGCAGGGTGATCTGAAGCAGATCAGCAACTCGGATTGTTATATGAAACCATTCGATAAATGGGGATATGCTCCGATGGGAAACGTGAAGAAAGAACCTTATATTGCGATGACCCATGTGGTGGTTTGCTTCAGAAATCTGTTGGGAATCGACGAAAAAAATGCTTGAAAACGGCTCAGAAATAACCCTCGTTATAACTTTATAACCCTCGAAATAACCGCAGGGTTATTTGCTTGGTCAGTATCGGATTTCGCCGTACCTTTGCCCCGCAATCAGATGATAAAGTCTGGTTGCGGGGCTTTTCTGTATATGGAAAACCGGTACCATTTCCTGGTACGGAATTTAGCGGATAGTCGCAGCTCCAACGTGATAATACATCAAATAATGAACGTGATAAAACCATATTATTTCGAGCATTCTCAATATGGAAAGATGAGAGTGCTGACAGCAGGAGGCAAGACCTTCTTCTGCATGAGCGACTTGCAGCGAGTATTTGACAAGACACCCGAAGATCTCTATCAGATTGTTGCTGATTCGGAGGGCGAAGTGAGAAACTTCCATATCGTGATGGAGCCAAAGAAGGAAGTAGAATTCAGAACCTTCTTCCTTGATTTGGAAATGATGACCTCTAACAGAAGAAAGAGAAACGTTGCCGTAGATTATAACTTCTGCGATGAGGTGATGGTGACCGATATGGTGAACCCTCAGAAATGTGGTGATAAGTTGATTGCCAAATGGTTGCTGGGATTTATCAAGGACAGTTTGAACAACAAAATGTTTGTTCATTGTTACTGTGCTTCTGGAGTCTTCCTGCTGTCGGACAATTCAGAAGTCACCCCCATCGATGTCCGCTTCAATGGCAGAATTCTGACCATCAATGGCCAGATTTTTGATTAATAACATATCTTTCTAAAACTTCAATATATATGAGCAAGCAAAGTTTTTCTGCAGCCGCAGAGGCTGCTGTACAGGCGCTTTTGAACGCCCAGAAGGTAGATGCCAGTATCATTACTGACGAGTGTGGTAACGTAGCTATCCGCAAGGCTCCCTGGAACGATGCGGAGACTATCTGCGAGGTGCCTAAGGTGATTCCGGGCAGAATGATCTGCAGCGGTGGCGAGCATGGCGACCAGCTCGACTTCAAGCCTTATGCACAGTCGGGCGGGAAGCTTTATACCGAGATTATCCATACCTCGCATGGTGCCCTCCGTACCTCGCCGCAGCGTGTGTTCGTCTCCTTCTCTTTTCCGAAGGAGATGAACAAGTCGGATATTCTGAAATATCTCTACAAAGAGGTGATGGAGATGAAGGGCAAAGCTAAACATTTCAAGGAGGATATTGCATGGGAACAGTACAAGTAATGGCGCTGAATCCGGCACGCAAGGGCAATATGGGAAGATTGAATTCTTCCCAGCCCCTGTATGTCTATGACACCCTGATAGCACAGCCGTGGCTGAAGGGTGTGATTGCGCAGATACGTGGGGAGAAGGCGATTCCCGGCGTAGATGCTGGTGATGAAAAGGCGGTGAAGAAGGCACGCGAGGGGCTGAAAAGACAGCTGCCTATCCGTGCGATTCATTATTACAGATTCAGGAATAATCACCGCTCCAGTGAGGATGCGGATCCTGAAAGCTTCCTCTTTCAGACTACCATCGATGTGGATGATGTGGAGTATGTGGATGCTGCCCTGGAGAAGGCTCGTGAGCTGAACTGCAGCAACACGATATGGAAGGGGAAGCTGCTGCATCTGGAGTATTCGGCTAGAAAGAAGCTGCATATCGATATCCGTATGCCGATGGGTATGACCATCGAGGAGACGCAGAAGGCGTATTGCGAGGCGGCTGGGATTCTCTACGACAAGAGCTGCATCACGCCGGAGAGAATCATCTTTATCACGGATAAGGACTCCGAGATTTACCGTTCGAAGGAGTGGTATGGGGTGTTGCCGGCTGAGGAGATTCAAGCCCGCAGAGAGGCTTTCCTGAAGCGTGGGCTTACGATTGATGGTAAGGGGACTCCTTCTGGCGCTGCTATTCAGCCTGCCCAACCTGGTAATAGCCATCGTGCTGATGATGATTATATCAGCCATACTGGAGGTTCTCAGAAAGCTGGCGGACTGGCAGCCCAAGAAGCAGAAAGTGCCAGTGAGAAGAATCTCATAGCCTTCGACCTCTTCCAGGAATCCGCAGGACTCAAGGGGATGAATATTGATACCGTCGGGTCCAGACATTCCTCCCTGCTCGCTATTATGAGCGCTGGCGCTTCTCGTGTGATGAGTGAGGAGGAACTGATGAAGGTGGTGGCGAAGAGAATGCCGAGCTATTATCAGGAGAATGACTGCCATCAGCTGATTCACGATTTCTATGCGAAATATGGGGACAGCTCCAAGCCTTTTTCGAGGGATGTGATTCGGGTGAATGCCTTGGCGGAGCAGGCTGCTAAGAGCTTGCTTGCCGGGGATTGCAAATCCCCGGGACACCTGGCGGGGGACTTTCTTGCTGGACAAAATGGTTATAGCTTGCTTGCCGGGGATTGCAAATCCCCGGGACACCTGGCGGGGGACTTTCTTGCTGGACAAAATGGTTATAGCTTGCTTGCCGCGGATTGCAAATCCCCGGGACACCTGGCGGGGGACTTTATGGGGCAAATGGCAGGCAATGCTAATCATACAGTTCAAAGTTCAAATCTCAAAGTTCAAAGTGAAGACGAGGATTATCCTGCTCCGCCTCCGATGCCGAAGAAGCTACCGAAGCTGGTGGAGCTGCTGATATCCAAGACTCCGGAAATCTATCAGCCTGCTGTGGCGCACGCCATTTTTCCTTCGCTCGCTACCCATCTCTGGAGAACCAGATTCAGATATATCGACAACGTGGAGCACGAAGCTACCCTGATGACCTGTCTGCTTGCAGGCACAGGTGCAGGTAAAAGTTGCGTACAGAAACCTATCGATTTCATCATGGAGGATATCCGTAAGCGCGACCAGGAAAACCTGAAGCGTGAGAAGGAATGGAAGGATGAAATGATGCGTAAGGGTGCCAACAAGGATAAGCGCAAACGCCCTGAGAATCTGATTATCCAGGAGATTGATGCCGATATGACCAATCCTGCCTTCGTGATGCGTACCGCTGAAGCCAAGGAACATTTCCTTTATACTTCGCTGAACGAAATCGACCAGTTTGATGCACTCAAGGGTATCGGCAATCAGCAGTTTCGCATTATGTGTCTCGCCTTCGATCCAGGTAACTTATATGGACAAACGCGAGTCGGAACACAAAGTGTCACCGAGCGTGTCACCATCCGTTTCAACTGGAATGCTTCTACCACCATCCATAAAGGCATCAGGTATTTCAAGCGTGTGCTGACCGACGGTCCGGTTTCCCGAATCAACTTCTGTACCATCCCCGAAAGAGACATCGGCGAGGACATTCCCGTCTATGGAACCTACGATGAGGAATTCAGAAATTCTCTGAAACCTTACATCGATAATCTCTGTATGGCTTCGGGGCTGGTGGAGTGCAAGGAGGCTTTTCATCTTGCCGAAGTGCTGAAGGATGAGAATGCGGAATTCTCCCGTCTGTCGCAGGACAGGGTCTATGAGAATCTGAGTTTCCGTGCCAACGTAATCGGCTATCTGAAGGCTTGTGTGCTCTATGTGGCGAATGGTTACCAGTGGGAGCCGGAGATTGAGGATTTCATCCGCTGGAGCGAGCGTTACGACCTCTACTGCAAGATGCGTTTCTTCGGTGATGCCATCAAGAAGGCGGAACAGGAGTGCGATCAGGAGAGCAAGAGAGGTCCGGCAAGCATCCTGGGATTCCTGCCTGAGGAGTTCAACTATCAGCAGGTGGAAGCCTTGAGAGTTGAGCATAAGATGAGTGCGAAGGGCACGATGAAGATGCTGAACAACTGGCTCTTCCGTGGCTACATCAAGGTGAAGGAGAAAGACTCAAATACTCAGTTACTCAAATACTCAGTTTTTATCAAGACCCATTCCAAGAGTGGGGAATGAATCGCATCAGGAAAATTTTCTTGAAAATAATGAACGAAAAAAAAATCTTTTGTTTATGGAAATAGTTTTAGAGCGTATAGCGAAGAAGAATACTTATACCATCGGCCGACTGTATCTGTTGGCTGATGGTGATGTGAAGCGCAAGGCACTGTCGGGCAAGAATGCAGGCGACAAGCGCAGCTTCGAGCATCGTTTCGACTTGAAGAAGTTGTCTGATGACAGCTACTTCTGTGATACCATGGAGCCTACGTGGCGCAACCTGAAGGGGATAGCGCTGAAGCCCGGGGAAGTGAATGCCCGGTTCAGTAGAGAGAGCGGCAAGGTGGCAAGAAAGATTCCGGGTCATACAGCCATCCCCGAAGGCTCGTATCGTGTGCTCATCACCAAGTCGCCCCGATTCAAGAAATGGCTGCCGTATGTGCAGGGTGTTCCCGGTTTCGAGGGCATCCGTATCCATGCGGGCAACTATCCCGACGATACCCAGGGCTGCATCCTGGTGGGTGAAAACAAGGTAATAGGTATGGTGGTGAACTCCCGTATCTGGCTCCATCGTCTGATGAAGCGCATCCAGGCGGCTGAGAATCAGGGGGAAGGTATCTGGATTACCATCATCTAAAATTTGCAGTGCGCTGCCATCTTATATAAAAAAAGTCCGTGAACATTCATTTGCCCACGGACTTTTTAAATTATCTGATTCTTATAAATGTCTTATGCCTTGAAGCTCTCCAAGTCTTCTGCCTTGAAGTTCTGGATGTATGCTG
>ERZ791833.785-NODE-785-length-12807-cov-58.5738_pt1 | contig 12807 bp, 5 predicted proteins | sample MGYA00510294_ERZ791833 | MGnify/ENA primary metagenome ERZ791833 (study PRJEB30046, sample SAMN00715270) | human gut metagenome | study: EMG produced TPA metagenomics assembly of the A metagenome-wide association study of gut microbiota in type 2...
TCGTTGGTTATGGTCAGCAGAAGAAAGCTTCTGTCGTGGGTGCCATTACCCAGACTACCGGAAAGGTGCTGGAGCGAGCAGCAGGTATCAGCGACATCGGTGCAGCCCTGACAGGTAACCTTCCGGGTGTTGTTACAACTGCATCTAGTGGTATGCCGGGTGAAGAGGAACCTCAGATTCAGATTCGTGGTGCTTCTTCCTGGAACAACTCTTCTCCTCTCGTTTTGGTGGATGGTATTGAGCGACCAATGTCAAGTGTTGATATGCAGTCTGTGGCTACCATCTCTGTATTGAAGGATGCTTCTGCCACCGCCGTTTATGGTGTGAAGGGTGCGAATGGTGTCATCCTGATTACCACCAAGCGTGGTTCTGAAGGCAAGGCTCAGATTAGCGTTACTGCCAATGCTGTAATGAAGATTCCTTCAAAGTTGCCTGATAAATATGATTCTTACGATGCGCTTATTGCCCGCAACAAGGCTATCGAACATGAGTTGAACATCTCTCCAGGCAGTTTCGACAAGATGGAACCGATGAGTTTCATCGAGAACTATCGCAACCAGACTACACTGGAGCAGCGTGAGCGTTATCCGAACGTAGATTGGCAGGATGTACTCTTCAAGGATTACACCATGTCATACAATGCCAATGTGAATGTATCGGGTGGTACCAAGTTTGTGAAGTACTTTGCAGGTGTGGATTTCGTGAGCGAGGGTGACCTTTATAAGGATTTCGGCAATGGTCGTAACTATAGTTCAGGTTATGACTACAATCGTGTGAATGTTCGTTCTAATCTCGACTTCAACATCACAAAGACCACCGTGTTCAAGATGAACCTTGCCGGTTCCAACGGTCAGCGCAAGGCTCCTTGGGTAAATAGTTCTGATGGTTATAGCGATTGGCAGGTCAGCCAGCAATGGGCTGGTGCATATAATATTTCTCCAGATGCTTTCTTGCCTAAGTATAGCGATGGCTCTTGGGGATTTTTGCCAGGATCTACTAATGTAACCAACTCTGCCCAGCAGGTTTCTTTGGGTGGTACCATGACTTCTACCACTACTCGCATCACTACTGATTTCGTGTTGGAACAGAAACTTGATTTCATTACCAAGGGACTTTCTGCACGAGGTATGATTTCGTGGGACAATACTTTTGTAGAGAAGAATCGTGGTATTAATGATATGAACCATGATCCTCAGCTAAAGTGGATTGATCCTCATACAGGAGCTGTTTCTTACAAGAAGCCATACGAGGCATACGATAAGTTCGATTATGCTATGGGAAACCAGTGGACCGTGAATGGTGGTGAGGTTAACAATAAGCTTACACAGCGCAACCTGAACTATCAGGCTCAGCTCAACTGGGCTCGCAGTTTTGGCAAGCACAGCGTAAGCGCCATGGGACTTTTCGGTCGCCAGGAATATGCAAAAGGTTACATGATTCCTTCTTATCGTGAAGACTGGGTATTCCGTACCACTTATGATTGGAATTCCCGTTACTTCTTCGAGTATAATGGTGCTTACAACGGTTCAGAGAAGTTCTCTCCAGACAATCGTTTCGCATTCTTCAGCTCTGGTGCCCTTGGTTGGATGATCTCCGAAGAGCCATTCATGAAGTATCTTCGTGAGCACAAGATTGTGGATATGATGAAACTCCGTGCATCTTATGGTGAAATCGGTGATGATAACGTAGGAGACCGCTTCCTCTATATGACTCAGTGGGCATATGGCGGCAAGACTCAGTTGGGTACGACTTCCAGTGATAAGGAGTCTATTTATACATGGTATCGTGAGTCAGCAGTAGGTAACCCTAACGTACATTGGGAGAAAGTGAAGAAGGTAAACTTCGGTCTTGACTATGGATTTTTGGGTGGTTTGATTACTGGTGCTGTGGATTTCTTCCATGATACTCGTTCAGACATTCTGGTTAGTGGTTCAGATCGTTCCATTCCTTCTTACTTCGGTCAGACTGCTCCTACAGCCAACTTGGGTAAAGTAACTACCAGCGGTTATGAGTTGGAAGTGAAGTTCAACAAGGTTTTTGCCAACAAGATGCGTCTCTGGGCAAACTTCAGTATGACCCACGCCGTGAACGAGGTGAAGATCAAGGATGATGCAGCGTTGCTCCCATCTTATCGCAAGGCAGCAGGTCATGCCATTAACCAGACCTACACCTATTTAGATAAGGGCATCCTTCAGAACTATGATGATGTCTATGGTTCTCCGAAGATGGATTCCAACGATGGCCAGCGTCTTCCTGGTGATTACTACATCGTAGATTTCAATGGCGACGGTAAGGTGGATAATGTGAACGATAGAGTTCCTTACGGTTATACCGGTACTCCACAGAACTCCTACAATGCAACAATCGGTTATGAGTACAAGGGCTTCAGCTGTTTCGCTCAGTTCTATGGTGTAACCAACGTAACCCGTGACGTAACCATGATTAGTTTGGTTGACCCAATGCTTGCCAATGTTTATGACCAGGGAACCTGGTGGAGCGACAATCACAACAACTGCGATGTCATCACTCCACGTTTCAACTCTAAGCCAATGTCGAATGCGGCTTACTATGGCACTCAATATCTTTGCGATGGTTCTTACATTCGCTTGAAGAACATAGAGATAGCCTATACCTGGAACGGCGGTTGGATCAAGAAACTCGGTTTGAACAACCTCAAGGTTTACGTAAGTGGTAACAACCTCTGGCTCTGGACCCGAATGCCAGACGACCGAGAGTCAAACTTCTCTAGTAACGGTGGAGCTTATGGAGCTTACCCTACAATGAAGCGTGTGAACTTCGGTGTCAAGTTTAATCTTTAAACATGCATAACAAATGAAAAATAATTTAGTAAAAATATTTTGTGCGCTGAGCCTCACTTGCGGATTTGCTTCTTGTACAGATTACTTAGATAAGAGCCCTGATACAGACGTGAGTGCAGAACAAGCGTTCAAGAACTTCACCAATTTCCAGGGATATGTGGAGCAAATTTACAACTGTATTCCAAGTAAGGAGTCGAATATGTATTGTACCTCATTCAACTGGGGTGAAGATGAAATCATGAATACTGGCTTGGGAGATGATCATGTGACTGCTCATTTTGATTTAGGCGACTACCGTAACTGGTATGACAATAATCAAAGTTTCTTGCACAGACCAACTTATGGAAATCCTGGTGAGTTCCTTGATCCGACTTCAACCAATAAATTTGCTCATTCTTTGGAGCATGCCTGGTATTGCATCCGCAAGTGTAATTTGGGTCTTGCTAACCTTGACCTGATGACCGACTGTACCCAGGAAGAGAAGAACTTCATCAAGGGACAGTTGTTGTTCTTCCGTGCATGGTGGCACGAGGAGTTGATAGCTTTCTTTGGCGGTATGCCATACGTAGACACCGTATTGGATGGTGCATCAGTTTTGACTTTGCCTCGTCTTTCTTATCAGGAGTGCGCATTGAAATGTGCCGAAGATTTTAAGGCTGCTGCAGAGTTACTTCCTAATGATTGGGACAAGACAACTATAGGTAAGAAAACTTTGGGCAAGAATGAACTTCGTATTACAAAAGTTTGCGCTTTGGGCTACTTAGGTAAAGTGTTGCTTTGGGCTTCTTCTCCATTGAATAATATCGGTGCAGAGAAGGGAGCTTCCAAGAATGGCGATACCTATAAGTATAATACAGAGCTTGCCACAAAGGCTGCTGATGCTTTGGCAGAGGCTATTGCTCAGGTAAATTCAGGCAAAACTCCATATGCATTGTGTACCTATGACTACTCTGATATTTATAATCATGTAGCAAAGTCTGGTTCTACAAACAACTTTTCTGATATCTTCCGTACTACAGGTAAGAATTGGAAACAACCAGGTTCTACAGAGGCAATCATGCGCGGTCCATATATTGGCGAGAATTCATCAAACTGGAACTTCACCAAACTTTGGGGACCTAAGATGGAAGATATCGTACAACACGATGCTGTGATTCACCAGCCGACAGCCAACTATGTAAACTATTATGGTATGGCTAATGGTCTGCCTTTGAATGATCCTGATTCCGGATTCGATCCAAAGCATCCATTCAAGGATCGTGATCCACGTTTCTATCATGACATCGTCTTCGATGGTTTTAAGTATATCAATACAACCATTGATGCAGTAAAGGAACCAAAGGTTGCAGCATTGCAGTATATACCAATGTATTCTGGTAGTATATTGCGAAGTTCTTCAAGTCAGGGATGCCGCACTGGTTACTATACTCAGAAGCTGGTTCCTCACCAGGCAAATAAGTATGATGGCATGTACAATTGGGGTGGTGCCTTGCAGTGCGACCTTCCTTACATGCGTCTTGCCGACCTCTATCTGATGTATGCTGAGGCTGGTGCTGCCGTTCAGGGAGCCAACTACAAGAGCTCAAAGCTCAACCTCACCGCTGCTGAAGCAATAAATGTGCTTCGCGAGAGAGTAAAAGCTGGTCATGTGGCAGATAAGTTTATGAACGACCAGAAGAAGTTTATGGACGAGGTTCGCCGCGAGCGTGCCGTAGAGCTTGCCTTTGAGGGCTTCCGCTGGAACGACCTTCAGCGCTGGTTGCTTCTCACAGAATATCCTTATAACATCAAAACTTCACAGGAGTTCAAGCGTGTAGGTAATTTCGATTATTCCAAGAACGATCCACGTGATGCCGAGGTGACAGGATGGAGCGAGAAGACCATCGTGACCCGCGACTTCTCAGAGAAACACTATCTCTTGCCACTCAAGGAAAGCGATGTTTATCTGTATCCTGAGTTTGGACAGAATCCAGGATGGTAATCACCCGGAGATGTGATATATAAAAAGCATAAACTTAGAAATAATCATATTATATATGAAAAATAATAAGAAAACAATATACTCTGCTCTGACAGTGGTTACTGCACTTCTGGCACAGTTGCCTGCTTCGGCTCAGGAATCTGCTGATAGCGCAATGGTTAACGTGGCGTTCAAGAAGGCGTACCAGAGCGATGTGCTCGGTGGTGTGAGCACCGTCAATGTCAGAGAATTGACAGAGAAAAACTATAATACCTACAGCCTTGACAATATGCAGGGTTATGTATCCGGTTATAATGGCAATGGTATGTGGGGTTATTCCAATGCACTCGTCCTCATCGACGGTGTGCCACGTGAAGCCAGTAATGTTCGCCCCGACGAGATTGAGGATATCTCTTTCCTGAAGGGTGCCCAGGCCACAGTACTCTATGGCAGCAAGGCTGCCAATGGCGTGGTTCTCATTACCACCAAGCGTGGTAAGGTTAACGATGGCTTGTCGGTAAAGGTGAATGCCAATACGGGCTGGAACGTAGCCAAGGCTTTTCCAGAGTATCTCGGTTCGGCTGAGTACATGAGCCTTTACAATGAGGCTTTCCTGAATGATGGTGGTGATGTAAACAATCTGCCATATTCTGCAGAGACCATCTACAACTATGCATCCGGAAAGAATCCATATCGCTATCCTAGCGTAGACTTCTATTCTTCTGATTACATCAAGAAGGCGTTCAACCGCTCGGAGGTTTCTGCCGAAATAGAAGGCGGCAACCAGAAGGCGCGCTTCTATGCCAACGTGAGTTACTATCGCAACGGTGACAACTTGAACTTCGGCGAGGCTAAGAAGAACTATACCGACCGATTCAATGTAAGAGGTAATGTGGATTTCGCCTTGAGCAGCACCATCAATGCCTACGTAAATGCGAATGCCACCTTCTACGGGGCTAAGTCGGCTAACACTAACAATAGCAGCTACTGGGAGCAGGCTCGCACCTTCCGCCCTAACCGTGTGGCTCCGCTGATTCCTGTGGAAATGATTGACCCTAATGCCAAGTCGGCGCTGACTATGATTGGGGCTACCAGCAATATCATTGATGGCAAGTACTTCCTGGGTGGTTCTTCTGCCGACCTCACCAACGTGTTCGGCGATATTTATGCTTCGGGTACCAATGTCTATCACAGCCGTCAGTTCCAGTTTGATGCAGGTTTGAACTTCGACCTCTCTTCTGTACTCAAGGGCTTGAGTTTCCACACGATGGTAGCCATCGACTATGCTACGGCATACTCAACATCGTTCAACAATTCCTACGCCACCTTCCAGCCTACATGGGCTAACTACAACGGCAAGGATGTTATCGTAGGTTTGAACAACAATGGTACGGTGGACAAGAAATCGGGTGCTCAGAATATCTCTGGTTCTACCGATAACCAGACCATCGCATTCAATGCGCACTTCGATTACAACCGCACCTTCAACGATGTGCACAACGTAAGTGCCATGCTGGTGGCCAACGGTTATCAGCAGAGTAAGTCTGCAGAGTATCATAAGGTGAGCAACGCCAACCTGGGCTTGCAGCTCTCTTATAACTATGATCATAAGTATTATGCCGATTTTGCTCTGGCTACACCTTGGTCTGCCAAGTTGCCATCAGCCAAGCGATTGGGTGTCTCTCCATCCGTTACATTGGGATGGCGCTTGTCTAAAGAGAAGTTCTTGGAGAATTCCATCTTCGATGACTTAACTTTGAGTGCAAGCTATACCGATATGAAGACCGATCTGGGCATTGATAACTATTATATGTACCTGGGAACATACCAGAGTGGTGGCTGGTGGGACTGGAATGGAGGTTCTGGTCACTCTGCCATTCAGTCTAAGCGAGGTGAGAACAAAGACTTCAACTACTTGCATCGCAAGGAGTTCTCTGCTACAATTCATGCCGAAGTACTCGACAAGTCTTTGAGTTTGGATGCTTCTTACTTCCGTTCTAAGTTGACCAATGGTGTCATCGAGGCTCGCAACCAGATGCCAAGCTATTTCTTTAGCTACTATCCAGAGTCTTCATTCGTACCATATATGAACTACAATGAGGATAAGCGTTCTGGTTTCGACTTGGGTGTTAACTACAAGAAGCAGCTTGGGGAGTTAGGTTTAGGCGTAGGTGCTAACTTTACTTATTATACCACTGAGGCTACCAAGCGTGATGACTCACAGTATGCTGATGCTTACCAGTATCGTCAGGGACAGCCTCTCGATGCCATCTGGGGTTATGAGTGCCTGGGCTTCTTCCAGGATGAGAATGATATTAAGAACTCTCCAACTCAGATTATCGGCGGAACCATCCGTCCGGGTGACCTGAAGTACAAGGACCAGAACGGCGACAACGTCATCGACAGCAAGGACCAGGTTTACCTGGGCAAGGGTGGCTGGTATGGAACTCCTACCACTATCGGTATGAACCTCACTCTGAAATATAAGGGCTTCACCCTCTTCATGCTCGGCACAGGAAACTTCGGTGCTCATGCCGTGAAGAATTCCACCTACTTCTGGGTAGGCGGTAGTGCCAAATATACAGCAGAGATGCGAGGCAGATGGACCAAGGAGACTGCAGCCACAGCCACCTTCCCACGTCTGACCACAGAGGCAGGTACGAATAACTATCAGACATCAGACTTCTGGATGTACTCTACCGACCGCATCGACCTTCAGAAGGTGCAGTTGAGCTACGACTTCCCTAAGGCGATGTTCATGAAGAGTTTCGTACGCGGACTTCAGCTCTTTGTCAACGGCAACAGTCTGCTCACCATAGCCAAGGAGCGCAAGCTCATGGAGATGAATGTTAACAATTCAGGCTCGGCACCATTGAACCGCTTCTATAGCATCGGTGCTAAGGTTTCATTCTAGAATTAATTAAAGAATTAAAATTATGAAATTATCAAGATTATTATTGATAAGTGCAGTCTTAGTATCGCTCACTTCTTGTGACGACCTGTTTGAGCCTGCCTTGGAAAATAACCAAGATATCAGCGAGATGTATAAGGATCCTACGTTTGCCCGTGGTATTCTTGACAATGCTTACCTGGCTCTGCCATATAGCACCTCTCCATATACTGATGTGGCTACAGATGATGCTGTCACCAACGAAAACTCAGGCGACTATTTCAACTATAAGAAGATGGCTACAGGTTCTTGGGCTGCCAATATGAACCCAGTTTCACAGTGGGATGGACGTTATCATGCCATCCAGTACTGCAACTTGATGTTGGAAAACTGCGATAAGGTTGAGTGGTCTTACTCAAGTGAGATTCTCAATCAGATGTATTGCGACAACTACAAGGGTAATGCCTATGCTTTGCGTGGCTTACACATGATGTACCTGCTCCGTGCTCATGCCGGAATGGTAGATGGTCAGTTGATGGGTGTGCCTATCCATCTTTCTTCAGAAGATTCAAAGTCTGATTTCAATCTTCCACGTAACTCCTTCAAGGAGTGCTATGATCAGATTATGTCTGATTTTGATGAGGCTCTGAAGTATTTGCCTGAGCAGTATGCCGATGTGGATGAGGATAAGGTTCCTGCCAAGTATGCCCAGAAGGGTGCTACCAATGCAGAGTACAATCGTGCCTTCGGTACCAACCATCGTGGCAAGATTGACGGTCGCATCATCTCGGCTTTCAAGGCTCAGCTCGCCATCCTCGCCGCTTCTCCTGCTTATAAATCTGCCGAAGTAGCCTCTTATGAGGATGCTGCCAAATATGCTGCCAACTGCCTGAGCGAGTTTGGTGGTTTGGATGCAGTGGATCCTGACGGATGGAAGTGGTTCTGCAATAAGTCGCTCATAGACGGTTTGGGTGCTACATCCGAGAATCCTAAGGAGATTATCTGGCGTGGAAACGTTGATGAAAGCAACACTCTGGAGACAGATAACTATCCTCCTTCGCTCTATGGTAGCGGTAAGATCAATCCAACCCAGAACCTGGTGGATGCGTTCCCTATGGCAAACGGTTATCCTATTACTGATGCTAATGCAGAATACGATGCCAAGAATCCTTATCAGAACCGTGACCCACGTCTCGCTGCCTACATTCTTGTAAATGGCGATAAAATCGGTTCTACTGATGGAGTGGTAAATACAGCTGCCGATTCCAAAACTCTGGATGGCTTGAACAAGGAGAACGGAAAATCAACCAAGACTGGTTATTATCTCCGCAAGTTGCTCCGTCCTGATGTGAACCTCAACCCAAGCTCTGCAACCAAGCAGAAGCATCTGTCAGCACGTATCCGTACTACGGAAATCTTGCTCGACTATGCTGAGGCTGCCAATGAGGCTCAGGGTCCTAAGGCAAATGTGGGCGGTGCCAACTATTCTGCCTACGATGTCATCAAGGCAATCCGTGAGCGTGCAGGCATTGGTGAGTTTGGTGAAGACCCATACTTGGAAGAGTGCGCACAGAACAAGGACAAAATGCGTGAGTTGATTCGCAATGAGCGTCGCTTGGAACTCTGCTTCGAGAATCATCGTTTCTGGGACTTGCGTCGCTGGAAGGTTGAGCTCCCTAAACTCAATGAGGCTGCCAAGGGTATCAATATCACGACAGATGCCACAACAGGCAAATACATCTACAAGACTTTCGACGCTGAGGAACGCAACTATTCAGACTATATGTACTATGGTCCTATCCCATACTCTGAGATTCTGAAATACAGCAACCTCAAGCAGAACGATGGTTGGAAATAATAAACGGCTAATATTATAAATAAAGACTAATGATTATGAAACGATATATCAAAATGGTGGCAGCCCTTCTGACACTGATGGCTTCTTTCACGGCATGTGAGAATGGAGACCAGGCTTTCGATGATTACGAGGGTGGAACCACTGCCATGTTCGTTTATCAGAGTCCGGTTCGTACCATCGTCTTGGGCGATGATGAATACGATACCTCTCTCGATAAGGAGCATAAATGCAAAATCAAGGCAACTTTTGCCGGCTCTTACAATGGAAGAAAAGGTTATGTGAACGTAGCTGTGGATAACAGTCTGTGCGATCATCTTACTTTTGCCGATGGTACTCCTGTAAAGGCAATGCCTGCAGAATATTACTCTCTTTCTACCAACAAACTCGATTTCAAGGGTGGAATGACGGGTGAGACAGTAGTGCAGCTGACTGATGCTTTCTTCAACGACCCTGATGCCGTGAAGAATACCTACGTGATTCCTCTGGTGATGACCGATCAGCAGGGCTTCGACAGAATCTCTGCCGGTACTCTGAAAGAAGGTGCTACAGGCTCTCGTACCAATGCATCCATCTGGGAAACAGCTCCTAAGGATTACGTGATGTACTGCGTGAAGTATCAGAACAAGTATAGTGGCTGGTGGTTGACCAATCACAATACAAGTACCGAAAATATCGAGAAAGCTTCAAAGGTTCAGATTACTACCCGCACCCTGAACAGCTCTGTTTATTCAGTAGAGTTCCAGGAGGGCAGTACCATCTACAAGGCAGACCTCCTGCTCACCTTCGATGCCAACGAAAAGTGTACCATCACTTCGCTCACCGATGGTGTTAAGGCTACAGGCTCAGGCTCTTGGGCTGATGATGGTATCCATTCGTGGAATAATAAGGATCGTGACCTGATGGAACTCAACGCCGAAATCACCTTCGCTGATGGTGTAAAGAAGAGTTTGAACGAGAAACTCGTCTGGTGGCGTAGTGGAGTAACTTTAGAGGAGTTCTCTTATACCTATAATAATTAATGATCGCATAAGTTATGAATAAACAAATATTAGTATCTGCACTCGGGGCCATGCTTTTGGCCTCTTGTGCAGACCACTTCGACCAGAATTTCGAGACCGTACGTCCTGATAAGGAAGCGCAGTATGGTTATCTGGAGCAATATGATGCCTTGAAGGAATACATCAAGGACCGTCCAAACTTCCACCTCGGAATCGGAACTGCTGTAGATGAATATAACAAGAAGGAACTGGTGTATGCTTTGACCAACAGCAACTTTAACGAGACTGTAGCCGGCAACGCCATGAAGATGTCTTCTTGTGTTGCTGATGATGGTAGCATGAATTTCGATAAGGTAAGTGAATATGTTAAGAATGCTACCGATGCAGGCCTTTCTGTTTATGGCCATACCTTGGCTTGGCATTCACAGCAGCCTAACAAGTATCTCAATCAACTGATTGCAGATAAGGAGTTACCTCCTTCTTCTAATGTCACACGTTGCTTGGTCATTAAGAATGCAGAGGCTGGTGGTCATTGGGCTGCTCAATTATATTTCCCTGCTCAGTTATCTCAAGGGAAAAAGTATGTCTTTACAATGAATGCAAAAGCTACTGCTCCTTTTGACTTAATTCTATGGGGAGCTCCAGGTGATGCAGGTTTAGGCTCGATTTCAGTAGGTACTCAATGGAATGAATATACCGTTGAATTTACTCTGACAGCAAATTATGAGAACTTTGTTTTTGCTGCAGGTAAACTGGGCGGCGAACTGGACATCAAGTCTTTAAGTCTTTGTGAAGAAGGTTCTACCAATAATTTGATCGTAAATGGTGACATAAAAGGGGACGAAGTTCCTTGTTATAAACCTTATTCCTACCATAAGGTAACTACAGAAATTAAAGAAGTGGCCGAAAGTCAAGTGGTTGAAATCCCTGTAAGTGTTGGGCATCTTACCTTTGATGATGGTAAGAACCTTGGTGGATGGGGTATGGATAATGCGCCAAAGATTGTAAATGGTGTTTATGAGGTTGGTAACAACGCAGCCAAGAAAAACCCCTGGGATGCACAAGTTAACTATGAACCAGGTTTCGCTTTCGAGAATGGTACAACCTATCACTTGAAGATGAAAATCAAGGGTTCTGTAGCTGGTGAATTTGGTGCTGTATTCCAGAATCCTGACGGATACAAAGGCTGTGGTGACTTCCCTACCATCAACGTTACAACTGATTGGAATGAAGTTGATGTGGCTACCTTATGTAATGGTGACAATGCCTTGCGCCTGCTGCTGAATATCGGTAAATATGCGGGTACCCTCTATATTGATGATTTTGAAGTTTACTACACGAAGTCTTCAAATACCATTCCTCTTACAGATGAGGAAAAGAAGGAAGCACTTACTCCTGTTTTGCAGAATTGGATTTACGGCATGATGGAAGCTACCGAGGGCAAGGTGAAGGCTTGGGATGTTGTAAACGAGGCTATCTCTGGTAAAGATGGTAGCGAATTCTACCCTCTCCAGTCTGCCACACGTGGTACAGTTTCTGCCGATGATGCCAAGAACAATTTCTACTGGCAGGATTACCTGGGTGACCTCGATTATGTTCGCACTGCTGTAGCTGCAGCTCGCAAGGGTTTTGCTGATGCTGGTGGAAATCCTGATGAGTTGAAGCTCTTCATCAATGATTATAACCTCGAAACTGCTTACGACCAGAATAAGAAGCTCAAGAGCTTGATTCACTGGATTGAGGAGTGGGAGAAGGACGGTAAAACCAAGATTGATGGTATCGGCAGTCAGATGCACGTTACTTACAACATGGATCCTGCTAAGCAGAAGGAAAATGAGGAAGCTTACGTGAACATGCTCCACCTGATGGTTGATTCACATAAGTTGGTTCGTATCTCTGAGTTGGATATGGGCTTGGAGGATAAGGACGGCAACCTTGTAAATACTACTGATATGACCGAGGAACAGCACGAGAAAATGCGTGCTTACTACGAGTTTATCGTCAAGAAGTATCTTGAGATTGTTCCTGAGAATCAGCAGTGGGGTATCTGCCAGTGGTGTGCTACTGACAGTCCTGCCAATAGTGGTTGGCGTGCTGGTTCGCCAGTAGGTCTCTGGGATTTGGATTATTATCGCAAGCACACCTATGGTGGCTTTGCAGCAGGTCTTGGTGCTCCTGAATATTGGAACAACGCCAAGTAATTACTCTAAAAGACATTAGTTTTAGGTTTATCATACAAAGATTAACCGAAAAAAGATGTTAGTCGTTAAGGTTGGCTGTGT
>ERZ791833.787-NODE-787-length-12786-cov-3.50185_pt1 | contig 12786 bp, 8 predicted proteins | sample MGYA00510294_ERZ791833 | MGnify/ENA primary metagenome ERZ791833 (study PRJEB30046, sample SAMN00715270) | human gut metagenome | study: EMG produced TPA metagenomics assembly of the A metagenome-wide association study of gut microbiota in type 2...
CGCTCCGCAAACATTCTATTGTCATGAACAAAAAGCCTACGAACATCAGATTTTATTCCCAATGTCCGAAGGCTCAATAACATTAGTTGAATTTTCTCCATCCGATAAGCCAAGTTAGCCTATGATTCACTTGGAATCATCTGAAAATACTTCAACGCCTCTTCAATCGCTATTTCTTTTTCTTTTGGGCATTCCGGCTGTCCGCCCTTCTCAGATTTTGGCTTATTATAGTTCTCTCTTTCTATAATTCCATGCTTCTGCTTTATCTGTGCAATATACAGATTAGATACCTTCATCCCATCATTATGCTTTGCCACATACTTCTTTATCTCCTCATAAGTAGCCTTGCTCTCAGCCGCCGTTAAATCCATCTCGTCCATGTCAAGTCTCACATTCACATGATGCTTCGCTTCGTGGAGTTTGGACAATAAACATACTGTCTCCACATGTTTCGTAAACGGAAAAAGATCAAACGGTGTACACTCTTTCATCCGGTATCCATGCTTTGTCAGATACTTCAGATCCCGCACCAGCGTTTCCGGACCACAGGATACATACACGACTTTATTCGGAGCCAGTCGCACTACAGAGGAAAGAAACGCCTCATCGCTTCCCGTACGCGGCGGATCCATAATGACCACATCCGCATGTTCTCCTTTTTCTGCCATCTCTACCATAAATTGTCCGGCATCTTCATTATAAAAAGTAACATTGTGAATATGATTGCGCTTTGCATTGGAGATAGCATCCTTTATCGCATCACGGTTTAACTCCACTCCGATCACATGCTTTGCGCGGCTGCTGGCAATCAGCCCGATCGTGCCCGTACCGCAGTACGCATCGATCACAGTTTCTTTTCCCGTCAGTTTGGCACAGGAAATGGCCTTCCGGTAGAGTTTTTCCGTCTGCTGCGGATTTACCTGATAAAATGAAGTCGGTGAAATACGAAATGTGCATCCGCACAGTTCATCCTCAATAAATCCTTTTCCATAAACCGTAATATTGCGCTCCCCGAGCACCATGCTGGTCTTGCGGTCATTGACATTGATCACTACTGTACTGATCTCCGGGAACTTCTTCCGCAGTGCCTTGACAAAATTATTTTTGGAAGGAAGAATCGGAGATACCAGTACAAGCACCACCATAATCTGTCCGCTGTGATAGCCCTTTCGCACCAGCACATGACGCAGCAGCCCATATCCGGTATCCTCATCATATGCACGAATCCGGAAAGAACGCATCATATTTTTGATTTCACGGATAATGGCATCCGCCTGTGCATCCTCGATCTGGCACTGCTCTACATCCACGATGTCATGCGAATGTTTCTCATATACGCCTGCCACAATATGTCCGCGTTTATTGCAGGAAAAAGCCGCCTGTACTTTATGCCGATAGTGGTATGGATCGTCCATCCCGATGATTGGATTGATCTTTCCAAACGGTTCCATGAGTTTGCGCATGTAACTCTGCTTTTTGGAAAGCTGCTGACTGTACAAAATTCCCTGATAGTCACACCCTCCGCATCTTTTTGCGTAAATGCAGTGTTCACCTGTTTTTTTTATCTGGCTTATGTTCGGTTTTCTATCCGTTTCTCTTCCCCTGTTCCTCTCTTTTTTCATCTTCTGTCCCGTTGTTTTTTTCTGTCCTATTTGCATATTTTCCAACTTCCTGTACTTGATTTTTAAAGTTCTTTCTCGTAGCACCACCAGTCCTCGTCAAATAAATCGCTCTCTCCCACTACGTCAAAATGCAGTTTTTCATAAGAACGGAGCGCTTTTTTATTTGTTTTACACACGAGAAAATGCACACTCTTTTTTCCCTGTTTTTTCAATTCTTCCATGCCATGCTGCAGAAGCCGCCGGGCAATTCCCTGATTCTGCATATCGGTGCGCACCCCGAGTCTGGAAAGCTCCGCAGACGGCTGCAGTGTTTTGGACCAGCAGGTGAGTGCTTCCACCTGCGGATCTTCATCCACTGTGATCGTGCCAATGATTTCTCCATCTTCATTTTCCATACAAAAAAGAGCATTTCTTTTCATATCATAATCAAATTCCTGTTCTCCCGGATACCCGTTGCCCCATGCGCAGTATGGAGTACCGATCAGTGACTGATACAGCGCAAGAATTTCTTCCTTATCGTCCTGCTTAGCTTTTCGAAACTTCATTTTTCTTCTTTTCATCCTTCGCTTTCGATTTTCTTTTTCAACTATGCCATAATGCTCTCTAAAATGCAAGTATACTGCCCTTTTCATTTTTTACCCAAAACACCCCGGCAGCCGTTTTTATAACGGATACCGGGGTGTCTGTTTTCTATAGCCGGGTGTATTCATACCTGAATACGATCTGCAATCTCATTTCCCATGGCAAACCGTTCTCCATTGGCACCGATGATCAGCCCATTGGATAATTTCTGAATCACCTGTACGCTGCCACCTTCTTCTACATGATGGCGGTGCAGGAATTCTACAACTTCCGGTAATCCGAATAACCACTGAATGGTATAATTTCCACCAACTTTTGCTTTTGATAATGCCTGCATAATGCTCCCTCCTTCTATAGCTCCTCCATTCGGTTACCACTATTATATGGAGTTTATACCCGGTTAGTCAATTGAGAGCTTTCTCCTTTTATTATAACCGAAATAAGTCATCACTGATCTGAAAACATGACATGTTATAAATTATGAACCGTTTTACACTTTTCCTTGCATCAACTCATAAGACATGTTATATTATGCGTAGAAAAAGGGAAAGCCAGAGAAGCGGCTTACCCGAATATATTAAGTAACTGTTTTATCAACAGCCGTCATTATTCGCAGTAATGGCGGCTATTTTCGTTTTCCCTTGAAAATCGTGTAGCACAATCCAACAAGGGTGCAAATGAACTAAGAGGATTTGCTTATTTCGAGATATTTTTCTATAAAAGTGTGTCAAAAGGTGTGTCAGTCTTTTATTTCATATCAGAGAATTGTTCCGGAACCCCTATAAATAAGCATTCTTCGGATTATTTCTCATCCACCACCTGAAAAATAAAAAATTTAAGATAATAGCTCTCCGGCACATTCGCAGAATTTGCCCACAAAATCGGATGATCCGGCGCCTGCGTACGGAATTCCACCTGACGCAGCCGTTTGTGTGCCGCCTTTGCAGCTTCCTTCACCGTCTTTGCCAGCAGTTCCTGTGTCATAAAATGGGAACAGGAACAGGTTGCCAGGTATCCGCCGTCTTTTACCAGCTTTAACCCTTTCATATTGATCTCCCGATAACCTTTGATGGCATTCTTCGTGGCCTCACGGGATTTCGTAAATGCCGGCGGGTCGAGAATGACTACATCATACTTTTCTCCGGCTTCTGCCAGTTTCGGAAGCTCGTCCAGTACATTTGCACAGCGAAAATGTACCGTATCTTCCAGATGATTACGCACGGCATTGGCATTTGCCTGCTGCACCGCATATTCCGAAATATCAAGTCCCGTCACATCGGAAGCACCTGCGATTCCTGCATTCAGTGCAAACGTTCCCATATGTGTAAAACAGTCCAAAACTCTCTTTCCTTTACAGATCCGCTGCATTGCCAGCCGGTTATACTTCTGGTCCAGGAAAAAGCCCGTCTTCTGACCATTTACCACATCGACCAGATAGTGCACGCCATTTTCCGTAATCTCCACCTCTGTATCAAATGTTTCCCCAATAAATCCTTTCACCTTCGGAAGTCCTTCTTTCCTGCGCTCATTGGCGTCACTTCTCTCATAGACTCCACGGATAGAAATACCTTCCTCTTTCAGTACCCCTTTTAATAATGAAACGATTGTTTCCTTGAACTGCTCCATACCGAGTGCCAGACATTCCACCACCAGCACATCCTCATACTTGTCAACCACCAGTCCCGGCAAAAAATCCGCTTCCCCGAAAATCACACGACAGGAAGATGTATCCACCGTTGTCTTCCGGTATTCCCAGGCATTCTTTACACGCATACGAAGAAAATTCTCGTTAATCTCCTGATCCGCATGACGGGTCAGCATGCGGATACGGATCTTCGAATTCTGATTGATAAATCCCTTTCCCATCGGATATCCGTCAAAATCATGTACCGTCACCACATCTCCATTGGTAAATGTCCCCACAATCGTATCAATCTCATTATCAAAAATCCATGCGCCACCCGCCTTGATCGTGCGGCCTTCTCCCTTTTTTAAAGTAACAATTGTATGATTCTCCATCTTCTTTTCCTTCCTGTAAATATTTTCTTCATAGAGATACCATGTGCGATGTCGAACATTTGAGGACATATACACAATATCTTCTTTTCGCTGTCCCAGCTTCGTTTTCGTTTGGGACATATACACAATATTTCTTCTTTTATGTCCCGGCTTCGTTTTTCGTTTGGGACATATGCACAATATTTCTTCTTTTATGTCACACTTTTATTTTCGTTCGGGACATATACATAATATCTGCACTTCTATATCCCATTTTTAACGCTTTCCGGGACATATCAGTGGAAACTTTTTCTATATATCCCACTCTGACTCTTCTTCGGGACTTTTCAACTTAAAAATCTTCCATATATCCCTGCCCTGTCTATCTTAGAATTTTTTCTCTCAAATATCTTCTATATGCCCTCTCCCTGTCTACCTCAGGACTTTTTCCCTTAAAGTGTACCACAGAATAATTACGTTTTCCAGCACTCCCCATTGTTTTTGAAATCCATAAATGTTATAATGTTGTTAATAAATTAACGAAGTTGTTGCATTTCTGTTCACAACTTCACGCTAAGACATACAAGGAGGTCTTATACGAATGGATTTTTCAGAAGAATACAGACAGAAGCTCGTTTCAGCAGACGAAGCCGTAAAAGTAATCAAATCCGGTGACTGGGTAGACTATGGCTGGTGTACCAACACCGTAGATACACTGGACAAAGCACTTGCCAAGCGTACCGATGAACTGAAGGATATCAACCTGCGTGGCGGAATCCTCTTAAAACCGCTTGCCGTATTTGAGCGCGAAGACGCCGGCGAGCATTTTACATGGAATTCCTGGCATATGTCCGGAATCGAACGTCATATGATCGCACGTGGCTGTGCATTCTACAGCCCGATCCGTTATTCCGAGCTCCCTCGTTATTACCGTGAGCTGGATTGTCCGGATGATGTGGCAATGTTCCAGGTTGCTCCAATGGACAAGCATGGATACTTCAACTTCGGGCCAAGTGCTTCCCATCTTGGTGCGATGTGTGAGACAGCCAGACATATCATCGTAGAAGTCAACGAAAATATGCCGCGCTGCCTTGGCGGAACAGAAAACGGTATACATATTTCCAAAGTCAATGCAATCGTAGAAGGCTCCAATCCTCCAATCGGAGAACTCGGTGCCGGCGGTCCTGCTACCGAAGTAGACCAGAAAGTTGCACAGCTGATTGTAGACCAGATTCCAAACGGTGCCTGCTTACAGCTTGGTATCGGCGGTATGCCAAACGCAGTCGGTTCCCTGATCGCACAGTCCGACTTAAAGGATCTTGGTGTTCACACAGAAATGTATGTAGATGCATTCGTAGACATTGCCAAAGCCGGAAAGATTACCGGTGCCTGCAAAAACATTGACCGCTACCGTCAGGTATATGGTTTCGGTGCCGGAACCAAGAAGATGTATGATTATCTGGATGAAAATCCAGAACTGATGAGCGCACCTGTCAGTTACACCAACGATATCCGCTCCATCGCAGCACTGGACAACTTTATCTCTATCAACAACTGCGTAGATATTGACCTGTTCGGACAGATCAGTGCCGAGTCTTCCGGAACCAAACACATCAGTGGTGCCGGCGGACAGCTTGACTTCGTTCTCGGTGCTTATATGTCCAAAGGTGGAAAGAGCTTTATCTGCTGTTCTTCCACATTCACGGATAAGAAAGGTGTTATGCATTCCCGCATCCGCCCGACCCTGGCAGAAGGTTCTATTGTCACAGACACCCGTGCAAATACCCACTATGTCGTTACCGAATATGGCATGGTCAATGTAAAGGGATTATCTACCTGGCAGAAGGCAGAAGCCCTGATTTCCATTGCACATCCGGACTTCCGCGATGAGCTGATCAAAGAAGCAGATCAGATGCATATCTGGAGACGTTCTAACCGATAAGAACATCGTTTGTTCACAATTTATTCATATTGCAAAAAAACCTCGTTTTTAACGGGGTTTTTTTATAAATTTTACCTCTTGTCTTTACTATCCTTTTTTAGTAATCTATAGTTCGAGTAAAGGAGAGGTAAAGATGAAGAAATTTTTTAGTATTATCAAAGAAAAACTATTCACCAGAGTTGAAAAACAACATTCCGAAGCTTACCTGCGTCGGATCTCATTTCTGAATAAATATTCCCTGCTGTTCCACATGTTGATATCCTGTGGGATCGTATTTATTGTGGAGGTTCTTTCCCGAAGGAGTTTTCTCTCGGCAGGTTCCTTCGTCGGGATGCATACCGGTGCATTTTTTTATAATGCCTTTATTGTATTTGCATCCTTAAGCTTTGTTTATCTGTTCCGCAGACGTGCATTCTGGCGGATCATTATCAGCGGTTTCTGGGTGCTCCTTGGAATCATTAACGGATGCATCCTTTCAAACCGTGTAACACCGTTTGGCTTTACAGACCTTAAATGTATCAATGATCTGTTTGCCATGAACAATACCAACTATTTTACGGCAGAAGAGGCCACTATCGTAGTCATCGGGCTTTGTCTGTTCCTTCTGTTTTGTGTTGCGCTCTTCATTAAAGGGCCGCGCTATCAGGGCAAGACCCATAAAATTGTTGTAGTAGGTGCCATTGTATCGGTACTGTTTGTCGGTCTTCCTGTTACAACCTCTGCTGCACAGAATGCCAATGTTGTTGCAAGTTACTTCTCCAACATTGCACAGGGATATGAAAACTACGGTTTTATCTATGGATTCTCTTCGAGTGTGGTAGACCGTGGAATGAGCAAGCCGGATGACTACTCCGAGCAGAAAATTGCTTCGATTGAAAAAAATGTAAATGACACAAAAAAAGAAACAACTGTCACCAAAAAGAATGCACCAAATATTATCTGTATTCTTCTTGAATCATTCTGTGATCCGGATGAGATCAAGTTTCTGAATTATAATCAGGATCCGATTCCTACCTTCCACAATCTCGAGAAGAACTACACGAGTGGTTACCTGACAGTTCCGGTTGTTGGCGCAGGAACCGCAAACACTGAGTTTGAAGTTCTCTCCGGTATGAGTATGCAGTACTTCGGAACCGGCGAGTATCCGTATAAAACAATCCTGAAAAAGACAGACTGCGAGAGCACTGCTGCTGATCTGGCTTCCATCGGATATGGAACCCATGCCGTACATAACAATGGCGGTAACTTTTACAGCCGTGTCAATGCCTTTTCCATGATGGGATTTGATACTTTCACCAGCAAGGAACTGATGAACATTCAGAGTTATACGCCAAACGGAAGCTGGGCTACCGATGATATTCTTGTTCCTGAAACAATCAAAACCTTAGATTCCACTCCGAATCAGCCGGACTTTACCTACACCATTACCGTAGGTACACATGGTGATTATCCAAAGACTCCGGTTATCGCAAATCCGGTATATACCGTCAGCGGTGTGGATGATGAAGAAAAGAAAAACCAGTGGACTTATTACATCAACCAGTTAAATGAAGTAGATACTTTCCTGAATGATCTGATTACAGAGCTCTCCAAGAGAGATGAAGATACCATCGTGGTAGCGTTCGGCGATCATCTTCCAACCATGGGTCTGGAAGACTCCGATATGAAATCCGGTGATATCTACAAGACAAAATATGTCACATGGAATAATATGGGATTAAAGAAGCAGGATGCAGATCTGTATGCATATCAGCTGATGGCAAACATTACGGATTCCACAGGTATTCATGAGGGAACTATCTTAAATTACCATCAGACCCAGATGAACAACACAGACCACACTGCATATCTGGACGGACTGGATAATCTGCAGTATGACATTCTTTACGGAAACCGTTACTGCTATGATGGCAAAGACAAATACCCTGCAACCGACATTGTAATGGGAATTGACGATGTAACGGTATCGGAGACGTCGGATTCCATCGGCGGATCGGAAGTGTTTGTCTATGGAAACAACTTCACCAAGTGGAGTAAAGTATTTGTAAACGATGAGAAAGTCAATACAACCTTCAGCAATTCCGGTTGTCTGATTATTCCAAAAGACAGTGTCAAAGACGGTGATACCATTAAAGTGTGCCAGATGGGTTCCAACAGTACGATTTTCCGTGAATCCAACACGTACACCTACAAAGATCCTGCCGTGGAAGAAACCGTTACAGGAACAGAATCGGACAACAACAATACCGAATCTGCGGTTTTAGAAAGCCAGAAATAAAAAAAGCCCTGCCAGTGAAAAATCACTGACAGGTTTTTTCTTGTCTTAAATTGTCTTTAGCGCATCCACAGCGGCATCCAGATACGGATTTTCCATCTCATAGAATGCACCGGCATCCGCAGCTTTCGCATATGCCGGATCCAATGGCAGTTTGCCTAAAACTCGGGTTCCTTCTTTTGCGGCAACTTCGTCAATGTTGCTTTCTCCAAACAGTGCGATCTTCTTTCCACAGTCCGGGCATTTCAGATAACTGAAATTTTCCACCAGTCCAAGTACCGGTATATGCATCATATTTGCCATATGGAAAGCTTTCTTTACGATCATCTGCACCAGTTCCTGTGGAGATGTAACAATAACGATACCATCCACCGGAAGGGACTGGAACACGGTAAGCGGTACATCACCGGTTCCCGGTGGCATGTCCACAAACAGATAGTCCACATCGCCCCAGACCGCCTCATTCCAGAACTGTTTCACAGCCCCTGCAATCACAGGTCCTCTCCAGACAACCGGTGCCTCTTCATCTTCCATCAGAAGATTGATGGAAACGATTTTGATTCCTTCTTTTGTCTCATACGGATACATTCCTTTTTCGTCACCGACCAGCTGACCGTGTGCTCCAAACATCTTTGGAATGGACGGTCCGGTAATATCGGCATCCAGAATTCCTACTTTATATCCGGCTTTCGCCATCTGTACCGCCAGGGAAGAAGTAACAAATGATTTACCGACACCTCCCTTTCCGCTGACCACTCCAATCACATGTTTGATATTGGAATATGCATTCATCGCTTCGAGCATACTCTGCGGATTCTGAGAATTATGGGAACATCCCTCACAGCTTGCTTTGGAACAGGATGATGCTCCGCTGCAACTTGAATTTTCTGGCATAATGATAGCCTCCTTGTTAATTATTTAATGATTTATTTATATAGACTGCCCAGTCTTTGGAATGGGTAGTATATGAAATAAGCTTTTCCGATAATTTTATCTTTGCTGACATAGGTATGATCCCAATATCTGGCATCATAGGAATCATTCCGGTTGTCTCCAAGCACCAGATAACTGTCTTTGGGAACCTCAAACTCAAACGGTCCGGTTGCCTCTGTCCATGTCTCTTTCAGGTAATCCTCCTTCAAAGGAGTCTCAGAGTCATTGATATAGATTTTCGCATCCTCAATGGTAACCTTTTCTCCGGGCAGACCAATCACACGCTTGACGTATTTTTGCGTTTCGTCATCCGGGAACCGGAAAATCACGATATCTCCTCTCTTCGGTTCTGAAAACTGATACGCCAGCCGCAGCCCGAACAGGTCATCGCCCGGTTCAATGGTATGCTCCATCGATCCGGTCGGGACTGTTGCATTGATGATCACGTAATTCTTCAAAACCATTGCCAGTGCGAAGGCCGCCAACAGAGTGATCACCCAGCTGAGCACTTCGCGCAGAGGCGAAGTGGCTTTCTCCTTTCCCTCACCCTTTGGATCATTATCCATCTTTATTTCTTCTGTCAATATTTCTTTTTTTTCTTCCATAATCACCCTACTCTCTTGGTGCAAACCACCAGTCAATAAAATCTTGCCTGCGGAAAACCAGTCCCACAAGTCCCAGATCGACACGTTCTTTCTGTGTCAGTGTCTGTGCAATAAATTCATTCACAGATACATCAAAATCGCCTTCCAGGCACCAGATACAGCTCACTGTCGGCACATTCTCCTGATTTTTCCAGTCATCTACGAACGAACCGCCGAAATCAACAATCTTATTCCAACGATGCTGCGTATTGATAACCCGCTGCTTGATATTCTCATAGATGACCTCCATCATCCGGTGAACTTTCGGGTGATACATCACAGGCTCAAGAATCCTTAAGAGTCGGTGCTTTGGATTGACACGCAGTTCCAGCGTTCCGTTTGCCGTATTCGTCACCATACAGAAAATCTCGTTATCCGGAAACGTTTCCGGCCGCAGATGATACTGATAACGATATGGTACCACACTTTTTATCATATGGAAATCTGCATCCATTTCTTCATATATAACACCCGGACATTCACTGCTTATCACATAGTGCATGCTACCCTGATAAGGCGCCAGAAGCTGGCAGAACAGATCCCGGTTCTTTTCGAATACAATCAGCTGGTATTCTGCCAGAAAACGCCGGAAATCCATAATATGGTTCTGCCTGTAATATGTAAACAGCCCCTTGCTGATAAATGCAATCCTTATGCTTTTTCCGGTATAACCCTGAATAATTGTTGCAACCGGAAGTTCAATCTCTCTCCCTTTTAAATAAACTTCCACTGTGACAGCTTTGCCAAGCAGCTGCATCTCTTCTTCATACTCTGTCAGAACCGGCTGCTGTCCGCTGGCAATATACTGGTTCAGCCCCAGCGGATTGGATGCAAAATGTTCTACAATCCGTCTGCCGATCAGCCTGCGCAGCTCCGTCAGATTTTCATCATGCGCCACATCATCCCTTGCCAGACGCAAAGTCAGGAATTTTTTCCGTAAATGCAGATGATACGTCATATGCCTGAGCCACTCCGGTTTTAACCCCAGATCTTTCTTTTCATCGGTCACAAGAAACCCCTGCTGATACAGGCAGGATGTCCCGATCAGTCCCTGATGTTTGGAATTATAAATCCAGATACACCCCTCCATCAGTTCATCCATGATACGAATCGATATGATTCCAAGAATATCCGCGAACGGATTGTCCATGATATGATTCTGTTCTCGCAGCGTCACGCTTTTTTCATCAAAGGAAATCTGAATGGGAAATGGCTGATACAGCATATAGTGCTGTACTGCGTGCACCAGCCTCTGAAGGGACAGATTCTTTGCATATTTCGGCCGTAACACCAGCGTAATTCTGGTTCCGGACTGTTCCCGGTTGGAATTGATATATTCCATCGTTTCCGCCCCTTCAATCCATTTTGCGGTAACCGGCTCTAACGACTGGCGATCCGTAACATTCCACGCGGTATTTACCGATTTGTCCTTTCTCGACTCAATCAACAGTGCCCGTGCAACCATAAATCCGGAAAGCATACCGACTCCAAACTGCGCCACCGGTTCATAATGAAGCTGCTGTGCGGAAAAATCCTCGCTCTGATAAAAACTCACGCCGATTTTGGCAACATACTGCTCAATATCCCTGGCATTGATTCCGATTCCGTTATCCTCAAACACCAGACGCTGCGTTTCGGAATTATACTGAATGGAAATTTGAGGAGAATACGGATTTCGCATGGAATTTAAGGCTCTTGCCTCCTCCATCTCCAGAAACTCTGTTCCCCAGCTCCATTCCAGCGCCGCCCTGGTATTGCATGCATCAATGGCATTTTGAAGAAACTCCCGGATATAAGCATCCGGATCTCCGTAAAACTGCGTACTTGCAAAGGTCGATATGATATTTTCCTGATCCATACCTACTTTGCACTGTTTCATAGCTGTTCCTCATTTAATAAAATTGCCTGAACCACAAACCGCTTATCTGCCTCTTTGCTCACACAGGTTGATAAAGTCAGCAGATGACTGTCCACCGAAAGCTGGATTTTGTCCTTTACCTCCGGCGAATTCTTGGATTTTGTCACAATGCTTTCAAGATAACTTACACGTCCCTCTTTCGTTGAAAAGTCATTGGTGTGCAGAATATGTGCATCGTCCGTCTTATATGCCGCAAAAATCTCATACACGAGCACCTTTTCCTTTGTATACACATATATATACGGAAAATTGTTAAAAAATGTCTGGTCTTCATAGTTGTGGAGAGAAGCAAACATTGTGTCATTGCGCATATTGTGCCCATACACGACGGTATCAAAATCCGTAAACTCTTTACTGTTTGCCTTCTCTGTATAAATACATCCAGGATATCCCCTGGTACCATTCATATTGTAATTCAGATAATAGGAATCATCACTCGGATGCTGTAACACCGGATAATCCACCCCGGTTCCCGGAATGTAGATCCATGCGTAAATATCCTGATTGACTCCCTTTAATTTTTTCCAGTTTAAATTTTTCTGTGGAATTTCTATTCCTTTTTGTTCCAGTTCGCTGTCTTCGGTCTGCACTTCCTGTGCCACATTCTCCGTCTCAGTCTGCGTATCTGACGGAATATTGATCTGATTATCATTCACCTGATTCTGCAGATCATTTACCTGGGCAGAAAGCTTTTCATATTCTTTCTGTGCATTCTTCTGAACCATCCAGCTTCTTCCAAATATTATGAGTACCACGATCAATACAACTGCCAGAACAATGGTCAGAATTTTATAGATATTGATCGTTCTGTCGTTCTTTCTTTCCTGTCTTTTCATAAAATAGTTTTCTTTCTTTAAAATTGAGGCAGGGCG
>ERZ791833.812-NODE-812-length-12336-cov-39.1892_pt1 | contig 12336 bp, 8 predicted proteins | sample MGYA00510294_ERZ791833 | MGnify/ENA primary metagenome ERZ791833 (study PRJEB30046, sample SAMN00715270) | human gut metagenome | study: EMG produced TPA metagenomics assembly of the A metagenome-wide association study of gut microbiota in type 2...
CATACGCTCAGTTTTCATTATTTGAACAATGTAAGTCAATAAATGAACCAAATTTAAAAACTATTCTTATCAACCTAAATTTTATACCTAAATCTTATAAACCTAATCTTACAATAAGCCTATTCTATAATTCATTCATTATTTATAAATAGTTAACTGATTTCCGTCGCAAAAACCAGATAAAGTATTTAAGTGTTCGATTTTGCAAATCATTAACGACCATTATAGATAAATACGGATGAGCCAGGAAGATTCAATACCAAAGGAGTATCAATGTCGATAGCCTTGTTGATTGGCATTCCATCCAATTCTGCCTGGTTAAAGGCATGGGTCAATGTAATCTTTCCACGAACATAGGCAGGGATATCCAATGCTTCTCTCAGGGTTGTGGTGAAGGTCTGTGCACTGGCTGAAGGGTTGCGCAAGGTAAGCACACTCTTCTTGCCGTTCCATGCAGCCCAGCCATATACGTTTGCCTTCTTGCCATCCCAAGGATTGCCACCAACCCAGTGAGCATCTGGCAATACATCAGCCTGTTCCTGCTGCCACTTGATGCACTCTGCCAAGTCTTTCCACAAAGCACCTGCGTTGCCCTGGTTGTCCTTGATTTCGTCCATCAGCTTGTAGTCGTTGTACAGCTCAACCATGCCCGAACCGCAGGCAAAGGCACAGCGCATCTCACGAACGATTCCGTCGTAATCCATGTTCTTGGAAACGGAACCCCAACGGCTCAGGATGAATCCGTGAGTCATCAATGTGTTGATAGGGCATACTGGTGATCTCTGTATGAAGTTCTGATAAACCAGGCGGTCGCGATAGGTAATCCAGCGCTCACGGTCGGTGCCCTGGTCTCCAGCCTCGCCGTAATCACCCTCCTGGCGCCATACGGCATCTGTGAAGTGGAACCAGAATGGAGAAGCCCAGGTTCCTACGGTGGTGTTGAGGAAGATGTCTGGACGCTTCTGGCGTACGGCACGCTCGATGCTGATGATGGCCTCGGCATTCTCTTCGCCTCTTGTTCCTTCATCAGGACCGATGGCTGAAGCCTGTGCGCTGATGCCATCAAACTTGAAGAAGCGGAAGTCGTAGCGGTCGATCATGTTGGTGCAGCAACGGATGAAGAAGTTGTAGTAATCCTCATTGCTCAGCTGCATACCTCCCTTGGAACGCCAGTAAGCACGGCGATATTCGCCAGACTGACCATAGCCGCCCACAGGACCCAGCCAGGCACCGATACCTGTGCCCATCTTCTTGGCCTCGTTGGCTGGCTCATCGAATCCGTTAGGGAAGTTAGGATTGAAGGTCCAGGTTCCATACTGGTCCCAACCGTCATCCCATACAAAGGCCTTTGGAGCCATCTGATATTTATCATAGAAGTGTGTCTTCCAGTGACTTACCACGTCGGCACACTGTTCTACGGTCATATTGCCTTTATAAGAAGGAGCTTGTGCGTTGTTGCGGTCGATGTTCAACTCATACCATGAGATATAGACCGGATAAGGTCGCCAAGCCACAGCTCTTTCACGCTCGCTGTAAGCCAGGAAAGAGCGGCGCAACTGCTTAGGCGCAACCAAGCCCACTACAGAACTGATGTTCCATGTTTTGCCAGCTTTTAAAGTGGTGTTTCTTCTCCATAAGCCTTCTATGTGGGTAGCATTGCCTTCGTCCTTGCTTGAATTCAGACCCATTGGAGTTTCCAGACCAGCAAAGATATGATTGTTTGCCAGGATGGCACCACGGGTATTACCCACCACTTCTGGAGCGGTATAGGCACTGTTCTTGGCTACCAGATAGTTCATTGCCACGATACCCTTCATAGGTAAATCTTTGGCAGCCTGGATATCCATTTCAGTGCGCAGGTAGTGCGAGCCGTTTCTCAATACGGCGCGCCAAACGATAGAAAGTTCTTCGTATGTAAAACGAGCTTCCAGAGCCTTGCCTGCATAACGGAGAGATGCAGTTGCTGCAGATGGATTCTCTGCCAGGGTTACCATCTTTACATCTTCCAGTTTCATCTCGGATGCGGTAATGGTTTTGCCGTCTCCCAAGAGAACCTTAAACAACTCTGTGTCAGGCTGCAGTCCCAGCTCAGAACAGCCATTGAAGTAGAGTTTGCCACCTGTGTTGATGAAAGAGGCATTCAATACTTTGTTGGCGAGCTGATAGCTGTTTGCTTTCTGGGTGATTTTAGCTACACCCGGCTGCTTTTTCTGGGGAAAGATGACAGCTTGTGCCCAACTTCCCATACACAGAGTTAATGGCATTATAAGAGTAAGTGCCAGCTTTAATAAATTGTTTTTGTTCATATCAATAGTAAGTTGAAGCTCCTTTTTAAAAAAGGGGAACACCATCCGCTAATGGTGTCCCCCCTTGCGTGACTTAAATTATTTTGTTAATTTACATGTAATGGTCCATACCTTGGTCTCTCCATTAGCTGCCTTTACTGCATACTTGTGTGGAGTAGTCCAGTCGGCTGGAACACCCAATGCTGGAGAACCTTCAACAGGAGTCATTACCGCAGCTGATGAAATCTGTACTGCAACAACGATGTTATTGAGGTTCACATCATTCTTCTCCTTTTCAGAGAAGTTTGATGGAACAGCAAATGTCAGGTTGATGGTAGCAGCCTCGTTATCAATAGCCTCTGCTGTCTTCTGCAATTGCTTCTGGATAACCTGAGGCTGTCCGCTGGCATTGATCTTGTCTTCTCCAATATAGCGATACCAGGCATATCCTGCTGTGATGTCATTGCCATCGAAAGTTGGAAGGTCTTTGAGATCGCTCTCAAGACAAGAACTGAAACTGAGTGCCATGACGAGCATGGCAAGTATGATTTTAATGAATTTCATATTTTCAACGTTTATTTATGATTTATAAATATGAATTTATATCTGCTTCTGCTTGCTGATTACCAGCCCTCGTTCTGCTGATGGTCGAGACCGTATGCTTCGCGAGTATCAAGGAATCCCTGAGCAATTGGGAAGAGATAACGCTTGGTGGTAAACTGACGCTGTGCACTTCCGAGCAATGTGAGCTGGTTAACGAGAACCTGGCTGCGGTCGCGTGAAATTTCTACCTTATACACAGGGCGGTCGAGATCGTAGATGATGTCGCCTGCCTCACGTCCATTGTTTGCATAGCCACCATACTTACCCCAGCGAAGATAGCTGAAGTAGATGTCACCATTCTCATTAGCCATTTCTACACGGCGCTCACGGATGTAGTCTGCCCAAGCAGCTTCCTCTGTTGTTGCTGTTGAAGGAGCAATCTTACCGTGCTTAACTCGTGTGGCATTGAGAGCCTTTACTGCATTCTCAACATCGTGCTTCAGCAGATAAGCCTCTGCAAGGTTCATGTAAGCCTCGCCAGTACGGCACATCACGTAGTGGAGCTGTACCAGACAGTCGAAGTATGCACGTGGCTCTGGGTTCTCGATGTTAGACTTGCGCCAGTAGTAACCAGTTGTGGTGTTGTACCAGCCACCGTCTTCCTTATCACGTACACCCATAGAGCAGTTACCGCCAAGGTTTGTCTCTACTTTCTCACCAATCCATGAACATCCATCATAAACGATAGATGATGCGAAACGAGCATCACGTCCGCTGTACATCAGCTCAGAAATGTTGCGTGTAGAGCCAGCCTTCAACTTGCCGTAATGCAGGTTGGTAGGATAAGCGGCGTTGAGCTGCTGGAAGTCCTGAGGTGTTGGCATGCGGCGTGCATTACCATTCTTCTGCTCGTAAGCATCAAGCTGACCTGCTTCTGTTACAGTGCTTGGATTGATAGACTCAACATTCTCCTTGTACTGTGAAGTTTCATTCCAAGGAAGAGCTTCACCAGTCTTCTCATCAGTTACGAGATACTGGTCAACCAAGTCCTGTGTTGGGAAGTAGATTGCCCAGCCTTCATAGGTACGTCCGTTAGGATTTTTGAATTGAGTAGGGCTCAAAGAGTTGATGCAGTCATCCTGTGAAATGTTAGGATAGGTGCGGATCAGCTCCTCATAATTACCAATCTTGGTATTAGCCTTCAAACGGTAGTAACCCCAGAGAATTTCAGCATTGGTTTCGTCTGTCTCGTTGAACAGACCACCATAATTGTCTGAAAGTGAACAGTTCTGAGTAACATCCGAAGCATAGGTAATCACCTTGTCAAGGTATTCAGCCTTCTTGGTGTAAGCGTATGCCTGCAGGCAGGCACGGCTCAACAGCAACTCGGCAGCATACTTGGTAGGCTCACCTGGCTGCGCCTCAACTGGCAGGTTAGGGATGGCAGCCTCCAAGTCCTCTACTACCAACTTGTAGCTTTCCTCTACGCTGGAAGTCATAGGTACTCTTGCCTTTTCTTCCTGGTCGGCCTGGATCACAGAGGTGATAGGAACGAAGCGTCCCATCTTGCGGGTCAGGTCGTAGAATACGAGACCACGAAGGAAGCGGCCTTTTGCCACGATTTCAGCTTTTTCGCCTTCTGTCATAGTAGAAGCCTGAGCCTTTTCGATAATCAGGTTGCAGCGACGGAGCAAGCCGAAGCGGCTGATACCGAAGTCAGAAGTTCTGTCGATGCCAAGCTCTGTGGCTATGCCATCAATACCCTCACCTACCTGAGAGCATCTTACTCCGTTTGGAGTGCGGGATTCCCATCCTACACAGGAAGAACTTCCTGTGAACATGTTGATTACATTGTCGTATGTGGCATTCACAAAAGCATTGGCAGTAGCCTTTGAGCCCCAAACCGTAGCCTCATCGAATGTCGTTGTTGGATGAGTATCCATTGTATCTTGGCAGGAAGCGGCGGTCAATGCCAGAACACCGAACATTCCTATTTTTATAATATTCTTTATCATAACTAATTAAAATCCTAAGTTTACAGTTAATGCAAGTACTCGCTCTACAGGATAGCCATATCCTTCTGTTGAAGAGTTTTCAGGGTCAAGACCGAACTTGGTTGCCTGAGAAATGGTGAAGATGTTCTGACCAGAGATACCCACCTTGGCACGGGTCAACCAGCTTACACCACGAAGCAATACGTGCTTGAAGTCGTAACCGAACTGGAAGTCCTTCATACGCAGATAAGCACCATTTACCAGCCAGAAGTCGCTATACTGATAGTTGTTGTTGGCATTCAAACCAGTGTTGGCCATCAGACGTGGATACTTGGCGTTGGTATTGCTTGGTGTCCAGCTGTCTTCCTGATACTTGTAAGCTACAGGCAGCTGACCAGCCTGACCTGTCTGCATGGTTGTTACACCAGAGAGATACATGTCGAATGCTGTAGAACCCTGGAAGAGCATGCTCAAGTAGAATCCCTTATACTGGAAGTTCATATTGATACCATACTGTCCGCGTGGAGTGTGGTTCTTACCCAGACGGCGCTTATCACCATTGTCAATCATACCGTTACCGTTGATGTCGGCATACTTCACGTCACCCGCTGTCAGATAACCTGAGTTGAGTGCGCTGTTTACACCTGGGTTGTTGAGAACGTCGTTTGCATCCTTATAGTAGCCCAAGTTCTTCAGCATGGCATCGTAGTAACCCTTCTGCTGCTGGTTGCGAGTGTATGGGTTCATGTAAGAACTCTCAGACTCGTCTCTGTTAAGTGCCCAGAGAGCATCAAAATAGGTGAGGTTAGCAGAAATATCGTATTTCAATGCACCAATGTTGCTGCGCCAACCCAACTGGAACTCCCAACCTGCACGGCGGTACTCACTGTCTGACTTGATTCGTGGCAAGCCGATACCGATAGCGGTATTGAGATAGCTTTCACCTTTTGGAGTAGTCAGATAACCCTTGGTAGAGTAGTAGAAGTAATCAAGCGAACCGTAGAGTCGGTTGTTCAACGATGCAAAGTCGAAACCGATATCTGTCTGGCGTGTGGTGTACCATGTAAGGTCTGGAGAAGGAAGACTACCCTCTGAGAATCCTGGCACATACTTATTATTGATTACGTATGCCTGATTGTTCAGGTTGTATGATGTGAGATAACCAAAGCGGCCTGCACTGCTGTCGAGACCTGTCTCACCATAAGAAGCACGGAGCTTCAAAGAGTTGATGATGTTCTTCTCTACCAGAGGCTGCATGAACTTCTCACTAGAAACTACCCAACCTAAAGCACCACTGAAGAAGGCACCCCAACGGCGACCTGGAGCAAAGGCATCGGAACCGTCGTAACGGATGCTACCCTCTACATAATACTTGTTGTCATAGTTATACTTAGCCTGTCCAATCCATGCGGCACGACCCAACTCAGCCTCGCTACCACCATTGGTCATATCATTAGCAGGACCTACGCCCATCTGGTCGATAGGGAAGTCGTAGTTTACTCGCTGAGCACTGTAAGACTCGCCCTTTTCGTAATACTGCTCGAAACCGCCGATAGCTGAAACGCTGTGCTTGCCAAACTGCTGTGCATATTCTACGAAAGCCTGGTTGGTATAAGAATAACCAGTGCTGGAGTTGTGATAGAGCTGTGGCTTGCCTGCGTACTGTGGAACGTCAGAATCCCAGTCATACTGAGCGGCATCTTTTCTCCACTGCTTGGTAGAAGTGCCATAGTAGCGGTAGTTGCTAGCCAGACGAACTCTCAAGCCATCTACCCAGAGGCAGTTCCAGATTAATTCGCCCTTACCATTGATCACGTTGGTAATACCGCGGTTGTAACCTGCATCCTCTGCTGTTTCAGCCACAGGGTTATCGGTAACATTATATGGAAGACCATACTTGTTGAGACCCGGAATCAATGGAGACTTGTCCTTGATGTGTGAGAATACATTGTAATAACTGCTTGATGTAGAAGTGTATGGATGTGTATCCTCCTGGCGATAACCGTCGAGAGCAACGTTTACCTGCAAGCCGATAGGCTTAATCTTGGTGTTCTCTGCGAGACGGAATGTAGTACGCTTCATCCAGTGATTGTTGCTACGGTAAAGAGAGTTCTGATCAATATGTCCCAAAGAAACATAGAACTGGTTGGTCTCAGAACCGCCGGTCAAGCGTACGGTGTGCTTTGACTGAGGAGCCCAATCTCTGAGAACGAGACTTCTCCAATCGGTATCACCAAAGTTCAATGGGTCTGAACCATCACGCATTTTCTGGATAGCTTCAGCTGTGAACACATCATTCTTTGCACCATTCAAAAGGTCGTTGTTCTTTGCGGTGTTAGCCCACTCGGCACGCTCGTAAGAGTGCATCTGCTTTGGCCAGTTGCTTGGCTGTGAGAAAGACATACTGAAGTCGTAATCGATGCTGATTCTACCTGCCTTACCGCTCTTGGTAACAACCTGTACGATACCGTTAGAAGCACGGGAACCGTAAACTGCTGTAGCAGAAGCATCCTTCAGGATAGACATAGATTCAATATCGTCTGGAGAAAGGTTACGGAAGTCAACCTCACCACGAACTACACCGTCGATGACGTACAAAGGAGTACCACCACCACGGATACTGATAGATGGAGTAGCGTTGACACCACCACCGTTTGCCTGTACGATCAAACCAGGAGAACGACCAGCCAGACCCTGTGCGATGTTGGTAACAGGGATATTTGACATTTCATCTGCCTTTACGGTTGATACGGAAGCAATCAGGTCGCGCTTTTTAGAGCTACCATAACCTACAACCACAACCTCGTCGAGGCCCTGAGTATCTTCTGAAAGAGTCACGTCGAGGTCTTTACCTGCCCATTTGATTTCACGTGTAATGTAACCAATATAGGTAATTTCAATAGTAGTACCCTTGTTTACACCAGAGAGGGTAAAATTGCCGTCCAAATCGGTAACAGCAGCATTCTTAGTACCTTTCACAGATACAGATGCACCAATAATAGGTTCACCGGCAGCATCCTTTACCACACCCTTACAAACAGCACCTTGCTGTGCAATCATAGTTGCACCCAATGTGTTTGAGGTAGAAACAGTACTCGCATTGGCGCCACCTACTATAATCGTAGATAGTAATAGGGTCATGCCAAACTGACTTTTTTTGCTCATAATTGTTTGGTTTTAATTGTTATATTATGTAGTATTTTAGAGATAATCAGATTCTTAATTATATAATTGTCTGACTAAGTTTATATATTGATTCAATTAATGATTCTTATTGCTTAGCTTATTGTATTTTAATAACTGGTTGCAAATTTACGATAAATTTTAATAAGTTGTCTAAAAAAAAAGTTAATAAATGCAAATGCGGCGAAAAAACATATAAAACTTGCTTTTTCGCCTCTCTTATACTTATTTTATATATAGGAGAGGGGCGTGGACTTATGATACACCCTCATCTTCATCTTTTTCTCTCTCCATACCTTTTCCTTTCCTTCTTTTTGAAAGAAAATCCCAGAAATTCTTGGCTGTTTCAATAAAAAAGCGTATCTTCGCAGCAGATAAAAAATGGATTTATGTGTTGAAGTATATGGAAGAAGTATTTAAAAATTTGCCTTTAGCGGAACAGAAGAAGATGCTCGATTATCTTGCAAAATTGCCAGATGTTCGTTATCTGAGTAGTGAGGAGCGGGAAAAATACGATGAGAGTATTAAGGCCGTCGATGATTACTACTCCGGTCTTTATGGTGCTTATATTGAAGGTTTGAAAAAGGGAATTGCTAAAAGTAGTGTGAAAGTAGCCCGTAACTTGTTGGCAATGGGTATGTCTTGGCCTCAAATCATACAAGCTACTGGATTGACCGAAGACCAGCTGAAGCAACTTCAGTCGTAGCGTACTCATATAGATTCTTTCGAAAGTAGAGAAGTTAAGGGAAGTTAGAGAAGTTATCACTCCCCTTAACTTTCCTCAATTCCCTCATCAGCTGAAGAAGCTGTAGCCCCAGATGGCCTGCATCATCCTGGCACAGAGCGAAGAGAAATTCTGATAGAGCTTAGGCGACCACTTCGTCATCCCATACAGCTCCTTCTTCTCCAGAAACATCTCCTCGTTCCATTCGGTATAATCGTACTCGTTGAAGTATCGGGAGTAATCGCTCAGATTATCTGCCGTAAAGCGGAGACGGGGATCGATGTTGCCAAACCACTCAGCACTCATCATCTGATGGGCAAAGGTGGCGAAGGTGCTCTCATGCCTGATCAGGTTGAGATGCTTCAGTACGCTCCATACGCAGAACCACTGGTTCTTCCGGGTTATCAGATTCACCATCTTGGAGATGGATTTCTTCAACTCCTCCAGATCCACCGAACGCCCCTTCACCGTAAGATAGAATACCTCATTATGAAGCGACTGCTCGAACTCCTCCGGAAAATCGATGGCTCGGATACGCTGCGTGATGATCTGGTATTTAGCCACTGCATCCACGAGCTTCAGGAATTCCTCGTTTGTGAAACTCACTTTTATCAGCGAAGCACCCAACTGGCTCACGTCATCTGCGCTATTGAGAAACAGCAGGAGCAGATTCTGGGGCACCAGATGCTTCAACTCCCTTCTCGCCTGAAGCCATTGGTCCACGCTGAGCGATTTGCCATCGTTGTCGTACTGCAGATTGGAGAAATACAGTTCCAGCTTTTCGCTGCTGTCCTTTTCTGAGATGTATTTCTGTATCGCCCATTCCGTTAATCGGGCTGCTTCCTCGGGTGTCATTTCTGAATCAGTAACGTGGCAGACTCTGCGGAAATGCAGCACCAGATAGCTGGCGAGGCAATAGAGGCGGATGAGATACCACAGACGTTCCTCGTATCTCACCCCCGGGAACTTCGTGATTTTATGATATTTCTGAATCATTTTCTCCGTATTCTGGATATCTTCCACCATCAGCTGTATCGATTCCTGGTTCATGCCATCCATCAGCAGCAGGTCGTGCAGCTTAGGCAGGAGCGTACTGATCTCTGAGGAGAACATCGGGGAAGAATGTCCTTCTACTTTCTTGCCGGCCTTAACCAGGGCAAGGACTTTTTCCATGAATTTGGTAAACTGGGTGGTGATGATGAGTTCGAAGGAGGTATAATACATCTCGTTCTGCTCCTTGCGCTGATGGGAAATATCGCTATGCTGCAAGGCGAGGTCCTGATCTGCCAGATAGCAGAGTCGGGCTGCCTTGGTACACAGGGAGTGGATGTCGAAGGTCATCTCCTGCGAGCTGTAATCTTCCCATCCGTCCATCAACACCTTGAGCATCATTGTAAAATGGTCGAGTTGGCGATCGAAAACCTCGTAGCTGAATGCGGGGACTTGTTTATCTTGCTGAGTCTGTAGCATATTTCTAGTTTTATCGTGAATAGTTTGCGAAACGAAGTTCCGTAATCAATCTGCAAATTTACGTTTTTCTATCATGATTACCAAATGTTTTCCCATAAAACTGAAGAAATCTGCCCGATTTTCCCACGCCTTTTCCCATAGACCCTTGGGATTTTTCCCAAATGGAGCGGAATGGGCGTGGGAAAGGCGGGAAAATTTGGAAACGCCTTTCCTATTGTGTATCTTTGCACCCGGAGTTGAGAAGGCTGGATAGAAGTTTCAGGCTGCGGGTGGATAAGAAAGCTACTTTCTAAAACACTCTTCACTCTTCACAAATGCATCGTAAACAGCTAATATACAGTTGTTTAGATGCGTGAAGAGTGGCTGGCTACTCTTCACCACTCTTCACCACTCTTCACCCCCATCTTTTTTGAGGGTGAATCACAACATTATTAATAATTTTAAAACCATGAGTATGGAAACAAAAACTAATTTGAAGTCATCTATGATGGCAGGTAATCAATCAGCAATCTACCAGGTAGAGAGCTTTCTGGAGGAGTTTTACCTCTTCCGCAGAAATGTTTTGAACGGAAAGACCGAGTTCTTCTGCATCAAACCTGAAGAGAAGAACTGGAAGGTTCTTACAGCTGAGGCTTTCAACTCCATTGTTCGCCGCGCCAAGAAATTGGGAATCGGCGAGAAGAAGTCGCCAAGACAGGACATCGAGGAGTATATCAAGTCGGATGCCGTTCCCGTCTTCGACCCTATCCAGGAATACATGAACAAATTGCCGAAATGGGATGGCAAGAACCATGTGGCTGCTCTTTTCGGCAGAATTCCGGGGTTGACCAGCGAACAGCTTGGCTGGTGCGCCACCTGGTTCCGTTCGGCAGTAGCCCATTGGCTGCAGATGGACATGCTGCACGGAAATGAAGCCGTACCGGTGCTTATCGGACAGCAGGGTTGCGGAAAAAGTACCTTCGCCGTCCGACTGCTGCCCGAGGAACTTCGCCAGTATTTTCTCGACCACATCAACTTCGGCAACAAGTTTGATTCAGAAATGGCGCTCACCCATAATCTTCTGGTGAACATTGATGAGCTTGCCAACATCACCGTTGCCCAGCAGGGCAAGCTGAAGCAGACGCTTTCGAAGGTAAAGGTGAATGGTCGCCCTATCTTTGGAAAGAGTCAGGCTGACCGCAGAAGATACGCCTCTTTTCTGGCAACCACCAATGATGAGCATCCTCTCTGCGACCCGACGGGAAGTCGCCGTTACCTCTGTCTTCGAGTTCCCGACGGGGAGTTTATAGACAACAGTTCGGTCATCAATTATGACCAGCTCTATGCACAAATGATGTATGAGCTTCGTGATAAGCAGACCCCTTATTGGTTCACCAATGATGAGGTGGCTCGCATCCAGGAATTCAACCAGCCCTTCTTCAAGGTGGATGATCTGGAGACCATGATCAACTATTGTTTCCGAATGCCGGCAGAGGAAGAGGAGGGCAAATGGATGGTGAGTTCCGAGGTTTTCGACGTGCTTCATCTGTAAGCGGCTCCGCGTTTATACCATTGTAGTCTTCTCATTTATTCGTACCTTTGCACCATCATTTTAAAATCAAACAAATTATGACAGCAAACGAACGTTTTGAGAAGGCTTGGGGTTCCTTCTTAGTCTATCTGAATCGAAACCCCAAGGCTCAACTTACTCCTTTCTTGAAGGAAAGACATATAAATCATCGCACCATGATGAACTGGATGTGCGAAAAAGGATATTCAGTTTTACGTGCCAAGCAGGAAATCCGCCAAGCCCAGGAGGCAGCCCGCAGAGAAAAAGCAGAAGCATCTGCATCAAGTACAGGCATGATGTTCGTGCCTATGGAACCTCCTTCCATAGATCTTCCTATGGAAGACCTCCTTTATGGCATAAACATAACCTTTCCAAATGGAACTTTGGTTTCCGTTAAAAAAGGATGTGCCAAGTCTGTTATGGCGTTGATGAAACTTTATGAGAAGGAGGATGCAGTATGTTTGGATTGAATGAGAGTACCCAGTACTATGTCTGCCAGAGATACGTACGAATGAACATGGGCATAAATGGCCTGTATCAGATAGTGAGAACCGAGATGGAACTTCCGCCACTTGGTGGTGCGGTATT
>ERZ791833.813-NODE-813-length-12329-cov-2.51198_pt1 | contig 12329 bp, 9 predicted proteins | sample MGYA00510294_ERZ791833 | MGnify/ENA primary metagenome ERZ791833 (study PRJEB30046, sample SAMN00715270) | human gut metagenome | study: EMG produced TPA metagenomics assembly of the A metagenome-wide association study of gut microbiota in type 2...
CGCCCAAAGCGGAGAGGGAGAATTTCCCGATCTTTTCAACACCTCGGCGGCATACGACATACTCGCCGTTTTTCCGCAGGCGGACAAACTCGCCGAAGACCCGTTTTTCACCGGCACACTGGGAGCGGACACGCTGTTCCTCGACCGGGCGCACCGGATCGATTCGGTCGTCCGTCCTTCGCAACTCTGCAACCTTTACAGTTTGAGCGGAGGCAGCAAAGACGATCCGGAACAAGTCGTCGAATTCTTCGCCTCGTTCGACCCCGAATCGCTCCCGCAAAAGGTGCGGGGTGCTTGGATCGACGAAATATGCAGCGTCCGCGACGAACTCTCTTACTGCCTGCAACGGCTCGCACAAGCGGGTTACGCACAATATTGGCAGGAGCAGGTGCGGCCCTGCCTGAACAACGCGATCGAACAGTACCGGATCGCCCCGGAACAACTGGGCGCCATCCATCAGGAAATCACCCGTCTGGCCGGCGGGCAGCCTCTGGACGCTACGGGTTCCCGAATCTACATCCTCGGCAACATAGACAACGCTTTCGCCCTGCTGGACGAAACATTCTGCTGTACGCCTCTGCTGCTCGATCCCGAAACGGCCCGCCAATACCGTATCGACTTCATGCAGGTCTATATTCACGAAAACCTGCACCGGCTCTCGCTTTCGGGCGAACTGCTCGACATGTTGCAGACGCTCTACGACAACGACGACTTCTACCGCACGCACGAAGACCGGGCACGCGCCTACGGCGAAGGCGGCAACGAGGCATTCGTCGTAGCGGCCGAACGGTATGTATCCCGCCGCCTGGGGCGCATCGACGACAAGCAGGTATTGGACGAATTTCTCGTTTATTGCGACGGCACGCACGTATTGGCGCCAATCGTTTACCGCTATCTGCCCGACCTGCGGGACGGAGAGTCCTTCGACGGCTTTCTCCGTCGGCTGCTCGACCGCCGCATCCGGCCGGGCAAAGTCGAAAGCCAATACCGCCGGGCTATGAAAAAACTCGCCGGAACCCGGAAATCCGAAACAACGGCAACGGAAACCCGGTCCTGAACCCAAAACCCGTAACGCCATGCTGCTGCACGACAAACTCAAACCCTACCGCCTGATCCTGGCCTCGCAATCACCGCGACGACAGCAACTGCTCGCCGAGAGCGGGCTGCCGTACGAACCGGCCCCCCGGTACGACTGCCAGGAGGTCTATCCCGCGACGCTGGCCGCGACGCAGGTGCCCCGCTACCTCTCGCAACTCAAGAGCCGTGCTTATCCCCGGCCGCTCGCGGAAAACGAAATCCTGCTGACGGCAGACACCGTCGTTATCCTGAACGGCGAGGTGTTGGGCAAGCCCGAAGACCGCGAAGATGCGATCCGGATGCTCGAACGGCTCTCGGGCCATCGTCACACGGTGGTCACGGGCGTCACGCTCCGCACGGCCCGCCGGCGCCGGAGCTTCTCCGTACGCAGCAATGTCTGGTTCCGGGCTCTAACCCGCGAGGAGATCGTCTATTACGTGGACAACTTCCATCCGCTGGACAAGGCCGGCAGCTACGGCATTCAGGAGTGGATCGGCTATGCCGCCATCGAGCGCATCGACGGCTCGTTCTTCAACGTCATGGGGCTGCCGATCCAACGCGTCTATACCGAACTCAATCAATTCATTCAATCAATAAAAAACAATCCATGAAACGTATCTTTTCGACTCTCTGCCTCGCGCTGCTTTCGCTCACGGCACTCGCCGATGAGGGCATGTGGCTGCCGAGCCTGATCTCGTCGCGCATCGACGATATGCGCGCCAAAGGATTCCAACTGACTGCGGAAGACATTTACAGCATCAACAAGGCTTCGCTCAAAGACGCCGTCATGCTCTTCGACGACGGCTGCACGGCCGAGCTCATCTCCCCGGAAGGATTGCTGATTACCAACCACCACTGCGGCTACGGAGCGATCCAGCGCCTGTCGTCCGTCGAGCACGACTATCTGACCGACGGCTTCTGGGCACAGTCGCGCGAAGAGGAACTTCCCAACGAAAACCTCAACGTCAAGTTCCTCAAACGCATGGAGGACATCACCGAGCGTCTGGCCGCCGGCGAGAGCCGCGAGGAAATCCTCGAAAAAGCCCGCGAGAACGGCCGCTCCAAAGCCTCGATCGAGCAGATGTACTACGGCAACCAACAGTTCCTGTTCGTCTATGAACAGTTCGACGATGTCCGCCTGGTAGGCACTCCGCCCTCGTCGATCGGCAAGTTCGGCGGCGACACCGACAACTGGGCATGGCCCCGGCACACGGGCGACTTCTCGATGTTCCGCATCTATGCGGATAAAGACAACCGGCCCGCAGCCTACTCGCCCGACAACGTACCCTACCGCTCGAAAAAACATTTCAAGATCTCCACCGAAGGTATTCAGGAAGGCGACTTCACGATGATCTACGGCTTCCCGGGCAATACCCAGGAGTACATCCTCTCCGACGCGGTCGATTACATCGTGCACCGCAGCGACCCGATGAAAATCCGTATCCGCACCGAGCGGCTCGATCGGATCAATGCGGCGCAGGAGAAAGATCCCGCCATGCGCATCATGTACGCAGCGATCAACGCCGGCATCTCGAACGCCTGGAAAAAATGGCAGGGCGAAGCGCTGGGTCTGACGCGTCTGAACACCGTGGCGAGCAAACAGGAGTACGAACAGGCCTTCCAAGCCTGGGCCCAGGACAAACCCGAATACCGCGACGTGCTCAAAGAGCTCAAAGCGGAGTACGCCCGCATCTTCGACGCCTACTTCGCACTCGAACTGATGAGCGAAACCATCCGCACCGGCGAGCTCAACCGGATTTACAACCGGCCCTCGTTCGGCGACGAAATCTATCCCCAGGTGAAGGCGCTCAACCGCGACCTTTTCCGCGTGCTGTACCGCGAATATTACGACAACTGCCCGCAAGAGTACATGGTACCGCTCTTCGCCGCCGAAGTAGAGCGTCTGGGATCGCCCGAAGCATACGCCGAGCTGATGTTCGAAGCCACGCACAAGGAGGACGAATCGACCGAAGCTCCCGAACTGGAAGCTCTGCGGGCCGATATTCGGACGACAGTCACCCGCATTTTCGAGGAACTGGGCAAGTGCTCGACCCGTAACCTGAACAGCGAGCGCCTGAACGAACTCTACACGACCTATATCAAGGGTCTGCGCGAATGGGATACGGAGCGTGCCTTCTATCCCGATGCCAACCTCACGCTGCGCGTGGCTTACGGCAAGGTAGGCGGCTATCAGTATGCCGACGGGGTATATCACAAGCCCTACACCACTGTCGAAGGTATTTTGGAAAAGGACAATCCGGAAATTTACGATTACAACATCCCGCAGCGGCTCCGCGACATCATCGCCGCCAAGGACTACGGACGCTGGGGCGTGGAGATCGACGGCCGCACGACCGTTCCCGTCTGCTTCCTTGCGGACAACCACACCACGGGCGGCAACTCCGGTTCGCCGGTACTCAACGGCCGGGGCGAGTTGATCGGCGTGAATTTCGACCGCACGTGGCTCTCGACCATGAGCGACATCGCTTTCGATCCGGCTTTCTGCCGCAACATCGCGCTCGACATCCGCTACGTGCTTTTCGTAATCGACCGCATCGGAGACGCTTCCTACCTCTTCGAAGAGATGGACTTCGCCGAATAAACCGCTTCCCGAAGCAACCGTGCCGGCCGCTGCCGGGACCGCCGCATGCTTCGGAAACGACATCGAATTGCCGGGTCAGTTTCGTGACCCGGCAATTTTTTTGCCGTATATTTTGGGAAAAACAAAATAGTCACTATATTTGCACTGCGGCGGGAATCGAGGCCCAGGTGGTGGAATTGGTAGACACGCCACTTTGAGGGGGTGGTGGGCATTAGCCCGTGTGAGTTCGAGTCTCGTCCTGGGCACAACAAACCGGTTTAGAAATTATTCTAAACCGGTTTTATTTTTCCTGATCGTGATTACATACTTCATGACCGCTTGGGACGCTATGCACCCCAAGTCCCCCTCCGAGAAGAGAACGCAGGGAAAGTGCAGAATTATAAACGTAGCCGCAGGCCGCGAATAAGCGACCGTCGGATTCGATCTGTCTCGCAACGACATTTAGAGGAAAACATCCTTTTCCCTGATCGTAATCCGGTTATTCTTCCTCGTCTTCTTTTTCGGCCCAGCGTTCGAGTGTCTGACGCACGGCTTCGTCGTGGTCTCCGTTGGTGATACGATAAGTCCAGCGAACGCTGTTTCCGTCCACCTTTTCGGATACCCACTGCAATTGGTCGCGCGGCGTACCGCGTTGCAATTCGGTCATAGGGTCGAAGAAAGAATACATAGCACACGTGTCATCTCTATAACTAACTAAACGATAATTACGGTCTGGATCTTCTGTTTTCATCAATTCTTCCATCGACATATTCGCATCCACGAACTCCGGCTTTTCTGGTTCCGGCTCCGGCGTGGGCTGTTCTTCCGGCGGAGTTTCCGGTGCCGGACTTTCTGCCTTGTCGGAACAGCCCAGCGGAGCCAAGAACAGGAGCAAGGCTCCTACTGATAAATAGACACGTGCTTTCATAATCGAATTTATTTAATTTAATAAGTTGATTTCGATCCCGCCCAAAAGACTCTTACAAACTCGCCGCAACCCGATAGCATTCCGGCCAGAACTTCTCCACCGAAGCTCAACGATATAAGGATATGGAAAATATTTCGCTTTCCCAACCGCTTTTTCCCGACAAATCCCCCTCGAAAAACGCCTTCGGAAGGCCCTGTAAGGGCGAAAATAAATTCGAAAAAATTTCCGTATGGCAGATTAATTGCACGTAAACCGAACGATCGGACCTACCTAATATACCGCTTCCATGAAAAAAGAAAAGAAAATGATCTGGCTCCTGACGGGCATCGCCGCCGTGTCGCTCCTCGTACTCTGCACCGTAGTGATAGTCCGCACCGCGACCTATCCCTTCATCCGCACCACCGGTCCGGACGGGCCTCCCCGGAGCGTCGAACCGTCCGCCCAGGCCGTCGAACGGCTGGCCGGCGGAATCCGGATTCCGACCGTAAGCGATGCGATCGACCGGACGGACGACAATCCGTTCCAAGCCTTCAAAGCCTATCTGCCGCAGGCATATCCCGCGATTTACAGTCGGTTGGATACCCTGACGATCAACGAATACGGGCTGGTATTCCGCTGGCCCGGCAAGAACCCGGCCCTGCCTCCGATCCTGCTCTGTTCCCACTACGACGTGGTTCCCGTACTCAATTACGACCCGTCGGCTCCCGATGCACCCCTTCCGGGCTGGGACTACCCTCCCTTCTCCGGCGCCGTAGCCGACGGACGGATCTACGGACGCGGCACGCTCGACATGAAAGGCATGTTGTTCTCGATCCTCGAAGCGACCGACTCGCTGCTTGCGGAGGGATTCCGCCCGGAGCGGGACGTGTGGATCGCCCTCGGATTCGACGAGGAGACCGGCGGCACGCAGGGCGCCCTGAAGATCGCCCGCTATTTCGAAGAACAGGGCATTGCTTTCGACGCCGTCTATGACGAAGGCGGCATCATCATCGCCCCCGGGCTGGGAGGAATCCAACGTACGGCAGCCCTCGTAGGAACGGCCGAAAAGGGATTCAGCACGATCCGAATCACGGTCCGGGGCACCGGAGGTCACTCCTCGATGCCGCCGGAGAAGGGATCGCTCGTACTGGCGGCCGAGATCATCGAGATGCTCAACCAAGAACGAATGCCCGCCTTCCTGACAGCTCCGGTCATAGCTTTCCTCGATCGGATCGGCGGCTCGATGGGAGTCGCCCAGCGCACCGCGATCGCTAACCGCTGGCTGCTGGAGAGTCCGCTGCTCCGCTCGTTCGAAAGCAACCCGGCCACCAATGCCCTGGTACGCACCACCACCGCCATCACCATGGCCCGGGGCAGCGACGCGGCCAACGTACTGGCTTCGGAAGCCGAAGTCACGGTCAATTTCCGCCTGCTGCCGGGCAACACGACGGCCCAGGTGAAGCGGCATGTCGAAAATATCTGCAACGGATACGACGTCCGGATCGAGGAACTCTCGACCCGCGAACCGTCGCAAATCTCCCCGGACGATGTCCACGCCTTCGAAATGATCCGCACCTCGCTCGCCGGACTCTACCCGGGTACGATCGTAACGCCCTACCTGACGCTCGGCGGCACGGACGCCTACAAATACGAGGCGGTGAGTCCGAACGTATATCGTTTCATGCCGGTCCTCCTTACCGAACAGGAACAGGGTACGATCCACAACGAAAACGAATCGATCTCGCTCGAGAACTACGGACGAATGATCGCCTATTTCCGCGACCTGATCCGAAATTACCGGTAACGGGAGCGGATCCGTCATCGCAGCGACAGCAACAATAACTTTTAGTTATACGACATAACTTTTTCCCCGTTGTTTCAAGGGGATAAAGCCTGTATATTTGCAGCATCGTTTACAAAAAGTTATTAGCACCGTATGAAACCGCTGCAACTCACGAAATCCATGCAATCCGCAAAGCTCAACTGGCGCCAAATCCTTTTTGCCGGACTGCTCATAGGTTCGCTCTTCTGTTCGCCCGTCGTCACGCTCTTCGCGGGCATTCTCTTCGCCCTGACCCTCGGCAATCCGTTTCCGGTCTGGAGCAAGAAGGCTTCGAAAAAATTGCTGCAATACTGCGTCGTCGGACTGGGATTCGGCATGAACTTCCACGAATCGCTGGCCGCCGGGCGCGAAGGCATGACCTTCACGGTGGTTTCGGTAGTCACGGTAATGATCGTCGGCGTAGTGCTGGGACGCCTGCTGCGCATCGACCGCAAAAACAGCTACCTGATCTCGTCGGGCACGGCGATCTGCGGCGGCAGCGCCATCGCGGCGGTCGCACCCGTTATCGATGCCGACGAGAACCAAACTTCGCTGTCACTGGCCACGATCTTCATCCTCAACGCCGTCGCCCTCTTCGTATTCCCCGTCATCGGGCATTGGCTCGGCATGGGGCAGACCCAGTTCGGAACCTGGGCCGCGATCGCCATCCACGACACCAGTTCGGTCGTCGGCGCCGGTGCCGCCTACGGCGAGGAGGCGCTCAAGGTTAGCCACGACCGTCAAACTCACCCGCGCCCTGTGGATCATCCCCCTGTCGCTGGTGTCGGCCCTGATCTTCCGTCAGAAAGGCAAGAAGATCCAGATCCCCTGGTTCATCTTCTGGTTCGTCGTTGCCATGCTCGTAAACACCTACTGCAACCTGCCGACCCAGCTCACGCACGGCATTTCGGTCGCCGCACGCTGCGGACTTTCGGCCACGCTGTTCCTGATCGGCGGAGGGCTCTCCATAGAGGTAATCCGCAAGGTAGGCCTCAAGCCGCTGGTGCTGGGCATCATCCTCTGGGCCGTCATCTCGGTCGCATCGCTCGCCGTGATCTTGCTCTTGTAGGCAGCATCCGATCACCATAAAACAGCCCGAAGACTTTCGATCTTCGGGCTGTTTCCATTATTACCTGATTATATTCTAAAGGTATTACTCCTTCTTTCCATGACAGGAATAACGAAGGACCGGATCGCGGACGAAGCGTTCGAAACTGCGGCACTCCTCGTCAGTCATAGCCTTCGGATAGCTCATCAGCACCAACTGGTGCGGCTCATAGGGACGCTGGAACGACGGATGTACATAATGATAATCGTTGCGCACGAACCCCAGCCGCTCGTAAAATCGAAGGCGGCGAACGGCGATTTCCGTCTCCGGCGGATCGATTTCCAGCACGATGCGTCCGGCCTTCCGGCAAAAAGCCTCCAATACCCGGCTGCCCATATTGGCACCGCGCAGGTCGGGCGAAATGGCCAAATGCTCGATATAGACATATTCCGGAGCCGTCCAGTAATAAAGAATGCCTATCAACCGGCCGTCCGACCAGATGCCGTCGGCCGTATAGTGCGGATCGGAAAGAGCTTGCAGATGGTCTTCCAGCGAACGGATCTCCTTCTGGGGGAAAGAGTTCTGATAGATCGCCCACGCCTCGTCCCAACCCGGGTCGGCAGGCGATCGGAAAGGTCTGAATTTCAAATCGGTTTCCATAGATAAAACGTGATTACATACTTTAGCATACCTCCTCGGAGATGCAGTGTTCCGAATCCCCTCCGAGTAAGGAATTTAGGGCGGAGCAACATTACAGACACAGACCACGGATAAACGACCAATGGTTTCCGATGACAGGCCACCGCATTCTCGAGTACCCGAACGGATCCGGCGGCGATCCCACAGCCGAAAACGGCCTGCAAAATATCGCAGAAGCGCCGCGAAGGATCAGGCCGTATGGCGGGCGAACTCCACGAAACGTGCGGCCAAGGCATCGCTGCGTCCTTCGGGCCAGCAGAACGAAAACTCCCGCCGGATCGTACAGCCCTCGATGTCGATGATGCGGAGCTCGCCGCTGCGCAGCTCATCGACGATCGACGCCACCGACACGATGGCCATGGCGTCGCTGTTGCGCACGAAACTCTTGATGCTCTCGGTACTGCCCAGTTGCATCACTACACGCAACGAAGCGAGTCGTACATCCGCCGCCGCGAGGTATTTCGAAATCACTTCGAGGGTTCCCGAACCGCTTTCGCGCAACACCAGGGGCACCGTCTGCAACTCCGCGAGCGTAACCTGGTCGCAGCGGCCGTACCAGCCTTTCGTGGAAGCGATCAGCACCAGTTCGTCGGGAATAAACGGTTCGTAATGGAACCCCGGATGCCGGGCGCTGCTTTCGACCAGCCCCAAATCGGTATCGTGACGTGCGAGGGCCGCCTCGACCTGCTCGCTGTTGCCCGACACGAGCGAAACCTTCACCTCGGGAAACCGGGCCGTAAAACGGGCCAGCACCTGCGGCAGAACATACTGGGCGATGGTCGTACTGGCTCCCACCTTCAGTTCGCCGCCCAGCCGGTCGGTGAAAAGATCCATCTCGTACTGCAGACGGCGGTAGCCGTCGGCAATGCGTTCGGCATGCTCCAGCATGACACGCCCGGCTTCGGTCAGCGCCAGACGGCTGCCGCTGCGCTCGAAAAGCTGTACCTTATAGCGGGATTCGAGTTCGCCGATATGCTTGCTCACAGCGGGCTGCGAAATGTAAAGCTGCTCGGCGCATTTGGTGAAATTGAGGGTTTTGGCCGCCGTAATGAAAACCCGCAAGCGGAAATCGTCCATAGCGACCTAATCCAAACCGCCCTGGGCGGCAAACTCGGCTACGGATCGTTTGAAATGCTCGATGGTTTCCCGCATCGTCATAAAAGACTTGCCTCCGGCCGCATTGCGATGGCCGCCGCCGTTGAAATACTTGCGGGCGAAAAGATCCACGTCCACCCCGCCCCGCGAACGAAGCGACACCCGGATAAACTTATGCGTGGCAACGAAGATCGCCGACAGCTTCATCGACTTGATCGTCAGGGGATAATTCACGAACCCCTCGCTGTCGCCGGGCTGGAACTGAAACCGGCGCATCTCGCTCTCCAGAAGCGACATATAAGCGACCGTACCGTTGTGGATCACCTCCATCTTGCGGTTGATCGCATAGCCGAACAGCCGGGCACGGCCCTCGGTGAAGGCGTTATAGACATTGTTGTGGATCGTGGGAATGTCGATGCCCGTTTCGACCAGCACCGCAACGGCCCGGTACAACTCCGGCGTAAGGAACGAAAACGAGAAGTTCCCCGTATCGGTCATCATACCCACGTATAACGACTCGGCCATACTCCGCGTAATCGCCTGCGTGCCCAGCATCTTTTCGAGGATCCGATAGATCAGGAAAGAGGTGCTCGACGAACCGGTACAGGAAAACATCAGATCGAAACCGGGTCCCGGCGACAGATGGTGGTCGATCAGGATTCGCCTGGCCGTCGTATTGGATTCGATCACCTCGCTCAACCCCTCCAGACGGGATACGGCGTTGAAGTCCAGGAAAAAGATCAGGTCCGACTCCTCCACCGCACGGCGGGCGACTCCCGCTTCGTCCGTCTTGAAAAGCACCAGGTTCTCGATACCCGTCATCCAGTCCAAAAAATAGGGGTATTTGTTGGGCACGATACAAGTGACGCGATGCCCCATCTCCAGCAACGCCTCGCGCCACGCCAGCGAAGAGCCCACGGCATCCTCGTCGGGATTTGTGTGCGACACGATCACGTTATTCTGCGCAGGCCGGGCGCAGCCGTTCTATATCTTCTTGAGAAACCATTATTGATGCAAAGATACGATTTTATCCGTTAAATATCAAATCCGCACCCGTTCCGGGGCGTTTCTCCGTTCCGAAACCGATCGTGGAGCGGATGTTCAATCTTTCCGGACAGCGTCCGGCGGCAGCAGGATCATACCCTCCGGCCGGCAGGATATTTCGGGCAAAGAGAGGCCTTCGACCAACCGCACGCCCGGTCTCCTCTGCGCTGCGGACTCGGAAGAGCGGACGGATTGCCCGGTGATGCTCGTCACCGCATACTCGAGACAGGGGTCGTCCAAACTGCCGAACTCCTCGTATCCGTTGTTCCAATCTCCCTTCAAAGCATCCGGCGCAAGACCGTTCGGGTCCACCGTTTCGAGCCGGGCGTTATATCCCTGGAAAGAGACCGGCATGAAGAGGTATTCGTACGCTCCATCCTCCAGATAGACACCCTCCATCCCCACATTTTTGCCGTTGGTCTTCTGCCCGACCAGCACCACTTCGAGTCCGATTCCCCGCAAAGCATTGACAACGGCTTCGCTCGCCGAAGCCGTACCGGAAGAGACGATGACATACAGCCGAGGAAGATCCAGCGCATACCCACGCAGGTCGGCTCCCCGGTAATCGCCGTAGATGAACTCCTCGTAAAAACGCTCTTTCGACTCGTCGTAAGCCTGCCCGGTCTCCGCCGCCGTCATTTCAGGGTATTCCATTCGCGCATCGTTATAACGGTAATACTGGAACACCTGCCCTTCGCACCGAGCACCGGCGATGCAGGAGGCGAGCATCCGGGAAGACATCACATATCCTCCACCGTTCAGGCGCAGGTCGAGGATCAAGTCGTTGATGCCCGCATCCTTGAACGCTTGTAGCGCATCCAGCAATTCGCCGTCGAAAGCCGCATCGAAACTGGCGTACACCAAGTAGCCGATCTTGTGCTCCCCGTATTCGAGCACGTCGCGGTACAGCACCGGATTTTCGTATATCAACTCCGCCGTCAGCTTATGCTCCGACACGCCGAAACCGCCCTGATTATCCGCCACGGAGAGCGTCGCGGCGCCGTTCGGTGCGAGCAGTTTGGAATAGACCGTATTCAAGTTCCCGGCAGTGATCCACTGTCCATCGACCTGGTTGATGATCGTTCCGCGCCCGAGACCCGCCCTCGCCATCGGAGAGTCGGGGTACACGGCCATAACGGCAAAACCGTACTGCCCCGTTTCCGCACCGCCATTATCGGTATATGAGATAATCGCCAGAGAAACGATGCCGAACCCGTAAACGGGCTCCTTCGGGAACTGACTGTCGATATCCGCAGACAAGGCTACCCGGCTCACCGGAGAGAGGCGCTGGATGTTGGAATAGAGCTGCCACCTTCCGTTACGGAATTTCTTGTCCAGGTCGTTGGTTTTCATACGCATGAGCACGTCGCCGAGAAACTCGTCGTAAGGCAGGCCGAAATCGGGCGAAAGAGTCGCATACTCCTCGTTCCACAAGTAGTTGCGCCGCAGGATCCCGTCCATATCGTGATTCACCTCCGGCTCCCCGTTGTAACCGCCGCCTCCGCCGCCGGTCGCATCCTTGGTACACGAGACGGCCGCAACTACTGCGGCAAACACTCCGCAAGCGAGAATCGCATGGTAAAATCTCTTCATAATCATTCGGTTTTAGATCGTTTATTGTCTTCGGCATATTTGCGGCACCAGGTCGAAACCCCGCACTCGGCGCATTTCGGCGCCCGGGCCGTGCAGACATAGCGTCCGTGCAGAATCAGCCAGTGGTGAGCCGTCGGCAGCAGGTGGGAAGGGATGTATTTTTCGAGGGTCAGCTCGGTCTGCAGGGGCGTTTTCGACCGGTTCGTGAGTCCGATACGGTTCGAAACCCGAAATACGTGGGTATCGACGGGCATCAACTCCTTCTGCCAGATCACGGCGCCCACGACATTGGCCGTCTTGCGTCCCACGCCGGGCAGACGTTGCAGCTCCTTCAGATCGCTCGGTACTTCGCCGCCGAACTCCTCGCAGAGCATGCGGGCCATGCCCGCCAGGTTTTTCGCCTTGTTGTTGGGATAGGAGATGCTCTTGATGTAGGGATAGATCTGCTCGGGAGTCGCGGCAG
>ERZ791833.823-NODE-823-length-12158-cov-19.5098_pt1 | contig 12158 bp, 13 predicted proteins | sample MGYA00510294_ERZ791833 | MGnify/ENA primary metagenome ERZ791833 (study PRJEB30046, sample SAMN00715270) | human gut metagenome | study: EMG produced TPA metagenomics assembly of the A metagenome-wide association study of gut microbiota in type 2...
GTTACCAGACTTACGTTCGTAAGAGCCAGGAGGACTGGAGCGAGCAGATCTAATCAAAGAAAATTTAGATTCTAACATAATGAGCCTTGGTTGCTATTTTGGCAGCCAAGGCTTTTTTCATTCTTTTATTTCCCTTTTTTCGAATCTTTCCACTATAAAAGGATCATGATTTCGGCAAAAAAATAGAGTGAGAGTATAAAAATTAATCTATACTCTCACTCTATAAGAATAAAGTTATAGAACCTTTCCCGTCTCTATTTCATTCTCCAAATACGAGAAAACATATACTGCACCCTCATAATAAAGACCACAGGCTGGATCACACAGACGTCTGTAGGTTTCTGAAGAATACAGCTCATCAAGGGCTTTCTTCATATCCCAACCATATTTCTGCATGAGCAACTCAACCAATTCTGTCGAGAGGCATTCTATCTGAAATTGTATATCTTCGCTCATAATCAAATCTTTCTTAAATAACTAATTGCCAAATCAATCTTGTCTATTAAGACATTGCTTCCATGATATAACTTTAGCATGATAATCGCCCTCCATTCTTTTGACATAATACAGCCATATCCTCCACAGCATCCTCTATAGAGAGGGTATGCTCTGCAGGATAGCAATCTATCAAGAAGTCTATGCCTTGAAATCTTCGCAAATAGGCATAAGACTGCGCAAGTGTAAGGTGAAAGCGATTAGCAAATGCACCCACACAGCAATTTACGTATTCTATGATGTTATGTGTCAAGTCCATATTACCTCTTTTTCTTGCAAATATACACCAAGATTTCGACAATACCAAATTTTCAGTGGCTTTTCTTTAAGAAATAGGAAAAATTAAGGAGGAAAACAAAAATCTCATTAGATAATTGCTCGTTCTGAGATTTTTTCATTCCCTTTGCCTTCACAGTAGAGCAGCTGTTGCCATTCACCAAGGTATTCTATTGTACTTTTGAGGCTCCTCCATCTTAAAATGAGGGTGTGTCATAAGTCTATGGCTCACCCTCATTTCTTTTTTATGTTTACTCCCCAAACTCCTCCTTCACATCGAAGCAAGGACAATCCTTGCTGGCGAACTCATTGTGCCCATGAACCGTCGCTTCGGGATATTCCTCCTTCAGCTGCTCAATGAGCGCTTTCAGCGCCGCCTTCTGCTCCGGGGTTCGGGTATCCTTCGGCTTGCCATCCTTGGAAAGACCGCCGATGTAGCATATTCCGATGCTCACGGTGTTGTGACCCTTGCAGTGGGCACCCACCTCTTCTACTGATCTGCCCACGTGGATGCTTCCGTCACGGTAAATCACGAAATGATAACCGATGCAGAAAAAGCCACGCTCACGATGCCAACGGTCGATGTCGGCTACGGTGTAGTCGCGACCTTCTCGGGTCGCACTACAATGAATGATGATTTCCTTGATCTTGCGCATAATATGATAATTTATAATGTACAATGCAGAATTAACTAATAGATACCGCTTGCTAAAATACAGTTAACTATAAAACTTTACCTGGAAAAAATGCCAGATACTTTTGTGGAATTTCTTTTTCCCCCAAGTATTTGATATGCAAGTCAATTATTTCGTTTTCATCAGCTAACTCTTCAATCTTCTTGCAAAACTTCTTGAAAAGTTCCTCATCGTAAGCTACAACGCCCGACATTAAAGACTTTCCTATTACAATGCTTCCATGCTTCAATGCAAGCGGACCTAAACCTGCCGTGATATAAGGCTTACCAGCCACCGGAAAAATTCCATGATTTTCCTTATGAATTACGGGCATGGTTTTATACTCCTCGACAATCTCAGTCTTGAATTCCTTCTCTTTCTTATGATGTTTCTTCTTGACGTCCACCTCTATCTTCTTCTTAAACTTGAGAGGTAATGGTATGATTAGATAATCGCCTGCAGGCAGGTAATTTATAGGATGCTCTACTGTGCCGCAGATAATTACTCCGTTGATAACCATTGTGCCATCCACACCCCATGGAGTGAAGCGACGGCGAAATATAGTAATATGCATAATGATTAAATTTTTTAAATTGATAATTGATTTTTTGGAGTCATAATCGGTCATTAGGGATTTCAATGAATAAGAAAACCAAAATGACCGAAAATGACCATGACCGGAAATGACCGGATTTAAACTATAGACGATACTTTCTGATAACGCTTGTCAGGCAGAATTCCTATCAAGCCCTGCCGCTTCCAGTTCTTCAACATCTGTCTCACTGTCTCGTTGGTAACACTCGCCCCTTTAACAGAAATGCTCTGCTGCTGTGCCTGCTCGAAGGAGAAGGTTACGTCCAGGCGCTCGAAGATAGAGTCGTTCTTGCCTCGGTGTGAGCGATCATATGTCGTCTGCCCGCAATAGTCTCTCGAAGAGAAAGCGTCCTCAATGCGACTACGGAAGAAGTAGAGCGCATTGTCCAACTGGTAATCTGCAAGAACATTGAACACTGTGAGCATGGTAGGCGTCTGCATCTTGACAATCATTTCCTTCCATAACAGAGGATTCTGCTTCAACAGCTTCTCTGCACCCTGAAAACCATGCTTCTGAATCAACGTCTCTGCCACCTTGCAGAGCAGGATGCAGGTCATCATTCTCATCGTAGTTGGGCAGATACGGAAACGCTGACGGGCTTTCACCTTATCATCATTCTTCATAGTCTCCAGTCGTATCTGTTCCAGCCACTCCCTACCCTTGGCTTCCAGCTTCGGCAATTCCACCTCGCCTTCCATCAGGGGCAGCAGATGGGCTACTTGAATGATACGGTCGCGCTGGCGTTCAGTGAGCACATACAGATTATCCGTCAACGGAGTAAACGTATTATCCGGAGTTCTTGCCACGGTAATACGGCTCTGAAAACCATCCGTATAGTTATTCACCACACGGTAGAGTGCATCAGGCGTTCCGCACATCACCACATTCCATAACAGCCTGTCTATATGCACATTCACAGCTTCTGCACTTCTTGCCTCACGCTCGTAGCTCGTACCGTCGTAAGCCTGACGGAGCATTACGGAGAAGTCGCTCATCGCCGACTTCCATTTCTGCGCCACGGTGTCAGCTTCAGGTGTAAACGAGAAGGCGTGCTTGCCTTCGGTGTTAGCCAATCTTTCTGCCAGATTCGCCACAGTGTTGTTCAGCGTCAGACATCTTACGGGCAGTTTCGGCTCTTCCGGCTGCTCCTTCTTGTTCTTCGCCGCACGCTTCTTGGCTCTCCATTCATCCTCTTTCTGCTGATACATTTTATCCATATCTTTTATCTCTGAAGTCCAAGCTTCAATCACGGGGTCGATGCTTCCCTTGCCAGAGGCAAAATCACCAGCGATGTAGGAGATGAGGTTCAGTGAGTTCATCTTGCCGTGAACAGACACCTTGACGCCCGTAGCCAGCATTCCGATGGCTGGGCAGATGGCGGTAATCACCGGCATTGCCAGTGCGGGACCCACCGCATCGAGCGAATCCCTTACACCCAGCGGCATTCTGGGCAGGGCGTTGTAATAAAACAGATCGTCCTGGGCATTAGCCTCGTCCAGCGCATTTACCAGTGCATCGCTTCCTTCTAGATTTCCGCCCTTTCCAGCCCCCATCTTCATTCTCTCCTGTCGGATGGCAGCAAGCACATCTTTCAGTCGCTTAGGCATTTGGGTGATTTTCTCGTTTAATGCCGAGTTGATGCAAGCCATCTTCTCCTGCTCAGGAAAACCATCGTAGCAGGGGATGATCTGAGCCATCAGATTGCGGTCGAAGCCACAGATGTGGCGCAGGTTCACCGCAAGCTCGAAGGTCAGCGTGTTACGGTTGGAGCGAACAGGCTCGTGCCCGTCATTATACATCTGCCACCATTTCTGGATTATTTCGGAATACGGGATTCCGAGGTAATCATTGCTGGAGGATGAAGAGGATGATGGAGAGGATGGTGAAGAAGAGGATGATGGAGAAGCAGAAACAGGCTGAGCCTGATTCTTAGAAGAATTCTGAGGATTCTGAGAGTCATGAACGTTCTGAGAATTCTGAGGGGCTTGAACTTTCTGAGGATTCTGATTCGCTTGATTCATCAGAGGGTTCTGAGTCTTCTCCTCCACTTCTTCCAACCAAGGCTTGTAATGCTTGTTCGCCTTATGTGCCCCTGGAGGCAGCTCCTCCTGTCCATACTTTTCACGCTCTTCCAGTACCTTGCCTTCAGCCGCCACGGCAGCCTCCTCATAACTATCATTGAAGAGTTCGGGAGACAAGTAAAGCAAATCATCTGCATCAGCCGAAGTGGTGAAATAAACTCGGTTAATATCGTGAGCCGAAGTATCCATTTCGCACTCCAGCATCTTGGCGATTCTAACCTGATTTTCGAGAATCGTCTTGCCCATTTCTCGCATACACACCGCATGACCACCTTGTCGTGCGCTGCGTTCCAGCATCAGCAATCCATACTTTTCCGGCTCCTGCAGCATCAACTTAGCCGCCTTCTCGAAATCCTGCTTATCGTCCAGATCGAAGCCGAAAGCCCGGCTTGGCAGCTTCATACCCTTCACTACCCCCTGCGGATAATGTCCGGAATAATTAAACTGCACCAGTCTTCGCTTCGCCCCATCGTTTCCTTCGCGAGCCAGTCGCAGATTAGCTTTCTGCTCATAGCTTCCTCGAATCAGTTTATATTCCTCTTGCGAGGTGATGGAGCGGGCAACCTTGTGCCCGTTCTCCACCCTTATTAAATAGCAACTCATTTATGTGTTTCTACTTACTATTATTAAGTTGAACATCCATATATTTTATCGCTTCAACTGATATTCTACCAAAGCATCCGCAGCCTCTTCTGCCTCCTTCACAAGCGTGCTGCCGATATTGATTCCCTCATCGCAGAACACCTTTAAGGTAAGCTGGATGGCTCCATCCTTGGTCTTGCTCACACGACCGTGCGCCAGCTTTCTAATCAGTTCCGACTGCGAACGGATTCGTGGTTTAACCACGAAATCAAAAGTACCATCCGTCAACTGCTGGGCAACGCCCTGTGATCGGAATCCCGGCACCTTCTCTCGTCCTCCATGCTCATTAGGCGCAAAGAGGAAACACTTGCTCTCGTCATAGAAAGCCATACCACCCAGCTGCACGTGCTGGCAACCATTGTTATTCACCTGCTGGTTATTTACCTGCTTATTCTGTCCCTTTTTCATAAAATCTTCAATTAAAATAAGGATGAACGAAAGAAGTGTCGTAAGTTTCAGTTTGCGCAAATTATCTCCGGAGACAATTCTTACTCCACCTATTTCAATTCAAGATTAATTACCTGCCTTGTTTATCAAGCCAAAGCTTTACTTGCCCAGCTTTTCAATATCCGTAACGAGGATATCCTGATAAACCTGACCATTATACTCACGAGCCGTGAATCGGAGCGTAACTGCAACCAGTGCTCCCGGAGCAAACTTACACTGCGCCATATTGCCGAGCATTGCCGCAGCATATTGGTTCTCATACTTGCCACCCATCTCCTGCAACACGATGTTGCACTTCATCATCTGGCCGTTCTCGCTCTTCTGGCTCTGCACAGCGAAAGCCTCGCCCTGCTTCACCACTCTCATAATCTGAGTATTCATATTATAAAGTAGTCGGAAGTTGTTTCAAGATCACCAAACCATTTCGGCGTTGTCTTGTTTCTTCGACGCTGCAAAAGTACTGCGAAACCCAAGGCAAAACAATCCTTTTCCCACAACTTCCCCAAAAAACCCTCGATTTTGGGAAAAATCGGGCTTTTCTTGGGAAAAAGTAAGAAGAAAATGAAAAAGGAAGTTAAAAAGTAAAGAAAAGCAAAAAATCACTCCTCTTTCCCCCAAAAAATCCCTCATTTTTTCCCAAGGTTGGGAAAAATCTTGGGAATCTTGGGAAAAATCGGAGGAATCTTGGGAAAAATCATTCCCACAACCCACATTTTAACACTCGAAATATTTATAAATCAAAAAAAAATGCTTATTTTTGCACTACAATTCAGTGAAACGTTTTAAAAGGAAATGGATATGAAACGGATAGAAGAACGATATATGAGCTTGCTTACCGATGATGATAGTTTGAAGGCGTATCGTGATGTCAAGAACTCTATAGATACGGCTTTGGAAAAGGGGCGTGAGGAAGGTAAAAACTCGATGGCTATCCAAATAGCAAAAAAGATGTTGGATGCTGGCATGGATATAGAAACAGTTATGCAAATAACAGATTTGTCAAAAAGTGAGATTGAGAAACTAAAATGATTATAGCTTTCACTTCATGTTGATGCTATCTTACAACTAACAAGTGTGATGATAGGGAAACTCTCCCAATCATCACACTTGGAGTTGGGAAACGAGAATAATAATTAATAAGGTGAATAATAATGTCTATGGAATACGGAATCGTGTATTTACTAACAAACCCCGTAATGCCTGGTCTCGTAAAGATCGGAATGACGGCACAGGAAGATATTGATTAGAGAATGAAGGAACTCTATACTACTCTCCAATACCAGTAACATTATTAGGAAGAACAATACTACTAACGAAACCTCGAAAAAGCCCTCGAACGTAGAAACATTCGAGGGCTCTGTATATTAAAGAGTCACTATATCTTTTTCATTTCTCTTTCAAGGGCTGCGTAGTTCCTAAGCACCCTAGCAACTTTATTTCTTAAATTGATGGTATTATCAGCAACCACAAATTCTTCCTTGTCGATAATGTGATTTGACACCAAAATAGAATATGAATTACCCATTTTGAAGAATGAAGACAATTTATTGTTAGGGCTATACATATCCTCTATGGTGAGCTTTGGCGCATCTTCCATACTCTTGCCAGAGTAAGAGGAAATGTGCTTGCTCATCTTATTAAAAGCATGAAAAATGCCGAATGTGACATAAGTCAAGATGACTGCTAAAATCGATATACCTAACATAATTCTAAAGTTTGTTATTATCTATGTTGCAAATATAATAATAAAAAACAGAATATGCAAATTTTTATGTTAAAACTTTGCTTTAACCCTATTGTTTAGGAAGGTGCATCCTCCCATTGCACCTTCCCTTCTCCTTCCTCTCTCAAATATTTCTCATATACCCATCCATTTTCTCCAGCTTATAATACAGCTCCTGGGCGGTATGATAATCGGGATCGGAATCTGCAAGCCACTCATCAAAGGGGCGGTTGTGGTTCATCTGCGTTTCCTGCTTTCTGAACGATTCCACCACGCACCTCTTTTCAACTTCCGGAAACATCAGGTTCATGCGGGCAGCAAAGGCAGACTTGTCCTTATCCTCCTTCACCATGTGGAACGTATATTTCATCAGACACCACACAATGTACCAGTCCTGCTGCTTCGTGATGTTGCCCTTTAGCCAGAACTCCAGCTTCTCCTTCAGCTTGGCTGGATTCACCCAGTTGGCAAAGAACGAATCGCCATGACGCTCATACTCATCAGCCCTGGCTATTTCTACCGCCAACATATCATGCTCACCCTGATACATAAACAGATTTTCAAAATCCACGGGCGAAGCCTCCTCTCTCACAAGCATGTGGACAAGCTCCTCCTCATTCTCCTCATCCTCCACATTATTGAACCAGACTGAACACAGCGTATAATTGTTGTATTTCCCCTCTACTTCACTCATCACTTTCTGTAAGCTCAAAGTGGTAATATCTATTCTTCTCTCTTTCAGATGACGCTTCTGCACCTTGGCTACATGCTCCAGATGAGCAGGTAGCGTATGCTCATCAAAATCTCGCTTCACGTAATGATAAATAATCACAGCCTCCTGGTCGGTGCGGAAAACCCGGGTTCTATACAGGTCGGTAAAGTCATTGTAAATACAGGTAACCGTGGCGACGGTCTTCTCCAAAGCCAACTTCAATCCGGAAGAGATAAAGTTCTTGTAGTGAGACTGATAGTTCGAGAGGTTAGCACCAGCCGGAGCCTCCTGCTTCTCACACTGCTTGAAAAGATCCTTAGCACTGGGTATCTGACCATACTCCTTCACATCCAGCAGATAGTCTGCATGCTTTCGGGCGATGGTCTGAATGTCTTTCAACACCTTCTCTAAGATTTCCGTATAGATAGCCATCAGTTCATTATCATAGTTTTTGTAGATGGTAATATAGACTTTCTTATGGAGCTTATGAATATATTTAAGAAAATCTGTCAATTGCTCGGCAAGGTCTTGGTAAATATGATAATAATAGGTAAGACCCTTATGCTTTCCAGTATTCCATTGAATGTCTTCTATAGCATATTGAATCTCCTTACATAAATGTTCAGCCTCTCTTTTAAACTGGTCAACATCTTTCATGGTTATAGGAGTGTATTTCTTTTCTCCTGTAGCCTCATCCTTTTCTAACAGGTCTTCCTCTGAATTGATTTTCAGACGAAAAACGTAACGATTATCGGTATTGGGTAGGTCTTCTAAATCCATATTGTTTTATGTTGTTTAAAATGTAGTTATTTTTAAAAAAACAGCGTGGGAGTCCCTGTAAGCACCGGTATTCCGGCACCTGCAAGAGCCTCAACAAGGTACAAACAAGTTCTGCCCACGCCGTAGAGGAGTGGACGCCTTGCTGTCACCGTCTTCTTGTTGATTTTTCTGAATTTGCAGGTTCTGAATACCGTAGAAGTGCCAGATAATCAGCGTCTATCTTATTATGATTATTATCTATTTACTATCTGTTTCTTACTTCAAAATTTTTAAAAAGGGGCTGTGTTATAAGTCATAATTCACCCAGTAATGCGTTCTGCGGATAGCAGGCAAGTATTATAGACTTTTGACACATCCCTTCAATTAAACAAATGTCTCGGCTGGTAATAAACCTTCCTTGACGATAACTAACTCAACCGCCGATTAGCGGTACTTATGAAAAACCTCGTTGACTTCCTACATTTTAAAAAGTCAGCTTGATCAGTTTACCGATGGTAGTATCCGTAAAAGTTCGCCAGATCTTCAATTCCACAGGCTTGTAGTCATCAAAGAGCTGCTTTACGAACTGCACCTCAAGTACCAGCCGGAGATCGTTTTTATCTTCTTCGGGCGTTCCCTCCTTGCGGTAGCCGAGTCGTGCTATTCTGATAAGGAAGAGATCACGCACTCCCTTGCCCTTAATATAAGGCATAAAGTAGAAAAGCTTGTTGAGAGCCACAGATGCAGGAAACTTCTTGCCTGTATAGTAGATGGTGGCAGAGCCGTCTAGAAACATCTTCTCGTTGTCTTTCTTTACCAGCGAGATGAGTACATTCCTGGTTTCATCCACCATAGGCTCCAGCTGCGGCTTTTCACCATATTTCTCCCAATTAATATCTTCGTGCACCATACAGTTATCAGCAATACTATTAAGTGCATATTGATCGAAGAGATCAAGGAAGTTAAGCTCGTGATACTTATTTGTAACAGTTGAAGTCTGCGTATTATGATCCTTTACAACAACTAATTGCGACTGTTTATGCACAATCTCCCTGACAGCTTCAGAACAATCCTGTGTATCCTCAGGCATAATATTCTGAATATCATTGAAGAGCCGGATAAGTGAACGACCTACTGCCCACGCTAAATTAACGGGGACCGCATTGCCTATTTGCTTGTATTTATCGCTCATACTTCCTTGGAAATTCCAACTATCCGGAAATGTCTGAATACGTGCATATTCCCGAACACTTAATGGACGTGTTTCTAAAGGATGACAACGCTCTGTCTGTTTTTGACAAGGAGAGCATGTAAGTGTCAATGACGGTTCATCAAGTGACAATCTTCTTGCCATACCGGTTTTTCCACCACCGAGCAACCAACTACCTCCCATATAGTCCTTGGCAACATCTTCTGGCAGATTTCTCCAATCGCCACCTTGTGGAACCATTGCCAAAACTCGCTTTTTCTTCTCTGGATACTGTGCACCCTCAGAAACCGGAACATCACTATCAAAGATTACGCTCTGGTAGAGAGCATCACGAAGAGTTAATACTTCATGATAAGGTGTAGGCCAATGAAACTCTACACGTTTAGCAATATCGTTGCGAATTGCAATGAGAATCAACCTCTCTCGTTTCTGCGGTACTTGATACATGATTGCACGCAACACACGAGGTTCAACAAGCGTGTATCCCAATTCAGCTATTGCATTTTTTATAGTCTCAAATGTTCGTCCATTTTCATGTGAGATTAACCCCTTAACATTTTCTCCCATAAAAACTTTCGGCTGAATTTCTTTTACTGCTCTGGCTAGTTCAAAAAACAGAGTTCCTCGGGTATCATTGAATCCAGCCCCCTTTCCCGCATACGAAAACGCCTGACAAGGGAAACCACCTGACAGAAAATCTACCTTACCTCTTAAAGGAGTGAAATCTATGTGGCGTACGTCACCCTCTATCACATTCCATTCTGGTCTGTTTGTTTTTAGCGTCTTGCACGCAGCTGTATCAAACTCGTTCAACAACACGTGATGAAAGCCTGCCAGCGACATGCCTAAAGCCAAGCCGCCACCACCAGCAAAAAGTTCTACTGAATTGAATTGTCGCACGGGAGTAACTCCAGATTCGTTTTCCCAATTACTTTTAAGCATAGAATCTATCTCCGGGATTACCTTAAGGTCTTCCATCTCAAACCCCGAGATACCATTCTGAACCCGATGTGGATAAAGCCCATTTCTAACCCAAGTTTGAACCGTACGATTGGAGGTACCGATAAGTGCTGCTAAATTATTTTCCGATATGAATGTCATAGTTACAACCCACCTTTCTCTCTGATTTCCTCTGCGATTTCTTCTACTTTGGCTAGGATAAGTGCACTTCCATTTATGCCATCTTCATCCACTACCTCACCAAAAGCCTTGGCCAAACGATGATAAAAGTTTTCATCACCAGTAAGATGCATCCAAAAATCAGCACCGCACAATACAGGGTAATGCGTATCTATCGCCTTATAGAAAGCTGATAGGTTTTCTTTTTCACCATACAATACACCTACTACAAGATCATCAAACTGCAACCCCATTCTGTCCAGTCTTGACTTGTTCAAAAGATATTTAAAATGACTTAAAATTGTGGTAATGTCATCCTTATTGATTGTTTTTGGACCCGCCTTGCATTGACAGTATTTACGGCGACCATCAATTGCGTCAACGAATTCAATATCTATACCATCAATGCCAGATGCTCCACCAACTACCTCCTGGAGTTGAGCAATAAACACCTGAACATTCTGACCGAAACTAGTACTAAGACTTGTGCCAAGGATACGTGGATAGACTAGAGCTTTGGCCAAACTGATGGGTTGCGTATCTCCACATAAGAAAGCTGCAAGATAATTGATAAGAAACGGATTAATATCAAAACTGCTCAGATGAAGCTTGTTCAGATTCTTCAAATGATTGGGTATGATAATAGAGCGGAAATATTGCTTTCCACTTTCTATAATGGCTTGTTTCTGCTGTTCTGTCATCACCGTATATTTTTAAAAAGTTTATGTTTTCCTGCGCACCATGCACAGAATTCGCCCCAAAGTTACAAAATAATTGCGAAAAATCGGGCATAATTATATAGATTAACACAAAAAAATGAGAAATACATTCAAAAACACGAAAAAAAAAGGGATTTTTATAGTGTTTTCCAAACGCTCAAAACATCAATAATTATATTCTACCCAATAGCCACATATCTTGCATATTTTCAACCTTTTATAAAATATGCACATATTATCTTTGTTATGAAAGATTGCTTTATCTGAGCTGATAAGGGGGAAGAGAGAAAAAATGATTTCCGCAAAATTATTAGTAGAAATTGGCTCTCGGAGCACTAAATTGAGGCCCAGAAGGCATTTTTCTACCCCTCAGAAAAGCAAAATAAGAGTGGAAAAAGGCAGATTTGCAAGGGACAAAATGAGGATTTATCAGAATATATTTTACACATTTACAGATAATCTGATACAGCGAGTGACCAACGAAGGTGAAAATGGGCATTAGAAAATGTAAAGATTATGAAAGTAAAGAGCATAAATACAGTAACGCACGAAACAATATATCAGATTAATAATCAGTATTTTACGCAGGCCAATCATCATCAAATAGAGCTTCCACCTGAAAGCTCTATCCGGTCATTTCCGGTCATGGTCATTTTCGGTCATTTTCGTTTCGGGGGCGCAAATCTCCCCTATAGTATAATATAAA
>ERZ791833.840-NODE-840-length-11994-cov-2.42592_pt1 | contig 11994 bp, 9 predicted proteins | sample MGYA00510294_ERZ791833 | MGnify/ENA primary metagenome ERZ791833 (study PRJEB30046, sample SAMN00715270) | human gut metagenome | study: EMG produced TPA metagenomics assembly of the A metagenome-wide association study of gut microbiota in type 2...
GTTTGAAAGGTTAGTAACGTGCATACCGGAAGGTTAGTAACGTGTCACCTCATACGTTACTAATGTGTGGGTTGTAAGGTTAGTAATGTTACAGGTGAAAGATTATATATCCTACAAGCAATACATATAATGGATGTTTGTGATTGCCCCGCATCTATTTTGCAGAGAGCCATGAAGTGACTTTCTTCATAAAATAAAATTGGAGGAAAACAAGTCCGTCTTCCTCCAATGATTTTTAGATATCATCTCTTCCGTCTATTCTTTTGGGGTGTTTCTTCTATTATTGGCACCGGGCGTACCGTTCTTTTTCCCCTTATAATTGCCTTGTTTTCTGGAACTGCCACCTTTGTGATTGCTACGACCGGCGCCACTTCGCGGGTTGTATTCGGGCGCTTCTCCCAATTCCTCGGGAACCGGGATTTTATAGATATTCCTACCCAAGAAATTTTCAATAGCTTTGAATTGGGTCTGCTCTTTCTCACTGACAAAAGTAATGGCGCAACCATCATGGTTGGCACGAGCTGTACGGCCGATGCGGTGTACATAATCCTCGCTGTCATGTGGTACATCGTAGTTGATTACCAAACGAATATCGTCAATGTCTATTCCTCGCGAAACAATATCGGTAGCAATCAGGATATTGATTCTGCCACTTTTGAATTCACGCATAATCTGTTCCCGCTGGGACTGCTCCAAGTCTGAATGCATTTCACCTACGTTCAGTTTCATCCGCTTGAATGCTTGTGTCACCTCCTTTACTTTCAATTTGGAAGAGGCAAAGATAATGACCCGTTCAGGTGTTTGATCCTGGAACAGGGATTGAATAATTCCCAATTTCTGGCGTTCATAACAGATATAAGCCGTTTGGATAATCTTTTCCGCAGGTTTTGAGACCGCTAATTTTATTTCTACCGGATTGTTTAAGATCGTTTTTGCCAATTGTTGTATTTTAGCCGGCATAGTGGCCGAGAACATGATGGTCTGACGTTCTTTCGGCAGATATTTCACTATTTGCATAATGTCATCCGAGAATCCCATATCCAGCATACGGTCCGCTTCATCAAGAATAAAGAAAGAAACTTTAGACAAGTCTACGTAACCTAGGCTGAGATGACTTATCAGACGTCCCGGAGTAGCAATGACTACATCGGCCCCCAAAGTTAAACCTTTCTTTTCTTGCTCGAAGCGCACACCATCGTTTCCTCCGTAAACAGCTACGCTGGATGCCGGTAGAAAATAAGAGAAACCTTCCATTTGCTGGTCTATCTGTTGCGCTAATTCGCGTGTGGGTGACATGATCACACAATTGATGGCATCTTCCGGATATCCGCCTTTGCTTAATTGATTAAGAACGGGCAAAAGGTATGCGGCAGTCTTGCCGGTTCCGGTCTGTGCCACTCCGATCAAATCTTTTCCTTCAAGAATGACCGGTATGGTATGTTCTTGTACAGGAGTGCATTCTTCAAATCTCATGGCATCTAATGCCTGAAGCACCCCTTCTTCTAAATTTAGTTCTGAAAATTTCATATATATAGTTACTTCTTTCTTTAGAGTTTGCCGCGTTCTTCCAGGTAAGAGTCCTTGAAACCTAGGAAATAGAGGACGCCGTCCAATCCGATCGTATTAATGGACTGTTGTGCGTTAGCCACTACTTTGGGTTTTGCATGGAATGCTATACCCAGGCCGGCTTCGGACAACATGGGTAAGTCATTCGCTCCATCTCCTACAGCAATGTCCACACGTTCTACTTGAGCGATCAGTTTCAGCAGTTCGGCTTTACGTTTTCCGTCAACTACATCTCCCAGATATCTTCCGGTTAATTTGCCATTTACTATTTCCAGTTCATTGGCATATACGTAATCTATGCCGAATTTATCTTTCAGATAATTACCAAAATAGGTGAATCCACCGGATAGGATGGCTATTTTGTAACCATATCTTTTCAACACGAACATCAGACGTTCCACACCTTCGGTGATGGGAAGGTTTTCTGCGATTTCTTTCATTACGCTTTCATCCAGTCCTTTCAGCAAAGCCACCCGTTCTGTGAAGCTTTCTATGAAATCAATTTCTCCACGCATAGCTCGTTCTGTGATTTCTCGTACTTGGTCACCCACACCGGCGCGTTCGGCTAATTCATCTATACACTCTGTCTGTATCAATGTGGAATCCATATCGAAACAAATCAAGCGTCGCATACGTCGGTACATATTGTCCAGTTGGAAAGAAAAGTCCATTTCCAGGTCACTGCTCAGTTTCATTAACGCCTGTTGCATTTCTTCCCGTTGGTGGGGGGTGCCACGGACGGAGAATTCGATACAAGCCCGTACATTCGCTTTCCGCTCATCCAATGGAATACGCCCTGTAAGACGTTTGATAGCATCAATATTTAAACCTTGTTCCGCTAATATTCCTGTGACTGCTGCGATTTGTTTGGCTGTCAGCTTGCGTCCCAGTAAAGTCAGGATGTACCGGTTCTTGCCTTGCATATTTACCCATTCCTCATATTCTTCCACAGTAACGGGATAGAAACGGATATTGATGCCTAATGCGGAAGCTTTAAATAGCAACTCTTTCATGATATTACCTGAATCTTTTTCCTGGCTTTTGAATAAAATGCCTAATGACAGGGTGCTATGAATATCGGCCTGGCCAATATCCAAAATGGTAACATCATACTTTGACAAAATCTCCGTAATGGAAGCGGTTAATCCCGGCCGATCAAGACCGGTAATTCTGATTAAAATAAGTTCAGTATTATTATTCATACTTTGTGGTTGCTATTTACATATTGCAAAAGTACGTAAATAAATCCTTATCAGCTATATTTTCTGCATTCTTTTTTCTCGATGAAAAGGATGATTTTATGCTATATAACATATTTTTTGAGAAAAAATCTTGGAGTTGATTTCAAAACTCCTTACCTTTGTCGCAGATTTCTAATTTAAATGGTATTGATTATCAGTACTAAAGATAATGTTCCGGGTGGAAATCACTGTTTAAGGGCAGTCTCGGATAGTATTAACTAAGATCGAATTACATGATTAAAAATGTAAAGTGGATTTTTGTTGTATTAATTATTAGTTCCTTGATTTCATTCTCTTTTGTAGGGAAAAACACGCCGACAGAAGGCTTGACCATAGGAGACAAGGCTCCTACATTTACTATCTGTGGCGAAAAGCAGTTGATTGACTTGAAGGATTTAAGAGGTAAATATGTACTGCTAAGTTTTTGGGCCAGCTATGATGCTCTGTCAAGGATGCAGAATGCTACTTTGAATCATGCCATCGCGCAGGCCGACAATGTAGAAATGGTTTCCGTTTCATTTGATGAATACAAGTCGATATTTAACGAAACCATTAAAAAAGACCAGATATCAACTTCTAATTGTTTTGTGGAATTGGCTGGTGTTTCATCGGATCTATATCAGACTTATCGCTTGAAAAGAGGCTTTAAGAACTTTTTGTTAGATGAAAATGGCGTTATTGTTGCCAAGGATATCACCGTATCCGAACTCTCTTCTTATTTGAATTGAGAGAACATTTCCGAAAGGAAGAAAAATACAACAAAAATAATTACCGTGGATTCTCAATGGAATCTACGGTTTTTTTTGCTATATGGTATTTTATTGACTTACATCATTTATCATTCACAATCAAATGCTTACCTTTACGGCGGATAAATAAAAAGGTTATGAAACAGATTAAGAATATTGTGTTTGATTTCGGCGGGGTTATCATTAGCTTTGACCGTGAACAGGCTGTAAAGGCGTTTGAGCGGATAGGAGTGAGGGAAGCGGACAGTTTATTAGGGAAATACCATCAGCAGGGGATTTTTCAGGAAGTAGAAAATGGGAACATGGACGCTGAAACTTTTCGCTGTGAATTGAGTAAAATTTGTGGGAAAGAATTGACTTATCAAGATGTGGAAAATGGGTGGAAAGGATTTGTTACGGACGTGCCGCAATATAAATTGGATTACTTGAATGAGCTTCGTAAGAAGTACAAGGTATATATATTGAGCAACACCAATCCTTATGTGATGGGATGGGCGAGGAGTAATGCATTTACTTCTGCGGGAAAGCCATTGGACGCTTATGTTGATAAGATTTACACTTCCTACGAAGCCGGTTCCACCAAGCCGGATTCTGGCATCTTTAACTATATGATAAAAGATAGTAAACTGAATCCGGCTGAAACAATATTTGTAGATGACGGTGCGGCCAATATTGTTATTGGTAAAGAACTGGGCTTTATTACGATGCAACCGGAGAACGGCGAGGATTGGCGTCAAAAACTAGAAAAGCTCCTATAATTATTTAGGAGCTTTTCTGTATAAATAGATAGCAATAAATGTGTAAAGTATATTAGGAATCCATACCGCTATAATAGGAGGGGTGTTTCCGTTGACAGCAAAGGTTGCTGACACTGTTTGGAACAAAATGTATGAAAAACTAAGTGCTAACCCTACTCCTAAATGCAGTCCCATTCCTCCTTTCATTTTTCTGGATGATAAGGAAACACCAATGGTTGTCAAGATAAAAGCGGCAAAGGACATGGCTATACGTTGGTAATATTCAATTTCAAATTCCTTTATGTTGGCGAACCCGCGTCTTTTCTGCTTGTCTATATATTCTTTCAGTTCAGGGCTTGTCATGGTTTGTTGCTGCCCTTTCATAATCAGGAAATCTTGAGGCTCCATTTTAATGATCGTATCCAAACGGTCACCACGAGTGATTTTTTCACGCATACCTTCCATCTCACGTATCATATAGTTCTTGATTGTCCATTTGTGTACAGATGCTGTATCATAAGTGACACTTCGGGCAGTAAGGTGGGCAACTAGTTTCTTGTCATCAAACTTGTCTAAGGAGAAGCGGTATCCCGTTTTATTATAATTTTCATAACGTTCTATGTAGGCAATGACCCCGCTGTCTACTTCCAGTTGCACATTCCGCACATATTCCTGTTTCTTTTTTTTCTTATAACGGTCCTCAAAATCCAAACGGGTTACATTTCCCTTAGGTATGACGTATGCTCCCAGTCCGAAAGTAACAACGGAAATGATTGCAGCCGAAATCATATAGGGCCGCATCATTCGTTTAAAACTCATTCCGGTGGAGAACATGGCAATGATTTCCGAGTTTTCTGCCAGCTTGGAAGTAAAGAAGATAACAGCGATAAAGACAAACAAGGGGCTGAACAGATTGGAGAAATAAGGGATGAAGTTCATGTAATAATCAAATACAATCGCTTTCAGCGGAGCTTTATTATTGATGAACCTGTCTATATTTTCGTTCACGTCAAACACTACTGCAATGGAGATAATCAATGCAATAGCGAAAAAGTAGGTTCCCAGAAACTTCTTAATGATATATATGTCCAGTCTTTTCACCCATTTATCCAGTTTCAGCCAACTGATATTCGGCTTCCACCATTTTTTATCCTTTGGGGATGAATCTGTGTTTGTCTTGAACCAATTCTTCATTTCTAGTAATTTATAATCTTGTAGATAAGCGTTTTACCATCATTGGTTTCCACGTAGAGAAATCTCCTGCAATGATGTGTTTACGGGCCTCGCCTGCTAGCCACAGATAGAATGCCAAGTTGTGGATAGAAGCGATTTGCATGGCCAGCAGTTCTTGTGCGTGGAACAGATGGCGCAAGTAAGCACGGCTGTACATGGTATCTACATACGATGCCCCTTCGGCCTCGATAGGAGAATAATCATCCTCCCATTTCTTGTTGCGCATGTTCATTATGCCGTTTTTAGTGAACAACATTCCATTGCGTCCGTTCCGGGTCGGCATTACACAATCAAACATATCTACACCGCGTTCTATACCCTCCAGTATATTTACCGGTGTACCGACTCCCATCAGATAGCGGGGCTTGTCTTTGGGTAAGATTTCATTGACAACCTCTATCATTTCGTACATTTTCTCGGTTGGCTCACCTACGGCTAGGCCACCGATGGCGTTTCCGTCAGCTCCCTTGGAGGCAATATATTCCGCTGATTGTTTGCGTAAGTCGGGATAAACACAGCCTTGCACTATGGGAAATAATGACTGTTGATAACCATATTTGGGATCGGTTTCGTTGAAATGTTTTATGCAACGGTCCAGCCAACGATGGGTAAGCTGCATTGATTTTTTTGCGTATTCATAATCTGCGGTTCCCGGAGTACATTCGTCAAAAGCCATCATAATATCTGCACCGATAGTCCGTTCAATGTCCATCACCCGTTCAGGAGTGAACAAGTGCTTCGAACCGTCTATATGTGAGCGAAATTCCACACCTTCTTCTCTCATTTTGCGGATACCTGATAAAGAGAATACCTGAAAACCACCACTATCAGTCAGCATAGGACGGTCAAAACCATTGAATTTATGCAGACCTCCGGCACGTTCTATTATATCCAGTCCCGGTCGCAAATACAGGTGGTAAGTGTTTCCTAGGATTATCTGCGCTTTAATGTCCTCTTTCAACTCATGCAAATGCACGCCCTTCACCGTTCCCAATGTGCCTACAGGCATAAAGATGGGGGTTTCTATTTGCCCGTGGTCAGTCGTTATCAATCCGGCACGGGCATTCGATTTAGGGTCTGTATATTGTAAGTCAAAAGTCATATTTATTTCTTTTCTTCTGTTTTTTGATTGGTAATATTAAAATCAATGGCACCGTTTACTTTTTCATTGGTGAGAGCTAAAGCCAATACTTCTTTAATATCCGTGACATAATGGAATGTCAGTCCTTCTAGATACATCGGCTGAATTTCTTCAATGTTCTTGCGGTTTTCCTCACATAAAATGATGTCTTTGATTCCGGCACGTTTGGCGGCTAGAATCTTTTCCTTGATACCGCCTACGGGCAGGACTTTTCCACGTAATGTGATCTCGCCTGTCATTGCCAGGTTTGCTTTTACTTTACGCTGGGTGAGGGCGGATGCCAATGACGTCACCATGGTGATACCGGCTGACGGACCATCTTTGGGGATAGCTCCTTCAGGTACATGGATGTGGATATTCCAATTGTCAAAGATATCCTCCTGTAAATTCAGCAGTTTGGTATGTGCCTTAAGATATTCCAAAGCCAGCATAGCCGATTCTTTCATTACATCACCCAAGTTCCCGGTCAACGTCAGTTTACCGCCTTTTCCTTTGCTCAAACTGGTTTCTACAAACAAGATCTCACCTCCGACAGCTGTCCACGCCAGCCCTGTGACAACACCGGCGTATTCATTTCCTTGATATTTGTCACGGCTATATTCTGGCGTGCCTAGGTATTTGCGTACATCGGCAGGTTTTATTTCATGCATCACTTCATAGCCGTCACGTGCAAATTCCAACGCTATTTTACGCATTACCTTGTTTATCTTCTTCTCAAGTTCGCGTACCCCACTTTCACGAGTATAATTTTCTACGATACATTCCAAGGCAGCTTTAGAGAACTTCACATATTCTTTTTTAATGCCGTTGGCTTCCAGTTCTTTGGGGACAAGATGCCGGCGAGCTATTTCTACTTTTTCTTCTGTGATATATCCGCTGACTTCTATCAACTCCATACGGTCCAGCAGAGCAGGAGGGATGGTGCTCAAATTGTTTGCCGTAGCGATGAACATTACTTTAGACAAGTCGTAATCTACATCCAAATAGTTATCGTGGAAAGTGTTGTTCTGTTCGGGGTCAAGCACTTCCAGCATAGCGGAACTGGGATCTCCGCGGTGGTCACTGCCCAGTTTGTCTATTTCGTCCAAAATGATAACCGGATTAGAGGACTCGGCTTTTATCAAACTTTTGATGATACGGCCCGGCATGGCACCGATATAAGTTTTACGATGGCCACGGATCTCGGCTTCGTCATGCACACCACCCAATGACATACGTACATATTTACGTTTCAATGATGCCGCTATGGAACGCCCTAAAGAAGTTTTACCGACTCCCGGAGGACCATAAAGGCAGATGATGGGTGATTTCATATCACCTTTTAGTTTCAGCACTGCTAAATGTTCAAGGATACGCTCCTTTACTTTCTCTAGTCCGTAGTGGTCTTTGTTCAATGTCTTTTCGGCATTACTTATATTCAGGTTGTCAGTGGTAAAGACATTCCAAGGTAATCCTAACAGGGTTTGCAAATAGGTAAGTTGTACATTGAAATCTGGTGATTGGGAATTTGTCCTTTCCAATTTGGAAACTTCTTTTTCAAAAAGTTCTGCCATTTCCGAACTCCATTTTTTGGTTCTTCCTTTTTGGCGGAGTTCATCTATCTCATCTTCCTGTCCGGCACCCAGTTCATCCTGTATGTTTTTAATTTGTTGCTGCAAGAAATATTCGCGTTGTTGACGGTCAATATCTTCGCGTGTACGCATTTGAATGCTTTGTTTGATATCAGCCAATTGTACTTCACGATTTAAGATCTTGACCAGCATATACAGGCGGCTTTGCAAATCGCCAGCTTTTAGCAATTTTATCTTTTCTTCTACCGGAATAGGGAAGTTTGCACAAATAAAGTTTACCAAAATTTCCGGATTGTCCAAGTTCTTGATTGCAAAAACAGTATCCGGGCTCATCTTCTCGGAAGCCTCTATGAACTTGCTCGTCAAATCCTTGCAGGTGTCAATCAATGCTTTGAATTCGTCCGTTTCCAGTTGGTCATTTGCCTCTGGAATAGGAGTCACTATTCCTTTCAAATATGGAGATGTTTTTGTGATACTGTCCAAATGTACTTTGGGCCCGTTTGACTGCATAATTACTGTGGTATTTCCACCTGGCATTTCGAATACACGGAGAATCTTCCCAATAACTCCTACATGGTACACATCATTAAAACCAGGATCATCCATGTCTCCCTGTATCTGACAAACTACCGCTATGGGAAGTTTTTTCTTGTATGCAGCATTTACCAATTTCAATGTGCTGGGGCGTCCAATGGTTACAGGCATTACTACAGATGGAAACATTACCATGTTGCGTAAAGGCATAACAGGTATTTCTTTATTAAATTCCATAGCAGTTACTTCATCCGGATCCGTTTGGATTTCAGCTAACATAGAGATGTCATCGTTATCAGTATTCAACAAAATATCCTCTTTCTTATTCCTCTTCATAATTTATTCCTCTTGTGTTAAATTGAGCCCAATGCCCAAAACGGGGACAAAGTTAATCATTCCTTGTCGAATAAGGAAAATTCATGGGAACTAATTGAGTTTTAAAAATCAAATATTTCCTAATAATTGGAGTAATTAAATGGATTTTTCTATTTTTGACAGCTAATTTAATAAATATAGTATGCCAAATCCTTATTTTTCTTTTAAGCAATTTACTGTTTATCATGATAGATGTGCCATGAAGGTTGGTACGGACGGAGTTTTATTGGGAGCTTGGGTTGATGTGGTTTCTGCCCGTAATATTTTAGATGTTGGTACTGGGACCGGATTGATTTCTTTGATGATGGCACAGCGGTGCAATGCCCAGATAAGAGCTGTTGATATAGATGCGGATGCTGTGGAACAAGCTCGTGGAAATGTGGCGGCATCTCCGTGGCAGGATAGGATAGAAGTGGAGTTGCAGGATATTTGCCATTTTACATCGGAAACATTCTTTGATGTTATTGTTTCCAATCCTCCTTATTTTACCGATTCATTGAAATGCCCTGAAAGGCAGCGTAATATCGCTCGGCATACAGATCTTCTTGATTTTGATAAATTAGCAGAATCTGCCGCTCGTTTGCTTCATTCCGAAGGTGTTTTTTCTGTGATTATTCCTGCTGATGGTAAAGAATCTTTTTTGATGGCTGCCACTCGTTACGGATTACATCTCTCACACCAGACTTTAATTCATACAAAACCTGGAACTGAACCCAGACGGGTATTGCTTGCTTTCAAATTCTCTGTGGATAAATGTGTTACAGACGATTTGACCATCGAATTATCACGTCATGTGTATAGTGAAGAATATATAGCCTTGACTAAAGAATTTTATTTGAAAATGTAGAGGGTGGATTATTCTGAACATCATCAAAGAAACTGTTTTTATTTGGCAGAGTCTTTACTGATGTTCAGAAAAAAGATATTTTTTATTGTTTTTTGGATAGACGACGCAATAAACTTTTGTTAAGCTCAAATAAATGGCTGTGCCGGAAAGCAAAAGTTTCAGCTTTAGGCTTCATACCACTGAATATTTCGGATATTTGTTGTAAGAGACTAAAAGGTTCGTTCTCTTTTTTTTTATCAGAAACAATGATGTTGAGTCCGTGTGGAATCAATTCTACCTCAATATCCTTTCCTCCCATGATCGGATCTCCGTCATAATGCATTACTCCGGGTTTTGAACGATGTATCTTAATCTTTTTAGTACGGAATGTCTTGATCCGGCTGTTTTGGTCTATGGTTTTGTTGAAAAGTTGAAAAGATAAAGAAGGAACATCCAACACTGTGAATGGCTCTAATATTGTGACATCCATCAAACCATCGGTTAACGAGGCTTGTGGAGCAATATATGCGTTATTCCCATATTGGGAGGCATTGCCGCAGGCTATCAGGAAAGCTTTGTATTTTACCGTTCCTTCTTCATTTTCTATTTCATAAGTTTCAGGTTTGTAACTCAGACTCTCATGCAAGGTATTTTCCAGATAGGTTAGTAGTCCGCGTTTGCCTGAATCAGCAAACTTTAAGCTGACAAATGCGTCAAAACCTACTCCGCATGTGCAGAAAAAAGGTATGTTGTTTATTTTTCCGTAATCAATACAGGCAACAGAACTTTCATTTATAATGTCAATAGCAGCCTTGGGCTCCAAAGGAATTTGTAAATGTCGCGCTAGTCCGTTTCCCGACCCGCAAGGTATAATACCTAATGCTGTATCCGTATGTATCAGTGCACGTCCTATTTCGTTTATAGTTCCATCTCCTCCAATAGCTACTACTATATCTACTTTCTCTTTGGCAGCTGCAGCCGCAATTTTTTCAGCATGGCCGGCATATTGTGTTTTGACAATCGTATAATCATAAAGTGTACGGTTTATACGTTCGTCAATCCATTTTAATATGGCTCTTTTCCCCTGTGTCCCCGAGATAGGATTAACGACAAATACAATTTTCTTTTTTGTGGTCATACTTTTACTTTGGTAGTTTAGCTCTTTATTAAACGCAAAAGTAATACATTTTGTTTATAACTACCCTAAATCCTAAAAGTTTTGATGTCCCTAAATATTTTTTTGAAAAAAAGTACAATCGGTTGTAGAATTTACTATCTTTGCAGCCTGTTTTGACGGGAACACCTTGAAGACAGAATGTATTAGTGAGTTTATATACATTATTTTAAAGTAGGCCGACGAGGCTTACATATACAATAGGATATGGGATTATTACAAGACAAGTTAAGTAAATTCAGATTGCCTCAACTATACATGGAAAGAGGCGTTTACCCTTATTTTCGTGAGATAGACAGCCATCAGGATACAGAGGTTATCATGGATGGTAAAAAGGTGCTGATGTTTGGCTCCAACTCATATATGGGGTTAACCTACGATGAACGGATTATCGAAGCAGCTATTGCTGCAACCCGTAAATATGGTACAGGTTGTGCAGGTTCACGCTTCTTGAATGGTACGCTTGATCTGCACGTTCAGTTAGAAAAGGTGATGCATTGGTTTATTCTACCGGTTTTACTGTAAATGAAGGTGTGGTATCTTGCCTGACAGACCGCAATGACTACATTATCTGCGATGACCGTGATCATGCTTCCATCGTAGACGGACGTCGTCTTTCTTTCTCCACCCAGTTGAAATACAAGCACAATGATATGGAAGCCCTTGAGAAAGAACTTCAGAAGTGTAAACCGGAATCTGTGAAACTGATTGTGGTGGATGGGGTTTTCTCTATGGAAGGTGATTTGGCTAACTTGCCTGAGATTGTTCGTTTGAAAGACAAATACAATGCAAGTATCATGGTGGATGAAGCACATGGCTTGGGTGTGTTCGGTCGTGACGGGCGAGG
>ERZ791833.845-NODE-845-length-11943-cov-2.44061_pt1 | contig 11943 bp, 5 predicted proteins | sample MGYA00510294_ERZ791833 | MGnify/ENA primary metagenome ERZ791833 (study PRJEB30046, sample SAMN00715270) | human gut metagenome | study: EMG produced TPA metagenomics assembly of the A metagenome-wide association study of gut microbiota in type 2...
AAACAGAGGCTTTACTGTTGTCATGACCAGAACCACCGACTGCGACCTCGCCCCGGATAATTCCAAGCATCCAAAGACAGATGATCTGACAAAGAGAACTGCCCTGATGTCCAAGAGCAATGTGGCAGTCAGCATCAGTATCCATCAAAACAGCTTTGAGGACAGTTCAAGCTGCGGTCCACAGGTATTCTATTATGAAGCCTCTGATGCAGGAAAAGAGCTCGCATCCTCTGTTCTTGGAGCTTTAAACACTTCTCTTTGTGTCGCAAAGCCACGAAGCATTAAGCCCAATAAAGAATACTTTATACTTAAAAAATCCACATCCCCGACCGTAATCGTAGAATGTGGATTCTTGAGTAATCCTGCTGAGACACTTCTTCTTACTGACAAAAACTATCAGGATGACCTGGCACATGCAATATATATCGGTGTTACAGACTATCTTGCGCAATCACCCTCTGGGTATTTACAATAAACTGCTCTGCGATGTGATATAGTCTGGTTGTCTGGACACTTTCGCTGCCATCAAGCTGCTTTTTAGTCTCATTATCTGACTCAGTATTCGATTTCATATCTGACATCTTAGACTCTTTTGCAGAAATATCATGCTCCAGTGCCACATCTATGTGCACGCTCTGTTCACCATCACTTATTCCTGACTCAAACGTAGTGATATTGTCTTCAAACAGCTTTTTGGTCTGCTCATCGTCTGTGACTATCATCGCAGATACTGAGTTTTCCTTTGCCTCAAAATATGCAGCTACCCTGCCGCATTTTTTGTCCTCAAGGAATATGTCAACCAGGCCCTTTTTATCCTCGCCCCTTACTATACTAAGCTTCATGCCTGTCACTCCGTCTGCAGTCTCTATCGGTACGATATAGTTTTCCTGTCTCGACATATTTGAAACGATCCTCAGCTGACTGCATAATAGCTTCAGCTGTCTAAGGTCTATTGAACCTGTGTGCCTATCCTCTATAATCATCGAATCCATAACATGCTCTGCTGTATCAGCCAGCGTTTCCTGCGCCTGCGCAAGCTCCTTTGGATTTTTGACCGACTCAGAAAACCGTCTGAGAGTCTCATCCAAAAGAGCCCTTGCCGTAGCACTGTCTCCATGCTCCCAGAGATTTCTTACTGCCTCTGACGGATTTTTCATTAGCCGTGACGCCGCCATGAGGTTTACCGCGGTTGTTTTTACATCATATTTCTCCAAAAATGCATACACACTTTCAGGCACCGAAACTGCCTGATTGAACTGTCTTAGCTGTTCTGTGACATATTGCTCTGACAGTGCGTTATCCTCGTCTGCCTCATATACAGCCTGCCTGAGCTGCTCCGGAGTCATCTCAAGCCAGCTGTCATCCTGCACAAACTCCATTTTCTCAGGTGAAAGTGTATCAAGCACATCCCTTAGGCAGTTTGTATGATATGCGCTTTCTATCTGTGAGTCAATTTTAATGCCCCTTCTTACACTGTCCACTCCGGCAAAGGTATCGTCCACCTTATAGTCCATGGCACTCTTTCCTCGTACCCGGACCGCTGTAAGCAGATTTTTCATTGTAATATCTGCTCCCTGATTAACAAGTGAGCCTATCACAGCACCATCTGACTGCTCCACCTGTGAAATAAGCCTGTATATGCCTATATATGAGTCTCTTTCCTCCTCTGAGATTTCATTTTTCTTTTCAAGCTTCCAGAGAAACTCGCTGAATTTTTCATCTCTTTCATCATTATTTTCTGATTTTATCTGTCTGGCTGTGTCACTTATGTCGCTCATGCTCATATCAAGCGGTGATATACCTCTTTTTATCATCTCAAGTGTCACGGCCGGTGTCATATCGCTGAATGCTCTCTGCACCTGCTCATCTACAGACTTTATCTGCTTTATATTGTCCTCTGTGATGTCGGTACTGTTGTACGCAAGTATCCGCACAGCCCTGCGATTGCTTTCAGATGTATCTATCTGAAGCTCTTTAAGTATATCATCCACATTCTGAAATGCTTTTGATATACTGTCTCCCATATCTGCCCGCGGTGATGTCATAAGAGTCTCATATCCTGAGGCTGCTGCTTCTAATGACTGCTTCATTGCTTTGCCTGCTGTATACAGCTCATACACAGTGTCATCAGCGGATTCCAAGGTCAGTACATACGCCGGCTGCTGCTTCATCTGATTGAAAATATCACATACATTATTGTACATACGTACCCTATCATCAGATGCCTCTACACTGCTATCACCAAACAGCGCTCCGTAGTATTTATTTTCCTGCTGCTTAAGCATCTCCACTACACGTTCAATAGGCTCTGTGTCTATTGAAACTCCTTTTTTTATGAGTGAAAGGTTGGCTTCTGCTGTCATGGAAAGTCTCGCTTCCTCAAGCTTTCTTTGAGCTGTCACAAGCCTTGCTTCCCGGCTGTCTGTAATCTGATTATCTAAAGCTTTGTTTGCTGAGGCTTGCGATGCTGCACTATCCCTGCCCCTTGCAGCTATAAGCTTTGACAGATTCTCTATCGTGACAGGTATGTTATCTGACTCTAATGTGACAATGTCCTCTGCGGTCGCCTCACCTAATACATCACAGGCTTTCTTTGCCATGTCAAATGTCAGACCATCTTGTGACATAGTGGCATCTGTAGCCTTTTTTCCCATGGCCAGTGCTTCTGTGACTGCCCTTGCATAAAAATCACTGCTCACATTTTCTCCTGCTGCAGTGATGCCGTCTATCTGATTGGCAAGCAGCACATTGTCGGGTGTAACGGCTATATCTTCATCTATCAGCCATCTGCACTGATTCAGATTCTCATCACTACCGTCTATATGAGCTTCCTCTAATATCTGTTTAAGCTGTGGCTTAAGCTCCTCAAACAGCTCATCCGATATCTCCGTCATTTTGGTTTTCTGCCTGTAATCTTGTACCTGACTGCTGCTGTACGTAGCCTTGTATACATTGGAAACCGTCGGATTCATGTTATTTCTGACCAGATATGCCTTTGTCTCATTGGATATATTTGTAAGGCTCTTTGCCCGGTCTATGGCATCTGTACCTGACTTTATATTGTCATCTGTAGCAGGAATATCATATGCTTTCATCTGATTGACAAGCATGGCCGCTTCAGTCTGGCTTCCCGTGATGTCTGTAAGCTGCTGTCTGCTCAGATCATCTCCATATATGGATATATCTACACCTGCCTTTGCCAGCACTGCTTTTATCTTATCGGTCTCAGTAACAATGACATCGTAACCGTCATCCTTTGCAGCTTTGTAATCATCACTCGTGGTGGTGCTTGCAGTGACAATCATATCATTTCGCCTGTTTTCTGAGGTCTGATTCATGTCATTTAGCAGATTTTCTGCCATATCTGTGCCATCGTTGTTCCCGGCTTCGTTTTTAGCCTGTGGTCTTGCATATATCGTATCCGACATATCAACAGAATTTGACGAACCGACAACAGCCGCCTTTTTTGACATATTGTCACTGCTGTCTGTCTTTATATAGTCTGAAACACGCATACCCGCTGTCATATCATTTATGGTTTTTGTGTCCGTATTTTTCGTATCTGTGCTTTTATTAATCAAATTCTCTATCTGCATATTTCCTGCTCCGTGCCTGCATATATACCATCTCTGCAGCCTTTATTTATGGATATTCATACCTCGTATTTTTTATCCAACTGTTCAGAACCACCTTGAGAACAAGAAAATCTGCTGCTTACATGCAAGTATGACGCATCAGTTTTTTTGTTCTCAGTGGTCCTGAATAGTTATCTTTTTACTATATATCGACATATAATACGCAAAAATAAAGACCACGCCTTAAATTGGCGCGGTCCTTTACCCTGCTGTTTACCGGTATATTAGTATTTAAATACAGCAACTCCGTAAGGCGCAAGTGGATAAGCAAATGAAAATGGTCTGCCGTCACACTCTGATTTGACTGCCTTATAGTCCAGCTTCTTATATGACTGTTTTGCTGCCTTGCCTCTGCCCTTTGCAGCCTTCTTTACAGGCTCTTGTACCGTTTTGCCGGTAAACTTAGGATCCTCACTATCTAAAACAAGCTGATATGTCTTGTGCTTTGGTACTCCGACCCTGTAATCAGGTCTCTCTACCGGTGTGAAATTGATGACAAAGAGCATATTATTTTTGCCATCCTTGCTCTTTCTGATAAAGCTGAAGATGCTTCTGTCTGCATCGTTTGCATTTATCCATTCAAAGCCTTCCCAGCTTGAATCCAGCTCATACAGACAGCGGTTTCTCTTATAGAGGTGAAGCAGCTCCTTTACCCAGTTCTGGATCTTTTTATGCTCCGGATTCTCAAGCAGATACCAGTCGAGTTCTCTTTCCTCACTCCACTCCTGCTTCTGTGCAAACTCCTGTCCCATGAAAAGAAGCTTCTTTCCACAGTGTCCCATCATAAATGCATATCCTGCCATGAGGTTCTTGAATTTATCCCCTTCTAAGCCCGGCATTTTGTTGAGCATAGAACACTTCAGATGTACCACCTCATCATGTGACAGTACCAGAATATATTTCTCACTCTCATTATAGCTCATCGCAAATGTCATCTTGTTGTGGTTATTTTTACGGAAATATGGATCCAGCTTCATATAATCAAGGAAGTCATGCATCCATCCCATGTTCCACTTGTAGCTGAAGTTCAGTCCGTCTTCCTCTACCTTGCCTGTTACCTTTGGCCATGCGGTAGACTCTTCGGCTATCATTACAGTTCCGTGATTTCTTCCAAGTATGAGTGTATTGATATGCTTGAAAAACTCTACTGCCTCGAGGTTCTTATTTCCTCCAAACTTGTTTGGCACCCACTGTCCGTCGTTCTTTCCATAGTCAAGATAAAGCATTGACGCAACTGCATCCACACGGAGTCCGTCTACGTGGTAATTTTCTATCCACATCAATGCACTTCCGATAAGGAAGTTCTTTACTTCATTCTTACCGTAGTCAAATATCTTTGTGCCCCAGTCAGGATGCTCTCCCTTTCTTGGGTCTGCATACTCATATGTGGCTGTTCCGTCGAAATTGGCAAGTCCATGCGCATCCTTTGGGAAATGTGCAGGTACCCAGTCGAGTATTACTCCGATATTATTTTTATGGCACTGATCAACAAAGTATGCAAAATCCTCAGGCTCTCCATACCTCGATGTAGGTGCATAGTAGCCTGTCACCTGATATCCCCATGAGCCATCAAACGGATACTCTGAAATACCCATAAGCTCAATATGTGTATATCCCATAGTTTTTACATAGGATATGAGTGATTTTGCAAGCTCCCTGTATGTATAAAAGCCCTCATCATCCCTGCCCGGATGTCTCATCCATGAGCCCGGATGGCACTCATATATAGCCATAGGTGAAGAATATACATCAGCATCTGACTTTGCTGCTCTCTTATCCATCCACTCTTTGTCAGTCCATGTGAAGTGCTCGATATCTGTGATGATTGACGCTGTTCCCGGACGAAGCTCTGCGTAGTTTGCATATGGATCTGCCTTGTACAGCTTGTCACCCTGTTCAGTGACTATAATAAACTTATACATCTGACCCTTTTGCGCTCCAGGTACAAAAAGCTCATACACTCCCATGGTTTCCGGCTCTACGCGCTTCATCTCATGACTGGTCTCATTCCAGTCGTTAAACTCACCAAACACGTATACTTCCCTCGCATGTGGCGCCCAGACGTCAAAGCACACTCCTTTTTTTCCTTTGCGCTCAGCTAAGTGAGCGCCCATCTTCTTGTAGATATCATAGTGTGTTGCCTGACCAAACAGGTAACAATCCATTGCTGTAAAATTACACATATATATACCCCCATAAGTATTTATTTTTCCCTGAAATGATCCTCTTTAAGTACAATTCGGTCATCATCTGTATATCGCCTGGCTGTCAGAATACTTATAGCCTTCTTAAGTCCGCTGTGAGCCTCCCTGTCTATGGCCTCGTCAATTATGTCCTTGACCTCTGTCAGAGTGGTAGCCTGGTCTATCCTCTCAATATTGCTGATTCTGTTATGCAATGCAAGAATAGCCATCTCATCTATCTTGTACCCAAGCTCTGCAGAGTACGATTTGGCAAACAATACGAGTTCATCATTTGTAAAAATAGGAACCGATATCTTTTCCGTGAACTTGGATGCAAAGCCCTCATCCATTGAGAGTGCCTTCTTTATACCCTTTGATGTATCCTCAAGTATATAGAGTGTTCCTGTAATATCATGCTCCATCAAAAATGATAGCTGTGCCGCTATACTGCGGTCGATATCTCCGGCTCTTTCTATGATGAGACAGCCTCCTGTTATCTTTCTGACTACCTGCTGCACATCCTTTTTTTTGAGTGCGGCAGCATCAATCTTGCCCATCTTTCCTGTAAGCTGTTCACCATCTCTTTGTAATACCTTTATAAAGCTTGTAGCAAGCATTGTCTTTCCGCAACCCTGCTCTCCCTGTATAATGAGGTTGCCTGTGGATGCGTTTTCTTTCCTGTTGAAATGATCAAGCACTGCATTATATGCCTTGCAGATCTGATCCTCCATACCCTTTACCGGTATGAAATATGAAAATATAGCTTTCTGTTCGCTTGTAAGCTCTTTTATATGTTTTGTTTCTTTCAATTTCGAGTCATCTTCTTCGCTGTCTAAATCCTCCGGCAATGAAATATCCGGCATTTTTCTTGTCTTAGCCATATCCAGCTTCTTCTCCAGTCCCGGATTCTTTGCTGTCATCTTGGCTATTTCCTGCTCGATAAATGATGTCACATGATCAAAATCTCTCTTCTCAGAAGTGTTTTCTTCCTCCTGTGTAGCCTCTTCATCTGCTGTATCATCATCGGCATTTAACATACCATCTGTTATTTCAGGCATCATGGTAGTCGGCTGCATGAGTATCTCGTCTTTCTCAGACTCCTCTGCCATAATTATATCCTCCGGCTCTCCAACCGGTTCCTTGGCTTCATCTGCAGTATCTTCAGGTACTTCCTGCGACTCCTGCACTTCGTCTATAGCTTCTTCCGGTGCTTCCTGTGACTCCTGCACTTCGTCTATAGCCTCTTCCGGTGCTTCCTGCGGCTCCTGTGCTTCGTCTATAGCCTCTTCCGGTGCTTCCTGCGGCTCCTGTACTTCATCCACAGTCTCATCTTCATAAAACTCCTGCATATCCGGTTTCTGCTCTTCTTCAGGCTCCTTCACGGCAGCTTTCTGCTCTATAATATCAACCGGCACCTTCAAATACTCCTCCTGCATCCAGCTTTGGAATGACATCATTTAGTCTTTCCATGATGTCTCCTGCCTCCTGAAGTGCTCTTGCCTTAGCTGACTCAAGCTTCTGCTGCTCAGCCTCTTTAAGTGCAATTTCAGCCGCATGTCTGGTCTTTTCCCATTCTTCAAGCACATCCTGTATAGACATCTGTCCTGTAATCTGATGCTCAAGCTGAGTCTTTTCACTCATGACCATAGACATCTGTCCGTCAGCGTCTTCACCCAAAAGCTCCTTGAAATTCAACTTAAGTGAACCATCTATCTCTTCATCTGTAGCGATATGCTCTGTCTCTTCCGGCTGCTGTACATACTCTTCCTGCTCCTTTTCGAGCTTGAGATAAGGAATATCCTCAACTATTTTTTTGATGGTATCCATCGTATCAGCAACTTCATTCTTGCCCTTGGCCTCCATGATCTGCTGCATACCCTTGGCAATCTCCTGCTGTAAATTTACAGTATTGAACTTCTCCTGATTTACAGTAATCTGCGGAATAGTTACGTCATCATGCACTATCTCTCCGCCCTTTACCATCTCCATGGCACCTATCTCGGTGACCTCAGCCTCATCCTTTATCTTAGCCGGCTTTTCCTTCTCTGCCTTGAATCGTCTGTACTTTTCCTCCTGAGCCTTGGTAAGTGGCTGATAAAGCATCTTAAGCTCCAGCGCACGCTCCACATATGGTCCGTCTCCGAACCACAGAATGAGCTCATCGCAGGCATCTATACACTTATCGGCTTTTCCGGCCTTGTGGTATAGATATGCAAGCTCATATGCCCACTCCTCAGTGTATTCTTCATCCTTGTACTCTTCAAGAATAGTGATAAGCTCATCAAATGAAGCTCCCTGCCCTTTTTTGATGGCATATCTTAATACATACTTCATATCATCATGAGGCGCTATCTCAACAAACTCATCATAATACTCTGTAGCAGCATCATAATCACCCATCTTGATGGCGACCTCAGCCAGTCTGTATATGATCATCCTGCCGATTGGTGAACGGTCATAGGCCATTAAAAGTATGTCCCTTGCATCCTGGTATCTTTCGGCCTTCTCGTAGATTTCGCCGATTTTAACGAGTGTATTTACATTTTTAATTTTGTTCCAATTTATGCTATCCGCAATCTCTGCTGCACTCATATAGCCCTCCTCGGCGCTTAGGGCTTTTATCTGATCCAGCTTGAGATTGTATTCGTATTTATCCACTTATTTCACCTACTCGTATTTAAGCTTATTATTTTTTGTATCTACGCCTGTTGTCTTTGTATAATCCATTGTGTCCTCAGGAAGCTTCTTTTTCCTGAGAGCATAATTAACAACTCTTCTCACAATATAGTATATCACAGCAAAGGTCGGAACACCAAGTAACATTCCAAGAAAACCAAACATTCCTCCGCCGATTAGTATGGCAAACATAACCCAGAAGGTCGAAAGTCCTGTAGATGAGCCAAGTATCTTAGGTCCTATGATATTGCCATCCACCTGCTGTAGCACAACAATAAATATCAAAAGATAAAGCGCGTGCCACGGACTCTGAATTACCACTATGAGTAACGATGGAATTGCACCGATAAACGGTCCGAACACCGGAATCACATTTGTGACACCGATAATCACTGCGACAAGCACTGATGATGGTATCCTTAAAATCAGACATCCGAAATATGCAATCACTCCAATAATCAGTGAATCTATTATCTTACCGCTTATGAAGCCTCCAAAAATCTCATTTGTCTTTCTGAGTGTCTCAATAATGATATTTCCTGTCTTTGGCTTACAGACAGCATATATTATCTTTTTGCTCTGTCCTGCAAGGGTCTCCTGAATACTCATCACATAGACCATCACGATTATTCCGATAATAAAATTGAGTAAGCCTCTGACTACCGAAATCACACCGGTTGTAATCTGTGCAACATACTTCTGTGCCTCAGGAATCAGCTTTTCTGTGGCATAATTTTCAATGTAGTCGGTTGCATTCTGTAAACCTGTGCTCGCGAGTTCAGCAATTTTGCTGTCCCCGAAATTACCATGCTTTATCATGTTGATGAATGCCGCAACATCTTTTGGCAGTGTCTTCATAAGTCCTGATATACTTGCTATGACAGAAGGCACAATAGCCGCAATGAGGAGCGAAATAATCGCTACAAGAATAATAACCGAGCCTGTGATTGCAAGAGCTCTTGAAACCTTTCGCAGCTTGCTTTCGCTTTTCATATTTTTGGAAAGAAGCTTTTTAAAGCATCTTTCCAGCCACAGCATGACAGGATTCATCAGGTATGCAAGCACAAGTCCCATTATAATAGGCATTGCTGCCGCAAGCAGCTTGCTCCATATACCTGCAAAGCCCTCAAATCTGTACAGTGCAAAGAAAAACAGTATACTGACTGCAAACGTGACAAATACCATGACACCTATTCTGATCAGATGTGGCCATTCCTCACGCCCCGGGTGCGAAGCAGAATTCGCACCCTTATCTGCATTTATCTCAATGTTTGATTTTTTACCAGCTTTTCCGGTTTCTTCCATCGGATTAAACTCTCCTTATTTACGGTTATAGTTGATGAGACATCCCTTTAATATTATCTCTCTTTCATCATCTGTGAGCTCACCCATCTTCAGTGTAAATGGCTTTAATTCACCATCCTTGACAACATATGCCTCAAACTCCGTCTTTGCATCCTCGATTTCCTTCTTGATTCCCGGAAGGAAGATATAGTCGAGGTTGTGGAACGGAAGCTCTCCCTCATCGATGATGAATGGAAGCATTCCCCAGTTGATAAGGTTTGAACGGTATCTCTTTGTTGCATACTCGTTTGCGATATTTGCCCAGCCTCCGAGTACCTTCTGGCAGCTGGCAGCCTGCTCTCTTGCAGAGCCATCACCCGGCTTAACAGCAAAAATTGTGCTTCCGAAGCCCATATTCTCATGGCTTGCCTCAGGGAATTTTTTCTTTACCACTCCCATGATTTCAGCAACCTCAGGAACAGCCTTTCCTGCGCACTCACCACTCTCTATAGCCTTCTGGGCCTTCTGGATTTCCTTTGCTCTTCCTACATATTCAGGATCCTTTCTTGAAAGTGCAAACTCTGCAAGTCCAAGAGGATTTGAACGGTATGACGATGTCTCTCCTGAAGGGATGAGCTCATCTGTTGTAGTAACTGGATCATGAATCTCTGAAACCACCTTAAGGAGCATATTCTCAGGAAGCGCGCTCATTGCCGGCCAGTCCTTGATGTTTGGTCCAAACTGGATCTCAACTGAAGGATCTGCCACACCATGGCTGTCAAATACACGGTTCTCATATATAGTCTTGTCAAAGAAATATTTAGGCTTTGTAAAGTTGACATCAATATCCGCTGCTGATGTAAGGAAGCCCTTGTTTGCTGCTGTTGCAGCGATTGAACGTGCATCCATGAGTGCCACTGAGCTGATCTGTCCGTTCTGTACCTTAGAACCCTCTCTGTTAGGGAAGTTTCTTGTTGAATGACGGATAGAGAATGCGTTGTTGGCAGGTGTATCTCCTGCACCAAAGCAAGGTCCGCAGAAAGCAGTCTTTACGATTGCACCTGTCTCAAGAAGCTTTGCTACAGCTCCGTTTTTCACAAGCTCCATGTATATTGGAGTAGATGCCGGGTAAACACTCAGTGTAAACTCGTCTGCTCCGATTGAATGTCCGTTTAATATGTCAGCCGCATCGCAGATATTCTCAAATCCACCGCCTGCACAGCCTGCGATGATTCCCTGATCTACATACAGCTTTCCGTCTCTTACCTTGCTCTTTAAATCAAGCTTCACCTTGCCATCAAAGCTTACCTCAGCTCTCTTCTCGCAGTCATCGAGAATATCCATGAGGTTTGCATTGAGCTCATCGATAGTGTAGGTATTACTTGGGTGGAATGGCATAGCTATCATTGGGCGTATCTGGCTTAAATCAATCTCAATAAATCTGTCGTAGTAAGCCACCTCACCCGGATTAAGCTCCTTGTGGTCCTCAGCTCTACCATGAATCTCAAAGAACTCCTTAACCTTGTCATCTGTTCTCCAGATAGAAGAAAGACATGTAGTCTCTGTGGTCATAACATCGACACCTATACGGAAGTCAACGCTCAGATTAGAAACACCCGGTCCTACAAACTCCATAACTTTGTTCTTTACGAAGCCGTTTCCGAATACCTCTCCGATAATTGCAAGTGCGACATCCTGTGGTCCAACGCCCTTGATTGGCTCTCCTGTCAGATAAATACCTACTACCTCAGGCATATCAATATCATATGTCTGTTCAAGAAGCTGCTTAACAAGCTCAGGTCCACCCTCGCCGACTGCCATAGTACCAAGTGCACCATAGCGTGTATGTGAATCAGAGCCAAGTATCATTTTTCCACCGCCGGCAAGCATCTCTCGTGCAAACTGATGGATAACTGCCTGATGAGGTGGTACATAGATTCCACCGTACTTCTTTGCACATGTGAGACCAAACATGTGGTCATCCTCATTGATTGTTCCACCAACTGCACAAAGGCTGTTGTGACAGTTTGTAAGTACATACGGGATAGGGAATTTCTCAAGTCCTGAAGCTCGTGCTGTCTGAATGATACCTACAAATGTGATATCATGCGATGTAAGCTTATCAAACTTAATCTGAAGCTTGTCCATATTGCCGGATGTATTGT